>Ga0335069_10001166_pt1 | contig 42417 bp, 28 predicted proteins | sample Lox_Sample_11_FD_206714 | JGI IMG/M metagenome (GOLD analysis project Ga0335069, IMG submission 206714) | Soil microbial communities from Loxahatchee National Wildlife Refuge, Florida, United States - Lox_Sample_1.1 | ecosystem: Environmental > Terrestrial > Soil > Wetlands | place: USA...
GTTGTTCTGAAGCTATAGATTCAGAGATGGCACCCTCTTCGAACTGTCCCCTCACGGCCACCACACCAAGCGGTTCGCCTGCATTGGCTTGCCACCGGCGGGTTGGTGATGTTAAGCCGCTTATGAATTCCGGCCCCAAGGGTAAGTCTGGCGGGACGGCAGATTCTGCAGAACCTCTTCCCGAAACCTGAGAACGACAGCTTTTTCATGAACTTCGACGTGTGCGCTGCCCGGATTGCGGCAGTGCCAACATCGCGGCATCCACGGCCTGCCTTCGACTATCGCAATGGTTGATTTGAAAAGACTTTCATCCGTCGGCATGTGGCTCATATCTGGCAGCCGGATTGCACATACGAAGTATCGATCTGATGGTTAAATCGCTCAACGGTGAGGCGCAATGCACGGACAACTGGCAGACATTCCGACGGATTCGCTGATTGAAATGCTGTTTATCATCCTCATCGGGGAGCTCGCCGTGACGGCAAACGATGGAACAGAAATCGAACAGATTCAGCGCGAGTTGAAAAGGAGAGGCGAAGACAAATACTGGAGTTTCTGCACGGTTCATTAAGAGAACGTGCAGCAGACTGTGGCGTTTGCTGAGGCAATGCTGAACGCTGATGGCCGCAGCAGCATACACGCTCGTGTCTAGCAGTCGTATGACAAATCCTGTTGCACCCCGAGTTTCTTACCCGACCCTGGATCAGTTTTGGCGAGCGTACCAAAACAAGGAACGCCCGGCAGATCTCGTCGCCCGTGAGAATCAGGTAACGACAAAGTGAGGACACAGAAGAATGACATTGCTTGCAAAAGCCGAGGAATTGCCCCAGCAATTGGGCGCCGAAGGGCCGGCACGGTCGACGGTCGCGGGAGCGCCGTTAACGGCCGATGAACTGAGCAAGATCGACGCCTACTGGCGCGCGTGCAATTACCTGGCCCTGGGGATGATTTATCTGCAGGCGAATCCCCTCTTGAGGGAACCCCTGAAGCCGGAACATATCAAGAGCCGCCTGCTTGGCCATTGGGGCTCGAGCCCCGGGCTTGCTTTCATCTATACCCACCTGAGCCGACTGATTCGGAAGCAAGATGCCGAGATGATCTTTCTCGCGGGCCCCGGACATGGGGCGCCTGGAGTTTTGGCTCCCATATACTTGGAGGGAACCTACAGCGAGATCTATCCGGAGAAGAGCCAGGATGAAAAAGGCCTTCGGGACTTCTTCAAACAGTTCTCGTTCCCGGGCGGAATCGGCAGCCACTGCACGCCGGAAACTCCGGGCTCCATTCACGAGGGAGGTGAACTGGGCTACGTCCTCTCGCACGCATGCGGAGCGGCGTTCGATAACCCGAACCTGATCGTCGCGGCCGTGGTCGGCGACGGTGAAGCCGAAACCGGCCCGCTGGCGACCTCGTGGCACATCAGCAAGTTTCTGAACCCGATCCGCGACGGGGCCGTGCTGCCCATTCTTCACCTGAACGGATACAAGATCAACAACCCCACCTTGCTGGCCCGGATCACGCACGAGGAGTTGGAGAATCTCCTGCGCGGCTATGGCTGGAATCCATATTTCGTCGAGGGATCCGAGCACGAGAGCATGCATCAGGCGATGGCCGCCACGCTCGAGCGTTGCCTGGCCGACATAAGGACACACCAGGAGGAGTGCCGGAACACTGGCATTGCGACACGGCCACGCTGGCCCATGGTGGTCTTGCGTTCCCCAAAGGGTTGGGGTGCGCCGGTGGAAGTGGACGGACATCGCATTGAAGGATTCTGGCGTTCACACCAGGTGCCGCTGGCGGACGTCAAAACGAATCCCCAGCGTCTAGGCGTTCTGGAGACCTGGATGCGGTCGCTGAAACCCGAAGAGCTCTTCGACGAATCCGGCCGTCTGCGACCGGATCTCGCCGAAGTTGCGCCATCGGGCCCGCGCCGCATGAGCGCCAGCCCGCATGCAAACGGAGAGCGGAGGAAGAAGTTGCGCTTGCCCAACTTCCGCGACTACGCAATCAAACTCGAGCGGCCTGGTTTTACGGAAGTGGAGAACGTGCCTCCGCTGGGTCTTTTCCTGCGGGACGTCATGAAATGGAACATGAACAGCTTCCGGGTTTTCGCGCCTGATGAGAACACGTCCAACAAGTTGGACGCGATTTACCAGGCCTCGAAAAAGTTCTGGATTGCCGAGTTCTTCCCTGAAGACAGCAACGGCACTGAACTGGATCCGGACGGGCGGGTCGTCGAAATGCTCAGCGAGCACACGATGGAGGGCATGCTCGAGGGCTACCTGCTCACAGGCCGCAATGGGTTTCTCTCGTCTTACGAAGCGTTCGTCCACGTGATCGACTCGATGTTCAATCAACACGCGAAATGGTTGTCCATCTGTAACCACTTATCCTGGCGCCGCAAGATCGCCTCGCTTAACCTGCTCATTACGTCAACCGTGTGGCGCCAGGATCACAACGGATTCACGCACCAGGACCCAGGGTTCCTGGACGTGGTACTCAACAAGAGCGCTGAGGTGACCCGGATTTATCTACCACCGGACGCAAATTGCTTGTTGTCGATTGCGGATCACTGTCTGCGCTCGGAAAACTACATCAACGTCATTGTCTCCGACAAGCAGAAGCATCTCCAGTTCCTGGACATCGATGCCGCCATTACCCACTGCACCAAAGGCATCGGTATCTGGAAGTGGGCCAGCAGCGATGAAGGCAGCGAACCAGACGTCGTAATTGCGGCAGCGGGCGACATCCCGACGCAAGAAGCGCTGGCCGCGACGGTTCTGCTCAGGGAAAGATTCCCTGACCTGAAGATCCGGTTCATCAACGTAGTCGATCTGTTCAAGCTGCAGCCTAGTACAGAACATCCGCACGGCTTGACGGACGCGGATTTTGATTCTCTCTTCACCACCGACAAGCCCATCATCTTCAACTTCCACGGCTATCCCTGGTTGATTCACCGCCTCGCCTACCGGCGCACCAACCACCGTAACCTCCATGTGCGTGGGTACAAAGAAAAAGGCAACATCAACACGCCAATGGAACTGGCCATCAACAACCAGACCGACCGGTTCAGTCTCGCGATCGACGCGATTGACCGCGTCGCCAAGCTGCAACGGAACGGCGCGCACGCCAAGGAGGAATTCCGCGACATGCAGATTGCCTGCCGGCGCCACGCTTACGAATACGGCATCGACGCGCCGGAAATCAGCGGGTGGAAGTGGCCATACGAAAAGAAGTGAAGGCATCGACTCCGAGCATGCCGCGAAGAGGCCACAGCTTTCCCATAGGCGCCACGCTGGTAGATGGTGGCGCCAACTTTTCAGTGTTCTCGCGAAGTGCGGAATCGGTCGAACTTCTGCTTTTCGATCGGGAGGACGACGGTCGTCCTTCGCGCGTGATCCGCATGGATTCGTCTGTCAACCGCACGTACCATTACTGGCACGTGTTCGTTCCCGGGCTCGAGCCAGGCCAGATCTACGGGTTTCGAGCCGTTGGGCCGTTCGCTCCCGATAAGGGGCTCAGGTTTGACCCCTCCAAGGTGCTACTCGATCCGTATGGGCGGGCCATCGCCGTTCCGCGGGACTACAGCCGCGAGGCCGCTCGCATGGAAGGCGACAATGCAGCGACGGCGATGAAAAGCGTGCTTGTGGATCCACGGGGGTATGACTGGGAGGGGGACGTTCCCCTCAATCGGCCGTGGGCGCGCACAATCATCTACGAAATGCATGTCCGCGGTTTTACCGCGCATCCCAGTTCCGGCTTACCGGAATTGAAACGCGGCACATACGCCGGGCTTGTCAAGAAGATTCCCTACCTTCACCAACTCGGGATTACGGCAGTCGAGCTGCTACCGGTCTTCCAGTTCGATCCGCAGGATGCACCTCCAGGTCGAACGAACTACTGGGGTTACTCGCCGGTTTCGTTCTTTGCGCCACACCAGGCATACAGTTCGCGTCAGGAGCCTCTGGCGGTTCTGGATGAATTTCGAGATATGGTGAAAGCGCTGCACCGCGCCGGCATTGAAGTGATTCTCGATGTTGTGTTCAACCACACGGCGGAGGACGGCCATGACGGACCCACGCAATGTTTCCGCGGTCTGGACAATCCTACGTATTACCTGTTGTGTGAGGACCGCGCTCGTTATGCGAACTTCACCGGCACAGGAAACACGCTTAATGCGAACCATCCGGTGGTCCGCCGCATGATTGTGGACAGCCTGCGTTACTGGGTGACCGAGATGCATGTGGATGGTTTCCGCTTCGATCTCGCATCGATCCTTGCCCGCGACTCGTCCGGCGCAGTGATGTCGAATCCTCCGGTTCTCTGGGATATTGAATCCGACCCGGCGCTCGCGGGCACCAAGATGATTGCGGAGGCCTGGGACGCGGCAGGGCTTTACCAAGTCGGCAGCTTCGTCGGAGATAGCTGGAAGGAGTGGAACGATCACTTTCGCGATGACGTGCGTGACTTCTTCCGAGGAGCGAATGATTCGGTGGGGCGGATGGCCGATCGCCTGCTCGGCAGCCCCGGCATCTACGCCAGTCGCGGGCGCGAAGCCGAGGAGAGCGTCAATTTTGTTGCCTGTCACGACGGGTTCACCCTCAACGATGTGGTCACGTACAGTGCGAAGCACAACCAGGAGAATGGCGAGGACAACCGCGACGGCCACGAGGATAACCGGAGTTGGAACTGCGGTTACGAAGGGCCGGCGAACGATCCCGAGATTGAGAAGCTTCGCAACAGGCAGGTAAAGAACTTTTTTACGGCAACGATCCTGTCAGTAGGTGTGCCCATGTTTGTCATGGGTGATGAGGTGCGGCGTAGTCAACGGGGCAACAACAATTCTTATTGCCAGGACAATGATACGAGTTGGTTGGACTGGACGCTGCTGTCCAAACACGCGGATGTGCACCGCTTCGTGAAGCTGCTGATCGGGCGCCGCATGATCCGGGATGTCGAGCATGAGCGTCGGCGGGCGAGCCTGACCCAGGTCCTTCGCGAGTCGAAGCCCGCGCTGCATGGCGTGAAACTCAACCAACCGGACTGGTCGCCTCTCTCGCATAGCTTCGCAATCAGCGGGGAATTGAAGAACGAGCGGCTATTTGCGCACCTCATCTTCAATGCGTTTTGGGAGCCACTGGATTTCGAACTTCCGGTATTGGGTGACGGCGCCCGGAACTGGTGCCGTTGGATCGATACGGCACTCGATCCGCCGGACGACATCTGCGAGTGGAACCGGGAAGCGCCAATCCTAGAGCCAACCTATCGCGTTGGCGCGCGCTCGGTGGTGGTGCTGATCGCGGGCGAGGGGATGAATGGGCACAGTGGGGAATTGCCAGCCTTCGGCGACATTCGCGATCGTTGTTGAGAACATGTGATGCCTTCTTTCTCCCCAGGATCGCGGCTGTTACGGATCGGCTAATTACGCGTAGTCAGATTTCAGAATCCCGAGGCGTTCCATCTTGCGCTGCAAGGTGGTTCGCTTCAGGCCGAGACGCTCAGCCGCACCGCCAGAGCCGGAGAGTTTGCCGCCCGCCGCGCGTAACGCATTGAGGATCATCTCCCGCTCCATGCCATGCAGGGTGTTGGCCGAGATCTCCCTCGAAACCAGCGCGTCATCGAGTTCCGATATGGGAGCGGCAAGCGTCTCATCGCGGCTGAGGATCACCGACCGTTCGATGAAGTTCTGTAACTCGCGGATGTTTCCGGGCCAACTGAAAGAGGTGATTGCAGTCATCACCTTTGGGGGGATAACCCGGATGGATTTCCTTAGCTTCCGCGAGAGATTGGCGACAAAGTAGTGGACCAGCAGCGGGATATCCTCTTTCCGTTCGCGCAACGGCGGGATGTGAATCGGGAAGACGTTCAGACGATAGAACAAGTCGTCGCGGAATTCTCCTTTGCGCACCATGTCGGGAAGGTCGCGATGGGTGGCTGCGATCAAACGGGTATCGACCTTGATGGTGTAATTGCTTCCGAGGCGTTCAAATTCGCGCTCCTGCAAGACCCGCAGCAGCTTTGGTTGTAGTTCCAGGCCAATATCTCCGATTTCATCGAGAAACAAGCTACCTTCGTGGGCCAATTCGATCCTGCCGCGTTTCTGCGCCAGTGCGCCAGTGAAGGCTCCCTTCTCGTGGCCGAACAGTTCACTTTCCAGAAGGCCAGAGGGGACAGCAGCGCAGTTCAGGCGAACAAAGGTACGCTCCCGCCGCAGGCTTAGGTTGTGGAGAGCACGGGCCACCAGTTCCTTCCCGGTCCCGCTTTCCCCGATCAGGAGCACGGTTGAATCAGTGGGAGCGACAATGGCTGCCTGTTCAAGAACGCGCTTGATCGCCGCACTTTGCCCGACGATATCTTCGAAGTTGTACTGGGTGTGAAACTCCGACTCGAGGTAATTCCGCTCGTCTTCAAGGCGCCGGACGGAGAACGAGATGCGTCGGTAAGCAAGGGCATTGTCCAGGGCCAGTGAGATCTGATTCGCGATCTGCGAGAGCAGGTCAAGATCATTCTGGTTGAAGGCGTCCGGGTCCTTGCTTGCCAGGGAGATGATCCCCAGGAGCCCTTTGGTCCCAACCAGAGGGACACATACCACGCTGAGGATCCTATTCTCGCGAAGCGATTTCGCAACTGCTTCAGGGAATTCATCGATGTCCTGTGGCCCGAAGATCGCCGCCACCCGGGCGCTCATGCTGGCAATGTCGTCTCTTGGGAGAATGGCTGTTGTTGTGCTTTCGCGGAATCCCCGTCCCCTCGGAAACTCCAATGTGAATAGCTCCAGTTGACTGGACTTCTCCTCAAATATCCAGAAGCCGGTTAATGCGTTGTCGAAGAAGGAATGTAGCGACTTGGACGCAGCACGAAATAACGCGCTCGTGTCCAGGTGGGTAATCGTATGATTGTTGATTTCGAGCAAGAGCTTCAGCCGGTCTCGTTCACGAGCGAGGTTCTGCTTGTAAGATTCGGCGGAGGCAAACGCCAGGGCGGTATCCAGGAACTTCGAAATCAGGACGGTGGCCGACGTCATCAATTCCAGGTTGTGGGGACTGCAGCTCTCGGCGGTGTTCGTGAAGAAAACCAGTATGCCTGGGCATTTTTGCCAGGCGGATACGGGAAACACATGAGCGCTGCTCGACGGCTCAATTCGAGTGAGCTGAATAAGGTCAGGAACTCCGGCAAGCTCAGTGGCAAGGTCGGGTATGTATCGGGGCTTATGCCCGTTGATGAGTCCGGCCAAAGCGGCATCGTCGATCGGCACATCTCTTACAATCGGGGCCTTCGATATATCGAGGTCCAGACGAAGCAGATGCAACCGCGCACTCAGCCCGTCTTCTTTGGGCAATAACAGGGCCACGCAATTGCATCCGATGATCTCCGAGAGAAGCAGAGTGACGCTATGAAGAATGGCATGCAGGTCAGATCCGGAATCCGGGCTGGGAATCATGTTGGGCGGAAGACCGAGTTTATTTTCACTGGCAATCATTATGTCTTCCTCGTGTTCAATCACCGGTTCATCATGCTGCAGGGAGCGCGGCCCGACCTTCAGAAAGGTCTGTTCACTATCGAAATGGCCATTCGCGCCAGAAGCGATCAATCAAGAATCGACCCGCATGAACCCTCGACCTTACTCCCTTGGTCCCAGAGGGCGCTGTACTTGTCGCCTGCGAAGCTTGCAATGGTGTCATGCTGCCTGCTTTCTTCCAAGGGAAGAACCTGGCTCGTTGCGCGCACGATGGCGTTGTACACCTCTTGCGGCGCTTTCCTCAGGAGAACGGCACAATCGAGGATGGAATAACGCTCAAGCACGCAGATCACAAAGGCCAGGCGATCGAGGTCGGGCAGAGTCAGAATCGCAACAGATTCCCGCAGTGCTTCAACGGGAAAGTCGCTGGGCTGCAAGTGAAATTCAAATCCTGATTCACCGAGGATGTCGTTCGGCGTTCCCCAAACCAGGCGGATTGCATTCCGCATCACCATCCGGCGCGCCCAGGCGCGCACCCGATCTTTTGAGACGCTGCTCCGGAAAAAACAATCCCTCATGGCAAGGATGAGACAGCTCTCCGCTTTCTCAGCGTCGGCCGTCAGGTGCAGCGACAAGCGAAGCAGGTCGGTGTTCTGTTTCGCAAAGAGCTGTTCGAAATCTTCGGCTGTCGCACAGTGACCGATTACGTCAGTACTGACCAAATGACTTTTGAGCCGGGACACGTCTTTCATTCCTTCTGAATCGAGCGCGTGAGAAACTTCCAGGACCGATCAAGACACCGTTCGCGGCAGCGTTACATCCTGCTCGATCCATACGGCCGCGAGTTGGTCCCGGTGAGTAAGTGGATTCGTGACAGTGTTAGATCCGCCCGTGACCTTATGAGCCGCCGGATTGGTGCACACGTCGATCCAGTGGATAATCAGTTCCGGAGTGTGAGGATGTCCCATTCCAGGGTGTCCCGCCGTACGGTCGCCAGACTCTGCGATGTTCGGCGTGTGGTTTCTCCGCTGTGGCAATCGGAAGAGCATTCGATAGTTGTGGCTCAATAGGTGCATCAATATGTGTGCCGGATTTTCCCGAGCGCCGGCACCCTGTCCGGCTCGATCCGGCACTTCCTGACGGCCAGGACTCCTAAGACGATGAAGGCGGCCGCGAACAGGATCTGGACTAGCCTGAAAGATGAAAGCGGTTGCGTGATCGGCGTGGTAAGCAGTGGTGGGTTCCTGAATATCCGGGCGGACACGAAGACAACGTCGAAATACAGGACAGCCGTAACAGAAAGCGCGAAGATCCGGCGCGAACGTCCCACAAGGTCGAATTTGAGCCAGGCAACGATCGCTGCTCCTGAGCAATACACTGCGAGGATGGAAATCTGTTGTACCGGCGTAAGGTGACGTGTCAGAGGCATGAGCCCCGCCAGACTCGCAACCAGGCTCCACATGAGAAAGCGGGCGGTGGGCGCGCTGCGAAGGGGACTACGGAACACGCCACGCAAAACGATGAATCCGGCAACCGCCGCCAAAAGCCCAAATGCGAGATTGATCCATCCGAAGATGTTCAACATATGTTCCTCCGATCCGCTACGGACATGTTTAGAGCAACCTTGATGCCAAAGCGCCATAAAGGCCTATTCCTTTGAATTCAAAGCAATTTGCGCACGAAGAAATCTGACCGCATTGACGCTACCGCGGCAGGTGCCACCATAGCGGCACCCATTCTTCGCTGAGGCTTCTCTATCCCGTTTCGATTCAACGGATCGGCCGCTTTCCATTTTGGGTACCGAAATGCAGATGGTAAGTCGAGGCTAAGACTGACCTGCACATGAGGTATAAGGCAGGTGTGTCGATGTTGGCCGGGCCGACGTTGGAGTCTGCATTTACTCGCCCAAAACTGGTGCGTCGTTATCGCCTGGTCCGCGGGGTCTCGCGTTCTGCGAGTCGCACTGTTGATTCCGTGGAATCTGGAGATCCCGTTGACATGCCTCGCAGAATCCTTGGAGGACAAGCAAATGGCAACTGATGCGACAGCGAAACGGCAGATACTATCCGATGCAGGCACGCTCCTTAAAAACCAATATGGATGCGGTCCAGTGCAGTTCGCCGGAACGAATGACGCGCTCTACGAACGGCATTTGATTTTCGATATTGGCCTCGATCCGGCAGAGGCCACGGCCCGCGACCGGTTCGAAGCGCTGGCGCGGTCGGTGCGGGACATTCTGTCGCAGCGATGGCTTCTGACCGAGAAGACGTACGAACAGCAAAATGCGAAGCGGCTCTACTACCTTTCGATGGAGTTTCTCATCGGCCGCTCTCTCGGGAACAATGTTATGAACCTGCTGCTGAATCCGTTCGCCAAGCAGGTCCTCGACGACAAGAAGCTCAGCCTCGTTGAGATATTGGAGCAGGAGCCCGATGCAGGGTTGGGAAACGGAGGGCTCGGCCGTCTGGCCGCATGCTTCGTTGAATCTGCCGCGACCATGCAACTCCCGGTCATGGGTTACGGCCTGCGATATGAGTACGGCATCTTCCGCCAATCCATTCGGAACGGATGGCAACAGGAGCTGCCGGATAACTGGCTCCGCTCACCCGACCCGTGGGAGATCGCGCGCCCGCACGAAAAGGTCGAAGTCAGCCTGGGTTGCTCGTTCGAACTCAGTGGCGGGAGTCTCCGCCCGGTGCTGGGCCGTCCATCAACTCTGATCGGCATTCCATTCGACCGCCCCGTCATCGGGTTTGGTGGATCGACCATCAACACCCTGCGCTTGTGGGCCGCCGCCGCACCGGACTTTTTCAACTTCGAAGAGTTCTCTCACGGGGATTTCATCGAGGCATTCGCTCAAACCCTCTCGGCTGAAACCCTGACGCGAGTCCTTTATCCCGACGATTCGCAATTCAGGGGTCAAGCCCTCCGCCTTATGCAGGAGTACTTCCTGGTCGCCTGCTCGCTCGCCGATGCGGTGCGCCGCTTCAAACGCAGTAATTCGGACTGGAGCCTGTTTGCCGATAAGGTGGTGATTCAGATGAACGATACGCACCCGGCTCTCTCCGTGCCGGAGTTAATGCGAATCCTGGTAGATCAGGAACACCTTGGGTGGGACGAAGCCTGGTCTATCACCAAGAACACGCTGGCGTACACCAACCATACCCTGTTGCCGGAGGCGCTGGAAAAATGGCCGGTGGAGTGGCTGCAGAACATGCTGCCGCGGCAGCTCGAGATCATCTATGAAATCAACCGCCGTTTTCTGAGCGATGTTCGCAGGCTCTTTCCCCGCGATGAGGCCCGAATTCCGCGCGTGAGCCTGATCGAAGATGGGGCCGAGAAGAAAGTTCGCATGGCCCATCTGGCGGTCATCGGCTCTCACAGCACCAATGGAGTGGCGGAGATTCATTCCGATCTGCTGCGCAAGACGACGCTCAAGGACCTCGCGGAGGTCGTTCCTGAGCGTTTCAACAACAAGACCAACGGAGTCACGCCCCGGCGCTGGCTGCTGCTGTGCAATCCTGACCTCTCCAGACTGATCACAGATGCGATTGGAGATGAATGGATCACGGATCTAAGCCAGTTAAGCAAACTAAAGGGGTTTGCGGGCGACAAAGGCTTCCGCGACAATTTCCTCAAAGCCAAGCGAAATGCCAAGCTGCAATTCTGCGATTGGTTCCGCTGGTCGACCGGGCAGGTCCTTGATCCGGATTCGATCTTCGACTCCCAGGTGAAGCGCATCCACGAGTACAAGCGTCAGTTGCTGAATGCGTTGAGGATCGTGGTTCTGTACAACCGGCTGCGGAGAGATCCGGGGCTGAACATGCATCCACGGACTTTCATCTTCGCCGGTAAGGCTGCTCCCGCATATCGCCTCGCCAAGCTGATTATCAAATTCATCAATAATCTTGCCGGCACCATCGATGGCGACCCAAAAGTACGCGGACGGCTAAAAGTGGTGTTCCTACCCGAGTATTGTGTCTCGGTTGCAGAACACCTGATTCCTGCCAGCGACGTGTCCAACCAGATTTCGACGGCGGGCTACGAAGCCAGCGGCACCAGCAACATGAAATTCATGATGAACGGCGCGCTGACCATCGGCACTCGCGACGGCGCGACGATCGAGATGGCGGCTGAAGCGGGCGAGGAGAACTTCTTCCTCTTCGGCCTCACGGCAGAGCAGGTGATGGCGAGTCGGTCCTGGTATACACCGCAGTGGCACTACGAACACGAGGCCGAGACCCGCGCCGCCCTAGACTTGATCTTTTCCGATTTTTTCAGCCGCAATGAACCCGGAGTCTTCGACCCGTTGCGCGACGTATTGCTAACCCACGGCGATCACTATATGCACCTGGCAGACCTGAAGTCGTATCTGGAGGCAGACGAGCAGCTACGCGCTTTGTATGCCGATCCCGGCGGCTGGGCACGCAAGGCCATCTTGAATGTGGCTGGATCGGGGAAATTTTCCAGCGACCGGACCATCGCCGAGTACGCCAGCCAAATCTGGAACCTGACACCGTGTCCGATACCGGGGAAAGGGTATTAACCACCAGATATCGAAACCAACTTGCGAATTACGAAACAGACTTTGACCAAACAGAAAGGCGGCCAATGAGACTGAACACGAAACTGACAGTATTACCGGCCTTCTTTTTTTGGATCGCCGGCGCTTTCGGCCAGGAAATTCATTACAACTATGATCGCGGCGCAAACTTTGCGGCGTACAAGACCTATGAATGGATCGAAATCCCAAGTGCGCCAAAGGTCGATCCTCCAAAAGCTCCTCCAAACCTGCCTGGGCTGCCAGGCTTGCCGGGCGGCGCACCGAATTTTCCGGCACCGCCATCTGATGTCCGCGAAACAGGGACTGAGGATCAGTTGATCGATCAAGAGATCAAGCGCGCTGTCGACGGACAGCTTGTCCAGAAGGGACTCACCAAGGTCGAAAAGAACGGGGACCTTCAAGTGGTCTACCACGCTGCCATTCATCAGGAAATGAGCATGAATCTGGTTGGTTCAGGATGGAGGGGCGGAGGATACGGAGGCTGGGCTGACGGTTCCGTTCATGGCCAGACTTCCACCATTCCCATCGGAACGCTCGTGGTCGACCTCTATGACCCCGCAAGAACGCAGTTGATCTGGCGCGGCGATGCCACCAAGACGATCGACCTCAAGAAAGATCCCGATAAGAATTACAGTAACCTGCAAAAGGCAATGGCCAAGCTTTTCAAGAATTACCCGCCTCCGCCGAGTAAGTAAGCTCGACGGACGACAACATACTTACTTCGCGCATACCAGGTTTTGGCGCCGGTTGTTGAAACAAACGAGGTCGAACAGGGAGAAGCCATGGACTCGCATTTCTGGGACATTATTCGAGATGTTCGCTCTCTTATCCACAAGCCGGATGACGCGCTATTCATCCTTCACACGCCAATCGGAGCGATTTCGGTGGATAGATTCGTCTACCGTTCCGAGTCGGGATTCGTTTTGCTGCAGGGTACAGACGAGAATGGGAGGGTACGAACCGCCGGTTTTTCCGAACAGCAGCTCTCCACGTTTTCGTTTGAGATTCGGACCAAGCCCGGCGGCAAGGACGGGCAGATCAGATTCAATCCGTACGTAGCTGAGAGCATTTCGTAGACTCCCCTCAGCACGAGGTTCGCCATGCGATTTTGTTATCGGATTCTGGCTTGCGGAATTGCGGCGGGGCTTTTCTCCCCAGCCGGCGCCCTGGCGCAGGAGCGTCGCGGTGCGGATAGACCATCGATTGGAATTGCGCTGAGCGGCGGGGCTGCTCTCGGGCTGGCGCACATCGGAGTCCTTCGCTATTTCGAAGAGCGCCATATTCCCGTCGACAAGGTAGGGGGAACCAGCATGGGTGGCCTTATCGGCGGTTTGTATGCGGTTGGCATGGATTCAAGCCAGATCGAGGCAGTTGTGCGGCAGGCGGATTGGAACGCACTCCTCAACCCCAGTCCGCCCTTCGCGGATCAGCCGATTGTCGACAAACAGAAATGGAATCGGACGTTCGGCAGTCTGACGCTCAGATTCGGAAAGAGATTCGCACTTCCTGCCGGTCTCAATCCAGGTGAGTCCTTATCATTACTTCTGAGCCGATCCACGCTGGGATATTCCGACGTTTCCGACTTCGATCAACTGCCCACACCATTTCGCTGCGTCGCAACTGATCTTGTGAGCGGCGATTCCGTAGTGCTTTCGAAAGGTTCTCTGCCCAGCGCGATGCGGGCGACCATGGCGCTGCCCGGCATCTTCACGCCGGTCAAACTGGAAAACATGGTTCTCGTCGATGGAGGCGTGCTTGAGAACATTCCTGTCGAGGCTGTGAGAGACATGGGCGCCGATGTGGTCATTGCGGTCGCCCTCGAGACGAATCGACCCAATCCTGACCAGATCAAGTCGCTCTCCGATGTGATGCGGCAGACGATTTCCCTCGCCATTGAAAAGAACGAGCAGCGTTCGGAAGCAAAGGCGGATCTTGTTATTTCTGTCGATACCAGACGCTTCTCCGGAAGTGACTACAACCGATGGGAAGAAATCATCCATGCGGGATACGAGACCGCCAAGGCTCAAGGATCCCAATTGGCTCGCTTCGAGGTCTCGCAGAAGGACTGGGATGCCTATATCTCCGAGCGCCGATCACGGATGCGACCATCCGAGAGGCGCGGAAAAGTTCTTGCTGTCACGAGCCCGGACTCTTCGTTCCAGAAGAATGCAGAATCTGAGATGCGCCGGACCATCGGCGATAAGGCGGTATCAGAAAAGCGGCTCGAAAACGTCCTGTCCGGCATGGTAGCTGCGACCGCCGTTCCCGGGGCTGCTTACGAATGGCAGCAGGACACCAACAAAGAGGGAGGATATCGAGTCAAGTTTGCCGAGCGCCCCAGCGATCAGGTGCTCACTCGCATTTCCGCGCAATATTCCGAATCCCCCGGCGAGCCCTCCCGCTTCAACACGCGACTGTCAGCCGTGCTGGTCCCAAAAGACGCATACAAGTCCCGCATACTAGCCGCCGCGAACATCGGTTACGATCCATCCATCCAGGGAGAATTCTACAAACCGTTTGGGGGAACCCAGTACTTTGTAGTTCCCCAGTACTTTGGCGGCAGAACCCATTTCAACAGCTATACGGGAGCAAGTCGCCAGAGCGACACGCGCGACCGCGTTTCTGGAGGCATTTACGGCGGTATCGGCACCTGGCGGTACGCCCAACTTCGGCTTGGCGCGGAAGCCGGCTATGACTCGTATAGCCGTTCTGTCACTGTCGACGGTGTTCGTTCGTGTAGCGGGGGTTTCACGCAGCCGCAACTGCGCTGGATCTTCAACGATCAGGATTCCGATGGAGTGCCCTCGCGCGGCACGCGCTTTGAAGGTTCGGCCGGATACCTTTTCAGGCGAACCGGAGACTATCCGGTCTTTCAATACGAGTACAGCACGTTCAAGCCTGTGAATCGGCATGTAACGATTTTTGCGCTCGATCATGCGGGTACGAGCTTTGGGCGGAAGATGGACTACTTCGACCAGTTCATTGCCGGCGACCACGGCAACCTGCCGGCATACCGTTACCAGGAGTTTCACGCTAACACGCTCGTGACCGCCGGCTCGGGTGTCATTCTGCATCCCCGTCCCATCCCGCACGTCTCATCCCATCCCGGCTTGGCGCTCTGGTACGAGGCAGGCAGGTTCGACCTGGGCTCCCAAGGCTGGAGTACGCATCAAAGCACGTCCATCGCCGCGCTGTTCCCCACCCGGGTTGGAGCCACCGGGTTGGAGCTTAGCTTTGATGAGAACGGAAAAGCGCGCTTCCGGCTCATGCTCGGAAGCCTTTAGTCTAGGCGTGGAGACAGGGTCTGATACTCCGATATTCATCGAAGCGACTGTTCAGTTCATCGACCCAGAATGTCGTCACACAGCGAACAAGTCCGGCGCAGATGGGTGACTTGGCACGGGTATCAAATTAACCGCACACCGGGACAAATCGAAACTATAGCTGCTTCCCGGCGGGCATACGTGTCAACCAGGAACGTCTCCCGCTCCCGGTATACACGATGGCGGCGGGAATCGTGAGTTCCACTTCGGTTCCCGAACCGAGTTCGCTCCACACGGCCATGTCTCCACCGAGCAGCTTGGCGCGTTCCCGCATGCCGGGCAAACCGAAGTGTCCTGCACGTCCCTGTGCCGCCAGAACGGCCGGATCCATCCCTTTTCCATCGTCCCGTACACGCAATCGGAATTGCTTATCGTCGTAGCGGATTTCAACCTCAACCTGGCTCGCCTCGGCATGGCGGAAGGCATTGCGTAGCGCCTCAGCGGTAACCCTGTAGATCTCATCGCGCACGATGGGATGCAAATCCCGTGACTCGCCTTCAACAGTGATGCGAAATGCCGGAGACCCGTGGTTCGCCGGATCAGTGGCGAGTTCCTCACCTAGCGCGTTCACCGCACGTGCGAGGTTGTTTGTTTCGACTGTGGAGTCACGAAGCCCCTGCACGGCATCCCGGCCCTCGGTGATCGCATTGGCAGCCCGATCAATGGCTTTGTCGAGTTGTTCCTTTGCCTCCACCGGGCGCTCCGGCAACAACTCGGAGACAATCTGGAACCGCAGCAGCAAACCATGGAAGCTTTGAAGGAGGGTGTCATGAAGTTCGCGAGCGATGCTGGTACGCTCTCCGACGCGCGCGTCCAAAGTCATCTCGAACTGATGATGCAACTGCCGCAACCGCCACTGGTAGGCTGCCCACAGCAATGTCAGGATCAAAACCGCGCAAAGGACCCGAAACCAATTCGTACTCCACCATGGGGGCGTGATGACAACGGTCAACGACAACCCTTCTTGATTCCACACCCCATCACCGTTCGATCCCTGCACGCGAAAGACATATTTACCCGGGTCGAGGTTCGTGTAAGTCGCCAGGCGCTGCTTGCTGTCCACTTCGTTCCAGCCACGTTCGAAGTTCTCCAGCTTGTAACGATAACGGTTCTTGTGGGAGTTCGCGTAGCTCAACGCCGCAAATTCAAACGATATAATATTGTCCCGGTAGGAAAGCGTCAGAGAACTGACGTATGGACTGGCTTTCTTGAGCACCGACTTTGGGTCGACAGGCACCGGTTTGTTGAAGATCTTGAAGCTGGTGATCACGACCGGGGGAACGTAGGGATTATCGCGTATATTCTCAGGGAAAAATGCATTCAAACCATTAGTGCCGCCAAAGAACATCTCTCCATTCGAGGCCTGATAACAACCGGTACTAAACTCATCGCTTTGCAATCCATCAGACGCATCGTAGTTCCTGAAGGTTTGTCTCTGCGGATCGAAGCGGGATATGCCCTTCTGCGTACTGAGCCACAGCCTGCCGGTTCGGTCCTCGAGGATACACCGAATCGTGCTGCTGGGAAGGCCCTGAATCTCCGTGTATCGGTCGAAGGCCCCACTTTGCCGGTTGAACCGATATAGTCCGTCCATTGCTCCCACCCACAGTGTTCCAGACTCGTCTTCGTGGATGGTGTTGATGCCGCCTCCGTTGAGTTTGTGAGGGTTACGCGGATCGGGCGTGTAACTCAAGAAGGTGCTTGTCTTGTCATCGAAACGGATCAGCGCGCCGCCCCAGGTGCCTAACCAGAGCGTGCCTGAACGATCCTGATCGATAACCCACACAGTATTCGCCAGGATTCCCGGGTTATCCGGCACGGGCCGGTAGTTCATAAACCGGCCAGTGGCTGGATCGAAACGGCTGAAACCTCCGTCCTGGCCCACCCATATTCGGCCGTTTCGGTCTCCGAAGATGGTGTAAATGTTGTCGGAGATGAGGCTGCTGGGATCGGCAGGGTTGTGCCGGTAATGCTTGAATTGGCCGGTGCGCTCATCGAACCGGACAAGACCGGAGCCACCGCCGCCCACCCAGAGATAACCCGCAGCATCCCGGTAGATGCTGTTTGCGTTCGTGCCTTCGCCGAGGGAATTCGGGTCGCCCGGATGGGGAATGAAGTGTGTGATCCGGCCCGTCTTGCGATCGAGCCGATCGAGGGCGCGAGGAAACAAGCCTGCCCACAGAACTCCGTCGGAATCCTGGTAGATCCCCTTGACCCTGCCCGGCGAAAGGCTGTTGGGATCGCCCGCGCGATGCATGTAGTGAACGAACTGTTCCTGCCGGAAATTCAGAAGGTTGAGCCCGGCATTCTCGGTGCCCACCCACAGCACCCCACTGCGGTCCCGATAGACTGACATGATCGCGTTACTGTCGAGGCTGTCCGGGTTGGTTTCATCGTGCTGGAACCGGAACGTGAAGCGTTCGGCCCGCCGGTCAAAGTAATACAGGCCCTGGCTCGATGGCACCCATAAGCCGTTCTGCCCGTCGGCCACAAGGCTGCTGTTATCTGAGCCTCCATTCATGGTGGATGCGAGGACGCCGGCGGCGCGGGTGAGTGGGTAGGTCGTGAGGCGATCTGCCTGGCGGTTGTATTTGAGGAGACCGACGCTCGGGGCGTCGGCCAGCATCCACAGATTGCCGGCCTCGTCTTCATACAGACTCTGTGCGCTGGGGCCGTCGCCGCTGGCGAGCGGGCGCGCGATCCGGCCTGTCTGCTGGTCCAAATGGAAGAGACCGCGCTCGCCGACGAACCATATATCGCGTTTGGTATCGGCGATCACCTGACTGATTCTTCCGACGAACCTTCCATCGCTGTCATTTCGAAAGTGGGTAAATGTTCCGGTCGCTGGATCGAGCTTATCGAGGCCGCTGCCTTCGGTGCCAAACCAGAGGGCTCCACCACTGTCCTGGGCGATGCTCTTGACCGACGGCCCGCCGAGACTATTCGAGATATTGGGATCGTGAAGATAACGAGTAAAGTGTTCGGTCGCAGGATCGAATTCGTTCACCCCTGTGTTGGTGGCGATCCATAGATAGCCGTGCTCGTCTTCCATCAGGTCCTGAATGAAGTTTGAGCTTAAACTGGCAGGGTCATAAGGGTTGTTTTTGTATACGACGAAGCTGTTACCGTCATAGCGATTGAGGCCGTCCCGGGTGGCAAACCACATGAAGCCGAGACGATCCTGCAGAATGGCCGTAACGTAGCCTTGAGAGAGGCCATCGTTGGTGGTGAGGTGGGTAAACTTGAGGTTTTGCCCGAGGGCGCGACCGCTTCCGTGAAGGCCCTCGCTGACATTCAATGCTTCATGTGTGGACTGGCCGATGGCCGGGGTGGGATCGATAGCCACAGCGCTCGCACAGCATGCCAGCAGCAGGCGAATCGCGATCATGGGCCGCGCTCGATTGTACCCATTTTTCACGATATTGACATGTTAGCGCATTGCGATTTGCGCGGAAATTGGCGCGTTGGCACGAATTCGGGAAGCTTGTGCATTAATCGTTCATCGCCAATATCTTAGTTCGAACTCTCACGAGGCCCGCGACAGCCAATCGCCTGCTGGAAAAGCTCAACTGGCGCGCCAACAGGATCTGCGAAGGAGAATCTGTCAAGGTCCGTGTGAAGCCCTTGAAGCTGCCCTCCCGACAGTACAAGGTCGGCGGTGAAGCAGCTTCAACGGATGTTAATGAAGTTGCACAGCTACGATTCCCAGCCTCCGCCAAGGTTCCTGTAGATCTCGACAAGACTCAGAAGCTCATTGGCCTGCGCCTGAGCGAGCCCCAACTCTGCATCGAAGGCGTTGGTTTCGTTGGTAAGCACCTCGAGGTATCCGGCGGCGCCACCCCGATACCGCTCCTCCGACAACTGAGCCGCGCCCTGGGCGGAGGAAACCAGCTCCTCCTGATGTTCGCGGTACTCGCGATTCTTCTGGTACGCAATCAGCGCGTCCGATACACCGCGGAACGCCTGCTGAATGGTTTGCTGATAGTTCAGGACCATTTCTTTCTGGCGGGCCTCGCTTAACCGCACGCCGGAGCGAATCCTGCCGCCGGCGAAGATCGGCTGCACGAGCGAACCGCCGAAGTTCCAGAATCCGGCCGGGCCAGTGAACAGGCTGGTCAACGCCGAGCTCTGGAAGCCACTGTTCGCGGTAAGTGTGATATCGGGGAAATAGGCCGCCCTGGCCACGGCTACTTGCGCATGGGCCGCCATCAACTCGGACTCAGCCTGGCGGATGTCGGGCCGCCGCTCAAGCAGCCGTGACGGAATGCCTGCCGGGACCTGGGGCGAGTGCGGCTGATCGGTAAGCTTCATTCCGCGTGCGATCGGGCCGGGATTGTCTCCCAACAGGGTGCTGATGAAGTTCTCCTGCTGCTGGATGCGCCGCTCCAGGTCGGGGATCGTTTCTTTCGCTATGGAGACCAATTGCTCCGCCTGGCGGACGTCGAGCTCGGTACCGGCCCCGCCGTCTGCCAGCGTCTTCGTAACCTCCAACGACTCCAGGCGCGAAGCCAGCGTCCGCTTTGCGATTTCGAGCTGAAGGTCATACGCGCGAAGCTCGAAGTATGCAGCCGCGACATTGCTCACCAGGGTGCTTGTTACTGTCCGGTGCGCCCATTCGGTTGCAAGAAGATTGGCGCGGGCTGCTTCCGTGGCGTGGCGGTACTTGCCCCAGAAGTCGAGGTCCCAGGCGAACGAGGCACCCACGGAAGCGCTGCTGGTTTCATACTCGGGAGGCAGATTCTTCTGCCGCGGAATGCGCTGGTTGACGGCGGAAGCCCCGGCATTGACCGTGGGCAACTGGTCAGCTCGCGTGATGCCCAACCGCGCCTGGGCCTCCAGGATCCTGGTTGCCGCGATGCGGAGATCATAATTCTGCTGAAGCGCAGTACGGATCAATTGCTGGAGCTCCGGATCGTGGAAAACCTCCCACCATTTCTGGTCTCCGATCGATTGCTCGTTCTGCGATGCAGGCTGGGCGGGTTGCGCAGCTTCCTGCTGCGGGGCGCCGCGGTACGAGCCCGGGACATCCACATTTGGCCGCTTGTATTTATCAGCTGCGCCGCATTCGATGGTGGCGAGCATGAGCATAAAGGCAGTAATCGCTTTTTTCATCAGTCACCCTCTATCGGAATGGGTTCAGAGATGTGTGCATGGGCGCGGCTCTTGCGCCCGCTGGCCAAACGCTCCACGATGACATACAGAGCCGGGATAATGAAGATAGCCATGCCGGTTGCGGCGAACATGCCTCCAATCACGGTGGTGCCCATGATCTGGCGCCCCACGGAACCTGCGCCGGTCGCAACCCATAACGGCACACAGCCGAGGATGAATGCGAACGAGGTCATCAGGATCGGCCTCAATCTCAGCCTGGCTCCTTCCAAAGCCGCATCCACCAGTGGCTTGCCCTTTTCATATTCATCTTTGGCAAATTCCACGATCAGGATAGCGTTTTTCGCCGCCAGGCCGATGAGCATCACCAGTCCAATCTGTGAATAGACATCGTTTTCGATTTGCACCATGAAAGCCGGGAAGATCATGCCGAGGATGGTGCGTCGCAACCAGAGGGTGGCGAATGCACCGAATACAGCCACCGGCGTGCTCAGCAGTACGCCGAAGGGCAACGACCAGCTCTCGTAGAGCGCCGCAAGAATCAGAAAGACGAACACCAGCGACATGGCGAAGACGACCCAGGAAGGAACACCTTCGCGCGCCTTCTGTTCCTGGCGGGACATGCCCATGTAGTCGAATCCCATCCCATTGGGCATGGTCTGCTTGAACACGTCTTCCAGGGCCGCCGTGGCCTGGTCCGAGCTGTAGCCCGGCGCCGCGCTGCCGATGATCTGCGCCGACGAGTATTCGTTGTAGCGCATCTTGAATTCCGGCCCATTCCGCGATTCGAAATGGGTCAGCGCGGAAAGCGGCACCATCTCCCCCTTCATGTTGCGCACGTAATACTGTCCGACGTCGTCCAGGCTGGCGCGATAGGGAGCATCGGCCTGCACGTACACCTGCCAGGCGCGGCCGAAATCGTTGAAGTAATTGACAAAGGTTCCGCCCATATAGGCCTGCAGGGTGGCATACACATCGCTGATATTGACGCCCTGCTTCAGCACCTTTTCCTTGTCCACGGCCAGGAACTTCTGTGGCGTGCTGGGGATGTAGGTGGTGGCCACCATGCCGATTTCCGGGCGCTTGTGGGCCGCCTCGAGAAACTTGTTCAGGTTATTCACCAGGAATGCGGAGTCGCTTCCGGTGCGGTCTTCGAGTACGAACTGGAAGCCGCCCGAAGTGCCGACGCCCTGAATTGGCGGCGGCGAGAAGGCGAACGTGGTTCCCTGCGGAAGAGTGAGGAGCTTCAGGTTCAGCTTGGCCTTGATCACCTGGTACTGCTCCTCGATCTTCTTTCGGTCTTCCCACGGATCGAGGGTGACATAGAAGAACGCGTTGTAGGTGTTCCGGGTGAGGCTGAGTAGGCTGAATCCCACCGCGGTGGTGGAATATTTCACGCCGGGAGTACCCTTCAGGACATCTTCGACAACTTTCGTTGCTTCCGCCGTACTCTGGATGGAGGAGGCTTCAGGCAACTGCATCTGGATATACATGTAACCCTGGTCTTCGTCGGGAAGGAAGCTGGTCGGAACTGCCTTCATGAAGAACACGGCGGCGACACCAAACCCTGCGAGCGCTACTACCGCGAAGAGACTCTTGCGAATGATTCCGCCGGACACGCGGATATAGAACTTGGTGCCCGCCTCGAACCTGCGGTTGAACCAGGCGAAGAACTTCGCTATTGGTCCATGCGTTTCTTTCCTTTGCCGGAGCAGTAGGCCACCGAGCGCCGGACTTAACGTCAGCGCGTTGAACGCGGAAACGATCACGGAGATCGCGATGGTGATGGCAAACTGCTGGTATAGGCGGCCGGTGATGCCCGGGATGAATACGGTGGGCACGAACACCGCCGAAAGGACCAGCGCGATGCCCACCACCGGGCCGGTCAGTTCCTGCATGGCCTTGCGGGCCGCGTCCTTCGGTTCCAGCCCCTCTTCGATGTGCCGCTGAATACCTTCGACCACCACGATGGCATCGTCCACCACCAAGCCGATAGCGAGCACCAGGCCGAACAACGAAAGCGTGTTCACCGAAAAGCCGAAGGCGGGGAAGATCACGAATGTGCCCACGAGCGAAACCGGCACGGCCATCATGGGAATAATCGTCGCGCGCCAGTCCTGCAGGAACACGTAAACCACCAGGATGACCAGGACAAAGGCGATTCCCAGCGTGATTACGATCTCATGCATGCCTGCCCTGACAGCATCGGTGGTGTCCAGGGTGATGGCGTAGTCCACATCGGCGGGGAAACTCTCCTTCATTTTGGCCATCAGCTTGCGGACACCCTTTGCCGCCTCGACAGCGTTCGTGCCCGGTAATTGATAAATGCCGATGCCTGCAGCTTCCTTCCCGTTGAGGCGCGTGAGGATGTTGTAGTCCTGCGAACCCATTCCGACCCGGGCGACGTCTTTCACGCGCACGACGCCGCCGTCGGGATTTTCGCGGACCACGATATTGCCGAATTCCTCGGGTGTCTTCAGCCGGCCTTGGGCCAGAACGGCGTATGAGAATCTCTGCCCTGGGAGGCTGGGTTCGCCGCCGAGCTTGCCGCCCGGATTTACCGTGTTCTGGGTTTGCACGGCATTCACAACTTCATTGATCGTGACACCGAGCTTTGCCATCTGATCGGGCTTGACCCAGATGCGCATGGCGTACTGCCCGGCATAGATGTCGGTCAAACCGACACCGTAAGCGCGCTGGAGCGGATCCTTCAGATTGATGTAGGCATAGTTGGCCAACCACTGGAAATCATGAGTGCCCTTGGGCGACGTCAGGCAAATGATCATCATCGGCGACGTCAGCGACTTCTTCACGTCGATTCCGACCTGATTGACCACCTGCGGAAGCTGCCCGTTCGCCAGTTGCTGACGCGACTGGGTGAGCAGCAGGTCGGTGTTGGGGTCGGTACCCAAATCGAAATCGACCATGAGTACTGAACTCGAGTCGCCGGTTGAGTTCAGCGAATACATGTAGTCCATTTTGTCCACGCCGTTGATCTGCTGCTCAATCGGCGTGACTACGGACTTCTCCATGGTCTCGGCATCGGCGCCCGGGTACAGAGACTTGACGCGTATCTCGGGCGGAGCAATATCGGGGAATTGCGCGACCGGCAGGCTGATGATGGTGATCGCGCCCACGATCACCATCAGCAACGAGATGACTATGGCGACGATGGGCCGCCGGATAAAGAAATTCGACATGACTTAGAATCCCTCCGCCTGGGTGTTTGCGGGCTTGGGAACCACAGACGTGCCGTCCTTGACCTTTCCGATTCCCTCGACGACCACCTGGTCACCCGGCTGCAAGCCATCGTTGATCACCCACATCGAGCCGATCTTCTCGCCCACCTTGACGGCGCGAATGTTGATTTTGTGGTCGGTCCCCACAAGGGCCACCTGGTAGCCTCCCTGAAGCTCCTGAACCGCACTCTGCGGAACGAGCAGCGCACTCTTGCTCATGCTGGTCTGGATGCGAACGCGCCCGTACTGGCCAGGGCGAAGCACATTCCCGGGATTCGGAAACGCCGCCACAAGACGGATGGTGCCCGTGGCGGAATCAACCTGGCGATCAGTAAAGATGATCTTGCCCTTGTGCGAGTACACGGTGCCATCGGCCAGGATCAACTCCGGTGCGCTGTCGAACAGATCCATTGCCTGCCCGCCGGCGCTAAGGTGCTTGGCCCGGAGATACTCCTGCTCGCTGACCGGAAAATAGACCTTAATAGGGTCGACCTGAGAAACAGTGGTCAAGCGCACCGGCGGGCCCACAAGGTTGCCCATCTGAACTTCCGCGATTCCTGCCACGCCATCGACGAGCGAAGTGACCTTGGTCCAGCCCAGGTCGAGCTCGGCTCGCTCCACGGCTGCCCATCCCGCCGCGACCGCCGCCTCGGCAGCAAGTTTTGCCTGGATCTCGTTATCCAGCTTTTCCTTTGGAATCGCCTTCTTTTCAGCCAGAGGCGTATCGCGTTCGACGTCGATTTTGCTCTTCCCCAATTGCGCCTCTGCCTGGGCGAGGTCGGCCTTGGCGTGATCGAGAGTAGCCTGGAAAGGCCGCGGATCGATCTCAAACAGAACGTCGCCCTTGCGGACAAACGCCCCTTCCTTGTAGTCCTGGCGAATGATGTAGCCCGAGACCTGGGACCGAATTTCGGCGTTGACGTAGCCGTCGGTTGTTGCCACCCACTCGCTGTGCACGGGAACGTCTCGCTGAACGGGAGCCGCGACCAGCACGTCCGTGTCAGGCAACTTGATTGCGGCCTGGCTTCTGCGCGCACACCCCGTTAGCCCCACCATCGGCAGCAGGGAAAATATACACACTGCAAGTACCAACATGCCGTAGCGGCTAATGCGGGCGGCCAGTGCGTTCCCGGCAGCTGCCTCTCCGTTTTTACGACCATTGCGCGAATACGTAACGACTTGGATCGTGCTCATATCTCCTGTTTCCAACCTCCACTAACTTCGAGTAACCGACCGTTAAGTCCATTGCACCGGGACAACACGCTTCTGCCGTTTTGAATTCATCTAGGCATGCGGCCACCTTTTTCATGGACCGTGTCCCGGAGATGAAGCGGTACCTTCAAGCGAGCGAACAGATATGTCGTGTAACGCGCACTTTTGCCGCGGAAACGGGCTCCCATGCTGTGAAGCGAGGCCAGCGCTTTTTCGCCATCCTCATCCGCAAAGGTGATTTCTGAAACGTCGATCTCCAGAGGCTGGGAGCACCCGTTATTTCGGGACACGGTCATCCTCAATTCGTCCACCCACGGCCCTACTAGACGGCCTTCCAGTTTCAGAACCACTTTGTCGGACGTCATCACCGTGATTCGCAGCATGCCTTTGAGGTTGCAACTGTCGTTCCAAACCACTAAGAAACACAACCTCATGGAAAGACATGACCTTTGCCGGCATTGGCAGGCCGGTGCCCACGCTTGAGTGTCGGTATTCCGGCACCTGCCGAGTCAGCGGCAGTTAAGATAGGTGTGTGGAAGAGGATCGCTCCAGCCCGGTGCGCGTGGTAGACGCGCATCTTCATGCTCTGCGCGAAATCTCCAGCGTCATTGCATCCGAGCCGAACCTGCAGGCCATAGTGAACAGAACCCTTGGAGTACTGGCGAGGATCATTCCTTTTGGCTCCATCGCCTTGTTGCTTCACGATGAGAAGAGCGGGCTTGCCAGGATACACGCCCTTCAAACGGGCTCAGGGCACTCTGGCCTGGAAATTGGCACCGAGATATCGCTCCAAGGCACCGGCTTCGGGCTGGCCATGGAAGAGCAGAAACCGATCCTCATCGAGGATGGGCAATCCGAGCTGAGGAAACTTCCGGACCTCGCCGCCCGCTTGAAAGGCGACCCGATTCGCAGTTTCTACGCACTTCCTTTGTCAACCGCGCGAAGAAGACTGGGACTGCTGGTTGCCGCCACGGTAAAGTCTGACGCCTTCAATAGCGAAGATCTCGAACTGATGGATTGCGTGGCATCGCATCTCTCCATCGCATTCGACAGCGCCCTCGCTTTTGAATCCGTCGGCCATCTCGAAGATCAGCGCGCTTATCTCGAATCGGAAATCATCTCCGAATCCGGCTTCGAGGACATCATCGGCAGAAGCGATGCATTGCGCAAAGTCCTTGAGCAGGTGCAGATCGTGGCCTCGACAGACTCCACCGTGATCATCCATGGAGAAACCGGCACCGGAAAAGAGTTGATTGCACGCGCCATTCACAGGAGCAGTTCTCGATCCGATAAGACCTTTGTCCGTTTGAACTGTGCGGCAATTCCCTCCGGACTGCTGGAAAGCGAGCTCTTCGGGCACGAGAAGGGCGCATTCACCGGAGCTCTCAGCCAAAGGCGCGGTCGCTTCGAATTAGCCGACCGGGGCACCTTGTTTCTGGATGAGATCGGCGACATAAGCATCGATCTTCAACCGAAGCTCCTGCGGGCCATTCAGGAGCGCGAGTTTGAGCGGATTGGAGGCACACGGACTATTCAGGTTGATGTTCGCTTGATTGCGGCGACTCATAAGGACCTCCGCAAGATGATCCGGGAGGGAACCTTTCGCGAGGATCTGTTCTATCGGCTCAATGTATTTCCCATAGAGGTGGCGCCGTTGCGCGAACGCCGGGAAGACATCCCGCTCCTGGTCGAATACTTTGTCTCACGTTTGTGCCAGCGGATGCAGAGGCCCATGCCCACAATTAGCCGAGCAACCATGGACGCGCTCAAGGCGTGGGATTGGCCGGGCAACGTGCGCGAGTTGGAGAATTTCATGGAGCGCGCCGTGATTCTATCCACGGGAGACAGGTTGAATGCTCCTCTTGCTGAGCTTGCTTCTTCGCGCGCGCGCGTCACCCCGATCTTGACTTTCCGCGACGGTGAACGAAACACCATCATCGCGGCTTTAAAAGCGTCCAGGGGAAAGATTGCCGGCAAAGACGGTGCCGCCACGCTGCTGGGGCTCAAGCGAACAACCCTTCTGGACAAAATGCGAAAGCTCAACATAGCCCGGAGCGAATTCTGTAGCTAATTGATGGCACTGTACAGGACCAAAGGCGCTCGTCAGGAAAGTTCAATTCCGAGGTCGCCGGAGAGCCATCTCAGTCAAGCGGCGGATCACAATGCAATCAACGCGCGTGCGCTGGTTCCGAGAAACGTAGTTGGTCCGCAAGATGCAGCGGGAGGCATTCCCTCATTCATGCCGCGTGTCATCGACGACTTTACAGCAGAGCACGACGCTTGTGCGGTTTTGAACTCATCCATGCATGTGGCAAGATTTCTTCATTGGACCGCATTCCGGTGGTGAAGGGAATCTTCAAGGCTGCCGACACGTATCGAACTCCAGAGGACAACGGCGAGAGCCGTGCACGGCGAAGTCAATTCAGATGGAGAATTCGCCCGGGGCTACATCGGCCTGAATCATTCTTTTCTGCGATGATGGCTTTCAAAGGCCAAAGACTGGTGAGCTTTGACAGTTCGCTCCTTATCGGGCCAATTCTCGGACGTCAAATCACAATCAACATCCCAAGCGGGTAAGCCGTGGCAATTCCTGCATTTTGCTATCGCGTTAGTCGCCATCTCCTTGCCCTCCAACTATCCCGCCGTGCATCTCGCCTGACTCTCCGTATTCAAATGGATCAGTTGACACGATTCGCGCGCTTTGAGGTTCTCGACGAGGGCAATTCCGCTGAACGAGCCCGTGGACTAGGTAAATGCAAGTTCCGATGAGTGCAACGACTAGCGAAAACCTCCCCGCCTGCAACACGCAGGCAGCCGCGCGGTTCAAATCGTGGCTGAAAACATAGCCGAGTCCGCTATACACGGATGTATAGAGGCACGCGCCCATTGCCTCAAAGGCGAGGAAGCGGATTCGGCCGGTGCACGATGTCCCTGCCAGAGGAGGCGCCACCGCGTCGAGTCCGGGAAGGAATTTGGCCACCAGCAGCAGGGGAAGCCCATACCGGGCAAAAATCCTTTTGGCCCTGCGATCGTGGTACTCAGGGTCGCGCGTGAATCGATGTACAAAGTGCAACACTCTGTCACCGCCCTGGCGACCTGCCTCGAACCACAGCCAGTCAGCCAGCACACAAGCGCCGGCGGCCAGCACGATGGCCGCGAGAAGGTGCAACTTCCCGTTTGCGGCGAGTGCACCGGCCGCAAGTAGAAACAGAAAGCCAGGCATCGGCAATCCTATCTGACGGAGGAATACAACGGCAAAGAGAACGAAATATCCTTGGCTCTCGACTAACTTGACGATGTCATTCATGCATCCCCTTGCCTATGTTCCTGAATCCTTATGTACTTTCAGTCACTCCGGACCCGCTCAGATTTCAGTTTGGTTCCGGAATTCCAACCCTATCGCTGCTATGAACCTTCGGGATGTTTTTCAGCTCGCCGTACATCGTGCCCGGCAACCTGAAGCGAGTCGAAGACAGGCCGATACTAAGCAGGTGCAATCCGGCTGCCAACCGTAACGCGCCAAAACGATTGAAGGTCTTTGCATATCAACTCGCCCGATCCTTCAGGCCGTTTGATTAAATGCCGCATTTCCGAAACTGCCAGCATTTCATTGTTCCGATAGCATGTCGAGGTACCCGCACCGTGATTCGCGATGCGCGCCGCCATAGCGGCATACTGCCCATATGTGGGCGGCGGCCCTCAAAGTCGCGAGTTTCTTCCTCTGAAGCGCCGACTCCCACTCGACCAGTATTTCGGCCGTAGGTGAAACGCTTTGTTCCCGATTCATTGTTTATTTCTCCGTAAAGGGGACGACGGAGTTAGAGATACCCACAGTTAGATACACCAACACCTGCCGACCTCGTTTGTGTATTTTGCAATCGAGGTTCCAAACTAATCAGCCTGTGCAGCCTGCACCAAACACGAGCGTCGGCGCGCACGACCTGCATTCACCCCGGCCTCAGCATGAAGGACGGCAACGGCGAGGTGCACGAGTTCATGGGCATGCGGTCCCTCAAGCCCGATGCGGACCTCGTGGAATTCACGAACACGCTGGCTGCTGTGGCTTACCCGAAATTCCGAGAGGCGATGCCCACAGGATGTGCTTTGTGGGCCATCAATTCGGCTGCCCTGGTGGCAATGTGCTCGGCGCTAACCTCCAGTTCCCTCACAAGTTCCCAGGGCGCTCCTGATTCCCCGAACCGGTCCTTGATACCGATCGCTCCGGTAATGACGGGATGACCGTAGACCAGTGGGCTTTCCGTCAGGACGGAGCTGACTCGGCCTGCCAGGGCGCCAATCTGATGCTCCTCCGCGGTGATAATTGCGCCGGTTTCGCAAGCCGCCCGGACGATGGCTTCGCTGTCGATGGGTTTAAGCGTATGCATGTTGATAATGCGGGTAATGTAACCGAACTCCTGCCTGAGGACCCATGCAGCCCGCATGGCCTCCGGCACTTCGGGCCCGCAGGCGATGATGCTCAGGTCTTCGCCTTCATCTGTGCATTCTTCGTCGAGCCTGGTCTCGAATGCCTCGATGAAGTCGGTCGCCTCATGCCGAAGGCGAATGCGGTTGGCTTTGCCGAAGACAAAGGGGATGGCATCGGTGGTGACCACCGGCGTGGCTTCCCGTGCAAGTCGGATGTATTTCGGCCCGTGGTGCTGCAGCAGAAGATATGAAGTTGCCCTGCGCGCCTCTACGATATCACAAGGAACAACGACCGACATGTTGGGCAGGCCCATCATCGCAAAAAGATCTTCAAGCGCCTGGTGGGTAGCGCCGTCCGGTCCGACGGAGACTCCGGCATGCGCACCCACGATGAGCACGTTCAGGTTGGAATAGCAGACTGACACGCGGATCTGATCGAGATTGCGCGCGGCGGAGAACGTCGCGTAGGAACCGACCACCGGGAGTTTCCCCTCGCGCGCCAGCCCTGCCGCGGCTGAGGTTGCCGACTGCTCAGCAATGCCCATGCTGAACCACCTCGCGGCGCGTTCCGGCTTGCCGGCATGGAAGTCGCTGATGGTGATAGAACCGGAGATGTCCAAACCCATACAGACCACGCGCTCATCCCCGCCGTTTGCGGCCAGCGACTGTCCCAGGCCCTTGCGCGTAGCCTCCATCGCGACCTTCATAGTTGCCCCGGAATTCCACCAGTAATTGCGCGAGAAATGTGGCATCCCGGCTTCCAGTTTGCGTTCGGCTTCCGCCTGGAAGTTCTTCGACCGATCGAGTAACTGCTCCACCGGGATTCGCCCGGCGAGGCCGAGATCGCGCAGCGCCAGGTCGAGCTCGCTGCGACTGGGCGCTTTTCCGTGCCATCCAGCCTGGTTCTCCATAAAACTGACGCCCTTACCTTTGACTGTGTCAGCTAGGATCACCACAGGCTTGCCTTCGTTCGCTCGAGCCTCTTCGAACGTCCTGACGAGCGCCTGCATGTCGTGGCCATCCACGCGCATCACTTTCCACCCAAAGCTCGCATACCTGTCGGCCAGCGGTTCAACCTGCATGACGTCTTTGACCCAGCCATCGATCTGCAGGCGATTGCAGTCGACGACGGCGATCAGGTTGTCGAGGTGGTAATGCGCCGCTTCCATGACGGCTTCCCAAACCTGGCCTTCCTGTTGTTCTCCATCGCCCATCAGGCAGAAGACTTTGTGGCGTTTGCCATCCAATCGCGCGGCCAGCGCCATGCCCACGGAGATGCTCAGACCCTGACCCAGGGAGCCGGTGGAAACTTCAACGCCAGGAAGTTTGAGCCAGTGCGGGTGGCCCTGGAAGGGCGACCCCAACTTGCGCAGAGTGACGACCTCTTCGAGCGGGCAGAACCCGGCAAAAGCCAGGCCAAGGTACAAGCTGGGCGCCTTGTGACCGGCCGACCACACGATGCGGTCCCGATCGGGCCATGCGGGATTGGCCGGATCATGGCGAGCAGCGTGCAAGTACAGGGCAGCGGTGATGTCCATGATGGACAGGGTGCCGCCCGCATGTCCCGACCCGGCTGCGCAGAGTGCAACCATGTCGTAGCCGCGCATCAAGTTGGCGGCCTCGCGCAGTTCATCAATCGTATATTTCCGAATCACGTTTCCCGTCGTGGAATCGATAAGAGCCATTGCCTTCCCCTTGTCAGAACGCGGTACATACAAGCATGCGGGAATCAGCCAGGAATCTGACTGGCTCATTCCCGGCCGAAATCAGAGATTCTGCTTAGCCCAATCGCCGATCCTCCGCAGCGCCTCCTCCAACTGGGACATGGAATTGGCCACACTGAAGCGGAGATAGCCTTCGCCGAACCGCCCGAATGCGGTGCCCGAGAGTGCGGCAACTCCAACTGTGTCGAGCAGCGCGTCAGCCAGGGGCTTGGACTTCCAGCCCGTCTTTTCGACATTGGGAAAGACGTAGAATGCCCCTTTCGGCATGCGGCAGGAGAAGCCCTGTATTCGGTTCAGCCCCTCGACAAAGAACCGGCTGCGGCGCTCAAACTCTGTCCGCATGAAATCCACGGGTCTTTGATCGCCCGTGATGGCTTCAATGCCGGCCCTCTGCGTGAAGCTCGCCGTGCAGGAGTTCGAATTGGTCATCAGTCGGGTGAAATGCGTCGCTAGGTCCGCACGCATCACGCCGTACCCCATGCGCCAGCCGGTCATGGCGTAGGTCTTCGAAAAACCGTCCAGCAGGATAGTGCGGTCCTTCATCCATGGGATGGACATGATCGAGAACGGCTCCCCTTCGAATTGCAGGCGGCTGTAGATCTCGTCCGACAGCACCATGACGTTGCGATCGCCGATGGAATCGGCAATTCGCTCGATGTCCCGGCGTGACAGAACTCCGCCGGTCGGATTCTGCGGCGAGTTGAGGATGATGAGCCGGGTGTGATCGGTTATGAGGGATTCCAGTTCGTCCGGATCGACAGCGAAGTCGCGTTCCTCACGCAAGGGAATCGGGACCGCGGTACCGCCCACGTAGTTGATCATGGACTCGTAGATCGGGAATCCGGGATTGGGATAAATCACTTCATCGCCATAATCGATCAGCGCCAGCATGGCGTAAAAGATGATTGGCTTGCCGCCCGGCACGACCACGACTTCATCGGGAGGAACTTCGATATTGCGGCTGCGACCTATATAGTCGGCGATGGTCTGGCGCAGTTCCGGAAGACCGGCGGATGGTCCGTAATGGGTCCATCCGGCGCGGAGCGCAGTGGCTGCCGCCTCTACGATGTTGGACGGGGTGTCGAAATCGGGCTCTCCAATTTCTAAATGGATAATGCTCTTGCCCTGCCGTTCGAGTGCTTTCGCCTTGTTGAGAACCTCGAACGCGGTCTCGGTCCCTAGCCGGGACATGCGAGGGGCCAATCGCAGTTCATGCTGAAGTGTCTGAGTCGTCATGTGTGCCGCTCCCGGGGCGGAATCCACACCCGGGCTCTCGGCACACGGGCGATGGATCTAGCCCAAACGGCCACTCATTCTATGTCCTTAAAATTGCAAAGGATGTGACCGGGAACACCATTAACGGGCTAACATTGATGCGTGACTCCAGTCACAGCCCCGCTTCCAACAACGAGGAACTATCTGTGGGCAGCGTCGAGATTCCGCTCTGCCGGCTTTTACGAGGCTCGATCCGCCAAAGGCACAATTGGCAAGAGCCTTGGATGATTGCCGGCCAAGACGCGGAATCCGCCATGCAGGAGGGATCTCATGGCCACAGTCCTCGATAAGAGAGCCGACCTGGCCGGACCGGGAATCGGCAATTACAAAGAACTGGAGCAAATTCTGCCGCGCGATTACCGTTCCGCGCTGACTCCCAGAGAAACCCAACGGGCCATCTTTCATGTGAAGCGCTACATCGAAGACCGCCTCTGCAACGAACTTGACCTGATGATGGTGGAAGTGCCGCTTATCGTGGACATGGAGAGCGGGGTCAACGACATGCTCGACCGCGACGGGTCGCGGACGCCGATCCAGTTCCATATCTCCAACGATCGCGATCTTCACCCCATCGATGCACAGGTCGTGCAAGCTGCAACCAAGTGGAAACGCGCCGCGCTCAAGCAGTTCGACTGTGCCGTCGGCGAAGGCATTTGCACTGACATGCGGGCCGTTCGCAAAGACTATTTCCTCGATCATGACCACTCCGCCTACGTCGACCAGTGGGATTGGGAGCGCGTCATGACGGCCGATCAGCGTAATCTCGATTTCCTCAAGGAGGTGGTGGGCAAGATCTGGAAAGTGATTGTAGGAGCGGAGAGATTTGCCCAAACCCTTTTCCCGCAATTGAAGGATCCCCGCTACCCTGACTTGCCTGAGGAATTGACCTTCCTGCACGCCGAAGAGATTCTCGACATGTATCCCTCGCTACCGCGAAAACAACGCGAGACGGCGGTCCTCCAGAAGTATCCCGCTATCTTCATCATCGGCATCGGCTGGCCGTTGAAGGATGGCTATCCGCATGAAATGCGCGCTGCCGACTACGATGACTGGGTGACCGACACCAGCGCCGAGACGGGCCGAGAGACGCACGGACTCAACGGCGACATTCTGGTTTGGAACCCGGTCACAAGGCGCCGGCACGAATTGACCTCCATGGGGATCAGGGTGACAGCCGAGACGCTGAAGAAGCAGCTCGCGATGTCCGGGCAGCTGGACTTCCTGCGGCTGCCTTACCACCAGGCGATCGTGAACGATCAGATCCCGCTCTCGATCGGCGGCGGAATCGGCCAGTCGCGCACCTTGATGTTGCTTCTTCGTAAAGCCCATCTGGGCGAGGTCAGCGTAACGGTCTGGCCAAAAGTGCTGAAGGAGATGTGCGCGGAGAGAAACATCTTCGTTCTGGAGTAAGTTCAGAAGCCCTCAGGTGACCAGGTTTTGACCGGCTGAAATGTGACTCCCACGACGATCGTTCTCATTGAAGACCGTCGCGGGAGTCGACTTCTGAGGGGACAATGCCGGCCGTACGCAGGCATGATCGCCCGCGCCGTCCATGGCGTAAGCCTGCTCGGTGTCGTCATCGCCCTCGGCTGATCGTGCAAGGGTCACTGCGTGGAGTAGGGAACAGTCTTCGAGTAGCTGTACTTGAACGAGAATTGCAATTTATAGTCGTTATAATTCCAGCCGTCGTCGCTGAAGTTTATGCGTCTTCCGAAATGAAACTCCCCACTGACGCCCGACATAAATGGTCGTTTCTCGGAATGAGCGCAGAAGGTTCAAAGCGTTTTGGATTGATGGAGAGTCTTACATGAGCACCGTTTCATCGCACGAGTCTGCAGAGGAAGTGCTTTCGCCATGGCACGGATTCCAAACCGGCCTCTGGCAGAAGGAAATCAACGTCCGCGACTTTATTCAGCAGAACTACGCACCTTACGAGGGCGCCGAATCTTTTCTTGCGCCCCCGACTGAGCGAACGAAGAACATTTGCGCTCGGTTGAGCCAGCTGTTTGTAGAGGAGCGGAAAAGGGGAGTACTGGACATATCGCAGATCCCGAGTTCCATCACAGCGCACGATCCTGGATACATCGACCGAGAGAAGGAGATCATCGTCGGACTTCAGACGGACGCGCCCCTCAAGCGAGCGATCATGCCTTACGGTGGCTTACGGATGGTTCTCAGTGCGCTCAAGGCCTATGGCTTCGAGCCCGATCCGCAGGTTGTTGAAGCATTCACCAAGTACCGGAAGACACACAACGAAGCGGTATTCGACGCCTACACGGCCGACATGAGGCGTTGCCGCAGCGCTCATATCCTGACGGGACTGCCTGACGCCTACGGCCGTGGCCGGATCATCGGCGACTATCGCCGTGTTGCCCTCTATGGAGTAGCGCGGCTCATCGAACGGAAGCGGGAAGAAAAAAACTCACTTGATTCCGAACTCTCCACCGACGACATCATCCGCGATCGCGAGGAACTCAGCGAACAGATTCGCGCACTTCAGGAACTCCAGCAGATGGCGGCGAGCTATGGATTCGATGTCTCCGTTCCAGCTCGCAATGCACGTGAGGCCGTCCAATGGCTCTATTTCGGTTACCTGGCGGCTGTAAAAGAGCAGAACGGCGCCGCGATGTCCTTAGGCAGGACCTCGACGTTCCTCGATATCTATTTCGAGCGCGATCTGGCTGCGGGCGTCTTGACCGAGGAACAGGCACAGGAGATCATCGATGACTTCGTCATAAAGCTGCGAATCGTGCGCTTTCTGCGTACCCCCGAGTACGACGAACTCTTCGCAGGCGATCCGACCTGGGTCACGGAGTCGATTGGCGGCATAGGTGATGACGGGCGTCCGCTCACAACGAAGACCAGCTTCCGTTTCCTTCAGACCCTCTATAACCTCGGCCCCGCACCGGAACCAAATCTGACCATCTGGTACTCGCCACGCCTCCCTGATGGTTTCCGCAACTTCAGTGCAAAGGTCGCGATCGAAACAAGCTCCATCCAGTTCGAGAGCGACGAGATCATGCGCCGCTCATGGGGAGATGACGGGGCCATTGCCTGTTGCGTCTCTCCCATGCTGGTCGGAAAGCAGATGCAGTTCTTCGGCGCCCGGGCCAATCTCGCGAAGTGCCTTCTCTACGCCATCAACGGCGGCAGAGACGAGATCACTGGCAAGCAGATTGGTCCGCAATACGGAGGGGTTCAGGGCGAGTATCTTGATTTCGATGATGTCCTCGGCAAGTTCGAGAAGATGATGGATTGGCTCGCCGGCGTGTATGTGAACGCCATGAACGTCATTCACTACATGCACGACAAGTACGCATACGAGCGGCTTGAGATGGCGCTCCATGACTATGCGCCACTGAGGACAATGGCATTCGGCGTGGCCGGAATGTCTGTGGTCGCCGACAGCCTGTCGGCAATTCGCCACGCGAAGGTACGTGTAATCCGCGATGAGACCGGGCTCGTAACGGATTTCGAGACACAAGGAGAGTTCCCTCAGTTCGGAAACAACGACAACCGTGTCGACCAGATTGCATCGTGGGTTGTTAGCACTTTCATGAGCAAGCTCAGGAAGTACCCGACTTATCGCAACGCCCTTCACACGCAATCGATCCTGACCATTACTTCCAACGTCGTATATGGGAAGAACACCGGCAACACTCCGGATGGGCGGCGCCGCGGCGAGCCCTTTGCCCCCGGAGCGAATCCAATGCATGGCCGCGATAGTCATGGAATCCATGCCTCGGCTTCGTCTGTTGCCAAGATTCCTTATCGTGACGCGGCCGATGGAATCTCGCTCACCACCACATTGGTTCCCGAGGGCCTCGGCCGGATTGCAGAAGACCGGGTCGCAAACCTAAGGGGAATCCTCGACGCATTCTTTGGGGTGACGGGCTACCACATGAACGTGAACGTGTTGAATCGCGAGATGCTCCTCGATGCGATGGATCATCCCGAGAAGTACCCGCAACTCACGATCCGCGTCTCAGGCTACGCAGTGAACTTTGTGCGGCTGAGTCGCGAGCAGCAGATGGACGTCATCAACAGGACCTTCCACGGATATTAGCGCGCGATGAACGAGACGAAACATATCGAGCAGCCTTCGCTTCGAGCGAAGAGCCCCTTCGAACTGCGTGTGAACATGGGCAAAGATGTCCCGGAGGCGGAGGTCAGGACAGCTCTGGCTTCAGGGGATATGGGTTTTCTGCACTCGTTCACTACCGGGTCCGCCGTGGATGGGCCTGGCGTTCGAGTCGTCATATGGACGGCAGGCTGCCAGTTCCGGTGCTTGTACTGCCACAACCCCGATACCTGGACGATAACAAACGGCATTCCGATCACCGTCGCAAAGGCAACTGAAGAGTTGCGCAAATATCGAGATGATCTCAAGGTCATGGCAGGAGGTTTCACTCTCAGCGGAGGCGAACCGCTCATGCAGGATCGGTTCGCCGTGAAGCTTTTGACCGCCGCGAAGCAGATGGGAATCCACACGGCGCTTGATACCAACGGGGCCCTGGGAGAACGTTTGGGCGATACGGAACTCAAGATGATCGATCTGGTTTTACTCGATATCAAGAGTTGGGACTCCGAACTCCATCGGAAGGTAACTGGAATGGACGTTGGCCCAGTGCTGGATTTTGCGCGGCGCCTCGCCGTCCTTGGGCGACCAATATGGTTGCGTTTCGTGCTGGTGCCAAGGCTGACAGACGGCGCGGAGAACGTCGCCAGTATTGCCAAATTCGCGGGAGGTCTGGGCAACGTGCAACGGGTTGATGTGCTGCCTTTCCACCAGATGGGCCGGTTCAAATGGAAGGAACTAAAACTCGACTATACACTTGCCGACGTGATCCCTCCCTCACGAGAACTGGTCCAGCGGGCCTGCGACCAATTCCGGGCAGAGGGCCTGAAGACCTACTAGGCAATCAGTTATCTGCGATCGCTTCCCGGCAATTGCTTTACACGATCAGACCAGTACATCCTCCATCCAGCCGATGCGATTGATTCCGATCTCCTCGAGCTTGCTCGTCCCTAACCCATAGCGCTTGTCGGCCATCTCGACGACCATCGGAGGAGGAGAGAGAGGCCACGGCTCGCCGCGAAGCGCCTGCCGTTTCTGCATGAGAACCTTGAGGCAAATGGTCTCTACTGCTACCGGATCAGTTCCGGCGATCAGTCCCTTGTACTGCCACATGTACCGTGGATCCGGCTGCGGGCCTTTGTCGCAGAGTGGTCGAAGAGCGTCCACCAGCACGAGCTTGGTCTTACCCTTGACGTGCGGCTTGGTCCAGATCTCCCCCAGGTTGGCATTGTTCGCATCGTGATAGCTGGAGGGTGACCCGGTGAACGTGATGTAGTTCTTGAAGACCGTGCCAATGCCGGTGAGCCAGTGGGCCTTGAGCGCCGGCAGCGAGACCAGCGCGTTGCATTTCCTGACCTTATCGGGACTTCCCTGGACCATCCAGATGTTCTCTTCTGCGACGCCGGACTCCTTCAGTGTGGTCTTCACCAAGTCGACTAGTTCGGGGTGGGTCCGATTGAGATGATCCGTATGAACCAGGCCGACGATGTCGTCCTTTCGCACTAGCGCCCGCCAAGCAGATGCCGGATCCGCCTTGCCTGTGACCGCCTTCAGAACATTCGTGAGCATCTGGCGGAGAACAGGCTCATTGACCTGGTTGGCCGGATTCAGCGCGGCCTGATCACGCACAACAACAACCCAGCTTTTGATCGTCGGCGCAGCCTCAGACTCAAGTGCTCCCCCGAGCAGTGAGGCTGCCACTGCGGCGCCAATGGAACCTCGCACGAAATCTCGTCTTGTTAAGACATTGCTGTCGTCAGTCATTTGCCACCTCCAAGCTATCGAGAGCCCGTTTCGAGTTTTCAAGGAACAGTTGCGCAGATTCTTCATCGGGAGCTTCAAAGACCAGACCAAGTCCCCGCCCCGACAAAACGAACCCCAGCCAACCATCTTCTATGGCCGCAGTTCCGCGGTTTTCTGTCGAGATCGACTTGCTGGAAAGATACACCCCCTGGAAATGATTCAGCGCCTTGTGCGCAGCATCCTCGTCGGCATACCGAACAAGCAGTACGCGCACCGGCTTGGCAGGACTTGATTCCGCTTTCTGGCGATAGGTCGTAGCGGCGAGTTCGCACCCCAATCCGAGGTCGAGAAGATTGTCCTGGCTGAGGAAGTACACGGAATTCAGAACAAGGTGGGAGCGCAGAAAGACGATCTGGTCGGTACGGAGAGAGAACCGTGCGCCGATTGTTCGCGGAAGAACTTGAGTCAGGCGAGGCGGTGTGGACTCCGGGCGGCCGGCAACAATCGCCTTCCCGAGCGCGAGAACGGCCTGCTTCGAGGCATCGGTTTCCTGGTAGGTCAGTACCCGTGCATAAAGATTGCCCGACCACAGCCGGAGCAAACCCGCGCCATAAAGGGTCCGAATCTCATCCGCCCGTTCGTGACTAGTCGCCGGACCGAGTTGCAGGTTCTCTCCGCCCCAATCGCTGGAAAGCAGTCCCCAGGCATCGTCGGAGGTTTCCATCCAATAGAGTTCGACGAGGATCTCGTCCCGGCCGGGGCTCTTGTACTCGTAGACATCGAGGGATCTGAAGCGGTACCCGAGGTAAAGCTCTCCAGCGCCATCCATGTAATCGAAGATTGCCTTCGGTTCAACTTTCTTCGGTGGGCCAGCGAGATTCCAGCCCTCGATGGATTGAGGCAACGTAGCGCTCATGGCGGGTCTTTCCGGTTCTTCAGGGCGAGCAGCACTCGCAGCGAGAACCACTGCAACAATCAACAGAGTCAGCCTCGACCTGAATCCCAGCTGGCTACGTTGCCGTAGCGTCGCGCCTCTGCTGGGCAAGATCATCGGCTTTCCAAATCCTCTCGCTTTCGCGTCCATCCTGGATGTTTCATCCTGTGTCTGACCTCAATCTCTCAAGAAGAGAGTACCTTTGAACGATCTTCTGCGGACAGAAAATGTGCTGCCATCAGAGAAATAGGCAAGAGAATCGCAGGATCGGAATACGTTCGAAAGCCGCTATCTTCGTAGTATGGGGCCGCGGCTCTTCAGGTCGATTTCTTGAGCGGCAGATCTGAGCAACGGAAAGAGCAATTTCGAAGTATCGGCTTCAGGACTGCGCTTCATGGGCTTGAGCTTTGCTTACGGCCCGCGACAGACACTCGGGAAGCAATCAGTTTGATTCGCGCCGCCTGCGACTGCGGCGTTACATTCTTCGACAGCGCCGAAGTCCACGGATTTCGTGCGAATGAAGAACTCGTAGGTGAAGCGCTCGAGCCGGTGCGGAAGGAGAGCAGCGGTTGAGTCTGTGTCATTGACAAACAGGCGCCAGGGCTGAAGAGGCAATGGACGCGTGCGGGATTTCTGGAAGGTGCGCGGAAATCCACCGCCCGTGGATCTTGAGGTCTAGACTAGTGACGATTCATGGCCTTCAAAAAAGTCGCTCAGGAGGAGGGTTTGCTTTGAAAAAGGGACGAGGTTCGGACGAAGAACGAGGATGAGAAACGGTCATGCAACAGGCAATACTGCCGGCATTTTCTTTGTACAACATTTCCGATGTAGTTCAACAATCCGGGAGAAGACAAGGAATTGGAACGAAGATAGGGCACTGGAGAGACTTAGCAAAAAGCAAGTCGTTTATTTTCAGCTATTTTGAATATGGGAGAGTTGCAGAAATCACTGGTGCCGAAGAAGGGACTCGAACCCCCACACCCTTGCGAGTACATGGACCTGAACCATGCGCGTCTGCCAATTCCGCCACTTCGGCACGGGATACGCTCAGGCGGGATTTGCCTGACCGGCAGCACTTTTGAGTCTCGCAAATGCGGTCGATCATGTCAAATCTGCTGGACCGTTCTCCACGCCCGGATCACCGTCCGGGACTATCGGGCGTCTTCGCTCCTGCGCGGAGCATCTCCACCGACTTCGCCAGACGGCTGGCGCGCGTCTCCTCGCGCTTGGCTTCTGTGATCCAGCGGACGTATTCCTTTTTATGCGTGTAGCTGAGCTTGTCGAAGACGGACCACAGTTTCTCCTTCCTTAACAGCTTTTCGAACTCTCGGGGAACATCCACGCTGCGCTCGTCTTCGTCCTTCTCGACGGTGACCTCCACCACATCGCCGGGGCCCTTGCCGATCTGCTCGCGGATGCTCTTGAGGATGCCCAGCATGTGCTGCGGGGCGCCGTACTTAATCATCGATCCTGTGTAAGGTACGCCATCGAACGTAGCCTTTACCGGCACGCGGCCCCTGGTGCCGAATTCCTTTTCCACGTCGTAAGGAAAATACACGCACGCTCCGCCGCCGCTGGCATCCTCGATACGGGCTTTGAACTTGTAGGTCTTCATCGGGGCCTCTCGCGGGCCATTCTACGGCAATTCCAGAGCTGCTGTGTTCTCTTGAGTTCTACGCCGGGTCGACGCCCGCTTCACCCCACGGACGAGGCCCTGTCTTCGGGGACGACGCTGCCCTGGCGGTCGCGTCGACTTGAAGTGAAAATGCTTGGAGATACATCCAGAAAACAAAAGTCCGGCCCGCGAGGAACCGGACTCTTGGAAAAACGGGAACCTTGTCCTAGACCAGCTTTGCGTCCAGCGTGATCTCCGTGTTATTGGCGAAAAGCTTCGAGATGGGGCAGCCCGCCTTGGCGTTGTTGGCAGCCGTGTTGAAAGCCTCCTGGCTGGCGCCGGGCACGCTCGCCGTGGTGGTCAGAGCGATTTTCGTGATTGCGAACCCGTCGCCCACCTTGGCCAGTGTGACGGCCGCGTGGGTTTCAATCCTCTCCGGGGTCAGGCCAGCGCCGCCGAGCTGCGCGCCCAGGGCCATCGAGAAGCAGCTCGCGTGGGCAGCGGCGATCAGTTCCTCCGGAGTGGTGCCCGTCGTTGCGCCTTCAAATCGCGTCGCAAACGAGTAGTTGGCGTTGTTCAGCACGCCGGTAGCCGTCGAAATTGTGCCCTTGCCTTCCTTCAGTGAACCAGTCCAAACCGCACTTGCCTTACTTGCCATTCAAATCCTCCTTTGGGGGTTCAAAAGAATCGTGGATGTTCGGGTGGGGGGTCGCGACGCTCCTCAGGGGAAATTCGTTTGGGCGGGTCAACTGCCAACCACTGGATCGATGCAACCACAGTTGATGCTTCGAGAACCTGCCCGGCTGACGCCGGCAGACAAGCCCTCCTATCCATGCTAATCTCTCTCCCGTGCTTCCCCGTCGTCCCACCGCTTTTGATCCCCAGTTTGTTTTGGAGAATTCACCTCCGGAAAACGCCGCCGTCCCACACCATGAACCGGAGAGTGCCGCTCGGTCCGCGGTCGATCATCATTGCCGGATCTGCCCCACGTGCGGTCATCAGCTAAGCGGCCATCGTTGCAAGCTGGTCTGCGCGCAATGCGGCTATTACATGAGCTGCGCGGATTATTGCTGACTGCCGCGGTTCTTTAGCCACGCAGTTCGGGCCGGGGAATGGGGAGAAGAGTTTGCGCATTTGAGACACAAGTCAGGCGAAGGTCATCCGGGCTCCACAGAATCAGGACCTTGCGTTCGGGCTGAAAAGACACATGGTCAGTTTGGAACACACGCACGAGCGATCCAGTCAATGCTCATCGGAATGAATTGATCAAATGCATCGTTGTGGCCTCGGCCAAGAAGCGAGTGGAACTCCTTCGGTTGATTGGCGAGGGCGAACAATCTGGTTCCCTGGGATGAAGGGACAACCTCGTCCCTGTCCCCGTTGGCGATTAGCACCGCCGTGTGAATCCTGCCGATTTTCTCTTCGTTGTCAAATCGATCCAGCGCAAGATACGACGAGGGGAAGAACGGGAAGATCGTTCTCGCCAGTTTCGGGATGGAGAGATATGGCGCCAGCAACATCAACCCGCCAACCTGGAACTCTTCGGCCATCTGGACTGCCACCCCGGATCCCAGGGAGTGTCCAAACAGAATTATGCTTTTGCTGCTTACACCCCGGCGCATCAGTTCGCGCAGATAAGCACGCCCGTCGTTGTAGAGGCCAATTTCTGTCGGACTGCCAGGCAATCCGCTGTATCCTCGATACTCCGTAAGCAAAACCC
>Ga0335069_10001167_pt1 | contig 42408 bp, 45 predicted proteins | sample Lox_Sample_11_FD_206714 | JGI IMG/M metagenome (GOLD analysis project Ga0335069, IMG submission 206714) | Soil microbial communities from Loxahatchee National Wildlife Refuge, Florida, United States - Lox_Sample_1.1 | ecosystem: Environmental > Terrestrial > Soil > Wetlands | place: USA...
CTGGCGCAGATGCTCGCGGCGATACGCCGGAATTCGCGTATAGAGAATATGGTGATGGCTGCGCTCGATGACGTAGATAGTGTCAATCTGCAGGTAGCCGAGGTGCGCGATGGCGGCTGGCGTGGCCTGAGGCCCGGAGCCAAAGGGCTCGGCCGAATCGAGACGCTGCGCATGCAGCCAGATCTGGCGGGCTTGGGCGGCGGGAAGTTGGAGAGGAGAGTTTGGCAAGCGGCGATGTTACCGCAAAAGTTGAGGCGGCGCGGATTGCGTCGTTTTAGACGCATAGTTCCAACTGCCGCCTCAAAAGGCTCCGCGCCATTCACCCCTCACAAGCACTCTGCCAAATAGACGCGCCGGCGTTGTCTTCGAATGCCTTATCGCAGGAGCGCTCTTGTTTGCTGAAGCTTTGCCGAAAGCTCTTGCTTCTGCTCCAGAATGCGCTTCGGGTTCGGAATCAGGTTGGCAAGATCGGAAGGCGCGGATTTGATCGCGTCCTGAGCGTTGGCCAGTTTGGATTCATCGTTGAGAGATGCTTCATAGGGAGGAGCGATACGATCTAGAGCCTGTGAGATCCGGGCTTCGTGATGATAGTGTGCGTCGAGCAGATCAAGCTCTCTTTTCGCCGCATTCGACCAGTCGAGGCCGTCGCCCATCGCTGTCACTGCTTTCTGGAGTTGTGATCGTTCGCCGGCGGTGAGCTGGCCCATCCGCAGTGCCGCGTCTACGGCCATCAGGTGCGTAACAATGAGATCTTTCGCAACCAGAGTCGGAAAGAATGTTCCTCCGTTCGCCACATCGCGCGAAAATCGCAGCCCGGCGGCGAGCGCCGTCAACGCGCCATCGCGGTCTCCGCTGTGGTAGAGACGCATCACGTACAAAATATTCAGCCGCCCCAGCGCCAAGGCCTTTCTTGCGTAATCAACCGGCACGCTCTCGGCGAGCCCGTAGTCCAACCCCCAATCGCAATTAGGCAGCGACGTACCCCGGGCCATGATTTGAAGTGCGGGCGCGTTCTTTTGAATCAGCGCGTCATATTTTGAGAGATCAAACGGAGCCAATTTCTCGAGAACAGAGTCGAGCTCTTTCGCTTCCTGATCGGTCAGCCCGGTATCCTGGAGTTGAGAGAAGGCAGACCAGTAGCGGAGAGCGGCGTTATCTGCTAGTGATGCGGTCCGTTGGCCCAACGCGGCGCAGGCGGCAATCAGCAGGACGGCGGCAGTGCATGCAATCGAATGGATTCTTTTCATATTTTTGATTTCTCCGTGCTCAGGACGGCGAGCGCGCTCTGCTTGCCCTTCGGTGTGGTCCGCTCGCCTCGAAATGCCAGTTCGTTCAGTGCGGCCTTGTACGACGGCGCGGTTGCCAGCAGAGCGTTCGCCCCCTGGATGGTCAGTGGTGCGGTAGGCACCACGTTGTTTGAAGACAGGTTTCCACGTTCGGCTCTGTGATGGTAGGTACGAAAGCCCGCAACTCCAATTCCCAGGATTGCCGCCAGACTCGCAACTGCCCAGATCAGGCGTATAGGACGACTTCGCTCGACCTGCGGGTGGTCATATGCAGGCAACGACTCTGGAACCACCGGGTGAAAACGCCGGAGATGATTCTCGAATTGTTCGTCATCTAAATTCGGCACAAGAATTCTCCTTTGGAAGCATCGCGAGCCTTAGCTTGTCGAGAGCGTACCGGTATCGCGAAGCAGCCGTGTTTGCGCTGATCCCTAACAGGTCACCCATCTGTCGGAACGTCAGATCTCCCCACACGTGGAGGACTATCACTTCGCGCTGCTCCGGTGGGAGCGCAGTGAGGGCACGTCTCAAATTCTGTTCTGCCGCAAAGTCCCGCTCCGGGGGTATAAACCATGCTGGCTCGACATCGACGGGAACACTTCGCTTGCGAAGGCTTGCGTCTTCGAGGACCGCGTTGCGGACACATGCGAAAAGATAAGCCTTCTTGTCGGTCGCTTGGCCGATTGTGTTGTTCTTAAGGAGCCTTAGAAACACCTGGTGGAGAGCATCTTGCGCGCGAGCTTGGTCGCCCGACAGGGCGGACGCGAATAGCAGAAGCGCGGCCCCGTGCTGGCGGTACAGGACCTCGACTTCATCGATGTTTTGGCTTCTCCCGTCCACGTTTCGGTCTCGTTGATTAAGACTCTTGGCACGGGCAGATTTGTCTAAAGCACGCAAACAATTTGTTGCGAGCTTCTTGGGACGCGCTTAGGGCGGCCTCGTTTCCAGCTCTAAGCTTTCACTTTCCGTAGTCGTTCTTGACGACGCTGCCGCCTTTCATTACGAACTTCACATGCTGCAATGCCGTGACGTCGTCAACCGGGTTTCCATCCACCGCGATGATGTCAGCGAATCTCCCTGGCTCAAGCGTCCCGACCTTGTCGGACCAGCCCAGAAGATCGGCATCGTTGATCGTTGCGGTCTGAATCGCCTGCAGCGGCGTCAGGCCGAGGCGCACGTAAACCGCAAACTCATGCGCGTTCAGGCCGTGCGGATATACCGCCGCATCCGTACCAAACCCGATTTTCACGCCAGCTGCAAACGCCTTTTTGATGTTCGCCTGACCTTGCGCCGACACCATCTCCATTTTCTTTCGCAGAAAGTCGGGCAGGTTTGCCTTGGCGGCATTTTCTCTGTGCCAATCCATCAGGTAGAGGGTCGGCACCAGATACGTGCCATTTTTTTTGAGCGTGGCAATCGCCTCGTCGTTCATGAGATGTCCATGTTCAACGGAATCTACACCTGCGTTCGATGCGAAGATCACTCCCTGAGCACCGTGCGCGTGCGCTGCCACCTTGCGGCCGAGACGGTGCGCATCGTCGACGATCGCCTTCATTTCCTCGAATGTGTATTGAGCTGCATTTGGATCGTCGCCTTTCGAGAGAACACCGCCGGTCGCACAGAACTTGATCAGATCGGCGCCATACTTGATCACCTCGCGCACCTTGTGCTGCACGCCTTCGACACCGTCGGCCACGCCATCGGCGGTCGCGTGATAGTCGTAAGGCAGCAGGTCGTTATCGCAATGCCCTCCGGTGATACCGAGAGGCGGCCCGCTCACCAGCATCCGCGGCCCGGGCACGTCGCCTGCGTTGATCGCATCGCGCAGCGCCACGTCGCTATAACCATCCGCCCCGACATTGCGCACGGTTGTAAAGCCCGCTTCCAGCGTCACCTTGGCATTGCGCGCGCCAATCAGTGCTGAGCGTGGAACCGATATCCCCAGGCCAGAGTAGCCGAAATCGGTGGGATCACCGGTCAGATGCGTGTGGGCATCGATCAATCCCGGCAGCAGCGTTGCATTCGGAAGATCGATCACTGTAGATCCAGCAGGAAGCTTGTAAGTCGCCGCCGGCAGGATGTTCGTGATCTTTCCTCCCTGGATGAAGATCGCCTGGTTCTCGGCGAGTTTTCCGGTCCTGACATCGAGAACATGCCCGGCGCGCACCACCGTCACCGGCGGCGGAGTCTGATCGGCAGCCTGGGCGAAGGACATCACTGTAACCAGAGTCAGGACGAGCATGAACAGGATGAGGGAGCGCGTGGGTTTCGGGATCATAGTTCCTTTCTGCTTCACAACGATTTTGAAGTAACAGGGACTAAACCCGGCGCCTGTCCAGACCCCAGGTCTTGCCGGCATCTGCCGCGAAAAAGATCGTAAACAGAAGAAGCAGTGGGATGTGGTCGAGTTCAGCGCCAAAGTATCGCCAAATCGGCATCCCATGCCCCGCTCCCCACCATGTGCAGGCGATCATATTCAGCATAAACAGAACGCCAAGCACGGAGGCGGCGCGAACAAACAAGCCGAGCAGCAGAGAAATTCCGATCGAGCTCTCGATGATGCCGACGGTATAGCCAAAGAACGGCGCATGCTTCTGCACGATCGATAAGAATGGCACGTACCCACGCAGCGCGCTCGTATCGATGAAGTCTTTGAGATATTGCGGGAACCCGCTATGCGCGAAATTGCCATTCGCCAGCTTGTACTGGCCGAAGAGGAGAAAAAGGATGGAGGTAGCGATGCGCACGATTGCGATCGTGCGATTGAGATATTCGACTCGAGTGTTATCCGACGCTGCTGTCAGGCGCTCTCCTTCGGGCCAAACAAAAAGGGGCTTTCGTGTTTCGGGTTGGGTCGTCGTCGAATCTTTTCCTCAAACATGCGATCGACGTCGCTGGGTGTACTCACGCGACGTGCCAATGTGCGGCGAATGGCGTCGTCGACACGGCTCATGATAGGCGCGCGGACCGAATGTCGCCCGCACAGCTTGAGCATTGTCACGCAAGTACCTCCGTTTGCCGGTTGCGGTTGCCTCGCTGCGGATACCGTAAAGCATTTTTCGTCTGGGGCCGATCATTCTACTCGGAATTGAAAATGAGTGGGAGCCGCGCACGCTTAGCAGCCGATTAACCAGAGTGCCAACAGCTGCTAGTTGCAACGGCTTGCGTTCTACCCGCGTCTTAATTCAGTGAATCGCTTTTTTGCGTTTGCTTACCGAAGTCACTTGCGCTTTTCTGGAGTCTGAGTTAATTACTCTCGCAATAGCGCACTTCCCGCCAAACGCGGGGAATGTGGGGGTCCATGGAACGGTCGGAGAGGATGATCGGGGAATCGCATCCGCTGCAACAGTTGTTTACCGAGTTGGTGGGCCGCCACTACGCGGAAGAGATCGGCATCCGCGATCCGCAATTGATCAGCTACGTGGCAAACCTGCTCACCGAATTTTGCGATGCCGAACAACTCTTCAAGATTCGCAATACAGCCGGCCGCGCTCTCGATGACATCGGAGAGATGCTGATGGAATCCGACCCTGTCTATGGACCAGCCCCCTCTTTCGATCGCGAACGTCAGGTACGAAAGCACATCGGCGATTTCACCCTGTTCTTCACGGGCATGTTCCCGGAAAGTGTTAGTCACTATCGGCTTCGCCGGCAGCGGATTGAGAATTTCATTGACTGGATGAAAGCCGGGAAGGAGAGCTATTACATTGTTTCCAAGTTCGAATATTTCGAGTACCAGAAAGTCGCACCCCTGTTTGCCAGCTTGTCGAAGAACTTCGAGCAATGTGTCTATGGCCTGAATCGAGTGAGGAATGAACTCCAGGAGATGCAGCACCCGCTCGTCTCCCGGCCAACTGAGTTCCTGATGTAGACCTAAACCCTGACACGCGCCCGCCTAGCTCCCAACGTCTGTTGCTTTTCTGTAGAAACTCAGCGCGGCGTCCCCCTGCGACAATTTTCGATAGCACCTTAACGTGCCAAACTCCTGACCGAGTTCAACCTGCTTGCGATGCTCGGCGATCACAATAGTCTTTGGTCCGACACTCGTTGAGCCACTGTTTGGCGTTTCGCCCAACCACTGCAGCGTCCGCTCATAACCCTCGGTGTAATCGTAAGGCGGGTCGAGGAAGACAAAATCAAAGGGACTGATCGGGTTGAGCTTTGGCAGGCTTTTCAGAACGTCTCCCTGTGAAACCGTGATTCCGGCAGTGATTCCCAAGGACTCAAGATTTTGTCGGATCACACGCGCGGCGGGTGCCGCAGCCTCGACGAAGATTACCTGCTTCGCGCCTCGGCTCAGCGCTTCTATTCCGACCGCGCCAGTGCCGGCGAAGAGATCCAGCCATGTCGAACCCGTAAGACTCTGCGGGTTCCCGGCGGTCAAGACATTGAACAGCGCTTCGCGCAGCCGGTCTGCCGTCGGACGAAGCTCCATGCCTCGTAGTGAACGCAAAGGACGGCTCCGGTATTTGCCTGAAATCACGCGCATGACATCCGCAGAGAGCGATTAAGGAAGAAGCCGCAAGGCGGGAAGAGCCACAAAACACGGTGCATCCGTACTCCGGCCATCCCAGGCGCCTTCGTAACTTTAGTGACGCTCATCCCTGGTGAGAGATTTTAAACAGGCTCCCAATATATAGAATAGGCTTAGACATTATCTCCCATGCGCAGCTGGTCCATTCCGGCCGGTAAATATTTCGGCGTCGAAGTTCGCATCCATCTGACGTTCCTGGCGCTTCTTGCCTTCGTGTGGATGTCGGAGTCTTCGATGAAGGGCGCGAGCCCCACGCCATATCGCGGACTGATTCTGGTCGCCATCATTCTGGGATCGGTGATCTTGCACGAACTGGGTCACCTGCTGGTCGGCTCGCGGAAAGGCGTGAAGCCGCAAGCCCTCATCCTGCTGCCGATCGGCGGTATTCCCCTCACCGACGAGACGGCTGCGGCGGCTCTGCCGCAGAAAACCGACCTTCTGCGACGCGACCTGCCGGTTGCGATCGCTGGCCCGATTGTGAATCTGCTGATCGCTCTTATCACGGGCGCCGTCGTGCTCGCGTATTTTCCTGAGGCGCAGCTCTGGACGAAACCTTTTGTCCATTCGAATCACCTGCTGCGCAGCCTGGTGTGGGCCAATTTGTACCTTGGAATTTTTAACCTCTTACCAGCGTACCCCCTGGATGGCGGCCGCATCTTGCGCGCTTATTTTGCCCGTCGTATGGATCTAGCCCAAGCCACGCGACGTGCCATTTCGATCGCTCATGCCATGGCCACCCTGATGATTGTTCTCGGCATGCTGCTGTTCATGCAGGGGGGCAATCCGGATAGCTGGTGGGTAATGGCAGCCGGTTCGTTCCTGCTGATTGGTGCGCAGTTCGAAGAGCGCTCCGCCATCTTTCACTCGGTCATGGAAACCGTCCACCTGGAAGACGTCATGCTCACTGACTTCGCGACCCTCTCGCCGGCTGACACGCTGGAAGACGCGCTCGAAAAAGCAGTGCACACCCTGCAGGATGACTTTCCGGTCGTGCGCGGCGGGGACATGGTCGGCGTAATCTCGAAATCAAATATTCTTGAGGCCCTGCGGATGGAAGGCAACGGCTACGTGCAGGCTGCGATGAACAAGATCTTCGAAGTAGCGTCGCGCCAGGAGTCGCTGGCATCGGCCTTCCGCAAGCTGAACGCCCGCAATCTGAGCATCATCCCGGTCGTCGAAAATCAGCAACTTGTCGGCATCATCACCTTGCAGAACCTGATGCACTCCATGGCACTCCTCGCTGAGAGCCGCAAACTACGGCGGGCGGCGCTGGAGTCGTGACACGGCAGATGGACGCGCAAGATCCCCGATAAAAGCTGCCAGCCGCATCATCGGCTGCAGCCTTCAGTGCCTGCCACCCCGCATCATGTCGTCGGCAGTAACCTGTTTCTGGGTGTACCCAGCCGGCGGCGCGAATAGGCTCGCGTCCAGCGAGTCCGTGGAATAGCTGGTTATCTCGGTTTTCGTGTCCATCATTGAGCCGGGCGTACTCGCGGGATTTGCTGATCCTGAACCGGAACTTGCATTCGCATCCTGCTGTTGCTTGTCCTTCTTGTGCCCAAACATGCCGCCCAGACCTTTCATCACGGCAGCGCTGGGGTTGGTCGGGAAACTGCTGTCCTGTTGCTGCTGCTGTTGTTGCTGTTGCTGCTGAGCAGCAGCTTGCTGTTGCGCAGCCATCGCGTTGGGATCACTCCCATTGGCGGCCATCGTCATGCTGCTGTAAGTGAGCATGGGCATGCCGTTGATATGTGCAAAGCTGCTCTTGCGCAATTCGCGCATACTCAGTTGAATGTTGCTGTTGGCCATCATGCCCGAGAACTGTCCCGGGAACCAATCCATCTCCTTGGCCATCTTCAAGTAGAAGTCGCGTATCTCCTGGTAGTGCGGCAGGTCGGGCGCGATCCACTGATCAGTGTGAAACACCGTCTGCACCTGCTGACCCTGTGTCTTTGGATCCGTCGATTCCATGGTCATCGTGACCGTGGCTTTCAGTTCTTTGGTCGGAACACCGAGGAGCGTCTGGGTGGCGCCTGTTTCGGTGCTCTCGAACTTGGGCGTGATCTTCATGTTCGCTTGCTGCGCCTGGTCGGGATGCCTAGCCTGTTCCTCCTGCATTTTGGCCTGCATCTCCGCCTGCTTTTGCTGCATGGCTTTCTTCATGTCATCGAAGGTGACAATTGTGTAGCTCTGGGTCGCCGGATCGATGTTAATGAACTGCTTTCCGTCGAGGTCGATGATCTCGATCTTGCCGTCGGATTCTTCCGTGCGCAGCTTGTTGCCCTTAACCGCAACCGTTCGGGTGGCCGGGTCCGTGGCGTGGCGCGCGTCCTTGCTGAACACGCTCGCCATCTTGGTCATACCGATCAGGGCACCGCCTGTGATCTGCGTTTTTTCGGTGTACTTGAAATCCGCGTGGCTCAACGCACAAAGCATCGGAAGAGAAGCCAAAACGACCGAACATGTCTTAAAACGCATTGCTGCCCCCAAAGTGGAAATTTTCGAAACCAATCCAGCTTCGGACCCGGCGGAATCATACGCGCGCAAACATGCGGGCCGAAACCGGCGGCCAGTAACAGATTCCGGCTTGCTAGAAATCGTACAATGCGCTACCACTCTGCTTATTGGCTCGCCGCAGTTTCGGCTTGATGAGCGAAGACTGATTGCGCCGCCCGAACCGCCGCCCCAAACTCGACTGGTTTGCCGGTCACATGCGCCAGCACTTGTTCTAGTGCAGCGAGAATGCCAATCGTATCAAGGTAATCGTAAAAACCAATATGAGCCATGCGGAAAAGCTGGCCCTTCATCTCGCCTTGCCCGTTGGCCACCACCGCGTTGAAGGACTCGCGGAACTCTCTTACGATCGCGCTCGAGTCGACTCCCGCCGGGGCCTGGATGGCAGTCACCGCGCCAGATGGCGATGACGCCGAAAAAATCTTCAGCCCCAACGCCTTTGCACCGGCGCGCGTCATCTCCGCCATGAGCTCCGCGTTGTCGATCAATGCTGTCCGTCCTGCGACAAGATTGCCCTCGCCCATCTGTCGGACGTAGTCGAGCGCGGCCCCCAGTGCCGCGAACAGCGAGGTCGCCGGCGTATACGACGACTCCCCCTTAGCTACTGACTTGCGCTCTTTGCGCAGATCGAAGTAGAAGCGCGGCGACTTCGTCGTTTCCATGCGCCGCCATGCACGATCGCTCAGTGCGCAATAACCGAGCCCCGGGGGAATCATCAGCGCCTTCTGCGACCCGCCGATGATGAAATCGACTCCCCAGCCATCGACATCGAAGTGCGTGGTACCCAGGCCGGTAATTGCATCGACGACCAGCAGCACATCATCCCCCGCCGTCCGTACCAGATTGGCGACGCCTTTCACGTCGTGACGCACGCCCGTCGAACTCTCGGTTGCCTGCATATAGACGACACGGATCTCGGGCGTGAGACGCATGCGGACTTCATTCAGGTCGAACGTTTCGCCGTAAGGCCGGCTAAGTACATCGACATTGCAGCCATAGGCTTTTGCAAGCGAGGTCCAGCGCTCGCCGAACTTCCCTGCCGTCAGCACCAACACTTTGTCGCCGGACGAAGTCAGGTTCGAAACACTCGCTTCCATCACGCCGGTGCCCGAGCACGACAGCACCAGCACGTCATTTTGGGTGCCGATGAAGTCCTTCATATCAGCCAGCACGCGCGTGAATAGCGCACGGAAGTCGGCGGTGCGATGATGCGCGGTAAAAGCAGCCTCAGCGAACTGCGCTGCCGGCAACAGCGGCGTCGGACCAGGCGTAAACAGACGGTTTTTGCGAAGCATGAGCGGAGCCCCGAGATCAGACTACTTATCAGTGTAACGTACGCTCCCTCCAGATCCTGGCCGTTGCTGGCTACGAATCCGGCGCTACGGCGTCTATAATCCCCTGCCATGAGCATGATTGAGCAGATTCAGAAAGACATTGTTGTCGCCATGAAGGCGAAGGAAGAAGCTCGCCTCTCTTGCCTGCGCATGGTCAAGACCGCGCTCAAAAACCGCGAGATCGAAAAGATGGCACCCCTCGATGAGCAGGAGTCGCAGCAGGTGCTCTCCACCCTGATCAAGCAGCGGAAGGATTCGGTTGAGCAGTTCGCCAAGGGCGGTCGCCAGGAGATGGCCGATAAGGAAGCCGCCGAGATCAAGATCATCGAGAACTATCTGCCCAAGGCCGCAACGGCTGAGGAGATCACTGCCGGCGTGAAGGCCGTGATTGCCGAACTGCCCTCTCCTCCAACCATGAAAGATATGGGCTCAGTTATGAAGGCCGCGATGGCACGGTTCGCGGGAGCCGGCATGCGCGTCGATGGCAAAGTTGTCAGCGAGGCGGTGAAGCAGGAATTGGCAGGGAAGTAGGAGCAGTCTCACGGCGCACGAACGCGAGATCTTACTTGCTTCGTTGCCACTCCCGGTAGGCTTCGCTTTTTCCCAGCCCAAACTCTTTGGCGACTTTCTTGAGAGCAGCTTTTTCATCGAACTGCTCGTTGCTCATCATTTCGCGCATACGTTCTACCAGGCTGCTGCTTTGGCTCACAGGCTGCCGCTCGCCGCTCGACGCCTTCCCGATCAGCAGCGTGATCTCACCTTTGACCGTATCGCGTCGTTGAAGGGTCGCCAGCACCTCAGCCGCAGCACCGCGCAAGAACTCCTCGTGGATCTTGGTCAACTCGCGCGCCACCACGACGTCTCGGCTTGGACCGAGCACCGCAACCACATCCCCCAGCGCCTCGACGATGCGGTGCGGCGCTTCGTAGAAAATCTGGGTCACACTGGATTCACGCGTCTTTTCAAGCTGGCTGCGGCGCTCGCCGCGCTTTGCGGATAAGAAGCCATGAAAGTCAAAAGCATCGGTAGATAATCCGCTCGCCGCGAGCGCCAGCAGAAACGCTGACGCGCCCGGAATCGGGATTACGGAGATGCCCCTCGCGACTGCCGCTTGCACCAGCCGAAACCCCGGATCAGAGATTCCAGGCGTACCCGCGTCGGTCACCAACGCGATCCGTTTTCCCGCAGCAAGCCCGGCTGCCAGTTCTGCGGCGCGTTCACGCTCATTGTGTTCGTGATAACTGATCGTGGGCGTCGCGATCGCAAAGTGATTCAGCAGTTTCTGCGTCTGCCGCGTATCTTCGCACGCAATGAGATCGGCACTCTTCAATACGCGAAGTGACCGCAGCGTGATGTCCTCCAGGTTGCCGATCGGCGTCGCGACCAGATATAGGCCCGGCTCAAGCGGTCTGGAATCGGGGTTAAGCTTGGAGGACACGGGGAAAGAATAACAAGAAGCAGCCAGCCGGCGTTCCCAGACTCCCTGGAGAGCGCGGCGAAGTTCGGCGCGCAACGGCTTTCCGCGGTTGCGGCTCATTGCTGCGGCGTTTTGGGGTATCGAACATGAGGCCTAATACCAAGTGCACATGCTAAACGCCGGCACCTTAAAGCTTCCGTTTTTATCAAACAGAAGAGAGAATGCTGAATGCTCACCGCTGCCCTCCAAATTGACGCACCCAATGCGCTTCCCTACAATCGAATGAGCCTTGGACCGCGCCTCAGCCGCGCCGGCTCGGCGTTTTCTTCAATTTCTGGAGCTCCATGCCCCTTTACGAGTACGAGTGCAAAAAGTGCCACCATCGTTTTGAACGCATCCAGAAGTTCTCTGACCCGCACGTCAAAAAGTGCCCCGAGTGTGGAGGGCCGGTCGAGCAGGTCATCTCCGCGCCCGCTGTCCAGTTCAAAGGCGCCGGCTGGTATGTGACCGATTACGCGAAGAAGTCCGCCACCGGAACAGCTGCCAGCAACGGCGAGCCTTCCTCCAAAAAAGAAGAGAAGAGTAAGCCCGAGGCCGTAAAGTCCGAAGCCAAGTCGGACAGCGGGTCGAAGAAAGAGAAGAAGTAGCGTCGTTTATCGGTTTCGGCCCAGCGGCTAAAATCCTCGAAGACAGGTCAAGCACTATCTTTTCAACCGCTTAGCGAACCCCGAAGGCCCTGAATCCTTCCCGTCTCTTGCCTCATCTAAATGCATGATCGCTTAATATTCGTTATCACAGATATATTCTTTCGCACAACCCGAGCTCAATTAAGGAGGACCCATGGTTACAGTACGACGCAAAGAGGAACGTGGTGGAGGCGACTATGGCTGGCTCAACACCCGCCACAGCTTCAGCTTCAGCGACTATTGGGATCCGAAGTGGATGGGTTTTCGCTCGCTGCGCGTCATCAACGAAGACTGGGTCGCACCCGGCGGCGGCTTTCCCACACACCCGCACGCCGACATGGAGATCATCACCTACGTCCTCGAAGGCAAGCTCGAGCACAAAGACAGCCTGGGCACCGGCTCGGTCATTTTGCCGGGGGACAGCCAGCGCATGACGGCCGGCCGCGGAATTCGGCACAGCGAGATGAATCCTTCGACGGAAGAAGCGGTTCACCTTTACCAGATATGGATTCTGCCGGAGAAGAAGGGCCTGCAGCCGAGTTACGAGCAAAAGACGTTTCCGACGAACGAAAAGGAAGGCAAGTTGCGCCTGATCGCATCGCACGACGCGACAGATGGCTCGGTCAGAATCAATCAGGACGCGCAGCTATACGTGAGCCTGCTCAAGCCCGGCGAGGAAGTCGAGCACGCCTTCGCCGCTGGACGGCATGGCTGGCTGCAGGTGGCGCGCGGAACAGTGGAGTTGAATGGCAAAAAGCTATCGGCGGGAGACGGCGCCGCCCTCAGCGATGAGGCCGTGGCTAGCATCGTTGCCGAAGATGCCAGCGAGGTCCTGCTCTTCGACTTGGCGTGACTGGACGATGTCCCGGGTTCGCCGTGCTCCATGCCGCGAAGCTGGGCGGTCATGCACTCAATGTGCGAAAGCAACCAAGAAGAGGGAAAATCGAATGCCAACACGAAATTTGAAAATCGTCATCATCAACGGAACGGTGAGGTCCGGGAATTACACCAGCATGGCCTCGGCGCTGGCAGCGGATGAATTGCGCAAACAGCGTAAGATCGATGTGCATGTGATCAATCCGGGCGATTACGGGCTGGTGTTTCCGGGACAACCGGTCGGCGAGGGTATCGACCGGTTGCGTCGCGAAGTGCGCGAGGCGGACGCGGTGGTGCTCGCGACACCGGAGTACAACGGCGGCCTTTCCAGCGTCACCAAGGCCGTGATTGAGAATCTGGAGCATCCCTCGGCACTGGCGGGAAAGCCAGTGGCCCTGCTGGGAGTCGCGGCGGGCGCGATTGGCGCGATCAAATCGCTGGAGATGTTGCGAAGCATCGTCTCGCACGTGGGCGCGATCGTGCTCCCGCAGCCGGTTTCAGTTTCGAGCGTCCAGTCCAAGTTCACAGCCTCGGGTGAAGTCCTGGATCCTGCAACCGAGCAGGCCATCCGTGGTCTCGCAGCGAGTGTTGTGCGCTATCTGGAAGACGCGGTTTGCCCCAAGCACAAGCTGGCGCAGTTGAAGTCCGAAGCTACGACTCCGGCGTCAGTGAACTAACCTGCTATTCTGCTTGCCGCCATGGAACGTCCGGCGGGTGTAACCGCGATCGGTTTCGCATTCTTCGCCGTGGCCGCGTATCTCGCGGTCCTTGGAGCGCTGATGTTGTTTGCGCCCGGCACGGTCAGCATGCGTCTGGGAGCCCCGTTTCTAGGAGGTCTCGAATTGGCCGGGCCCTTCGCTTTCCTGCTCGCAGCTTTGTTCGGCGCCTTGACTGGCTGGGGCCTCCTGCGTCTCAACAATTGGGCCCGCCGCGCCGGGGCGTTGTTCTCCTTGATCGGAATCGTCTTCCTGGTGCCTACCGTATCGAGCGCGGTCGTAAGCTTTCATCCCACGGCGTTGTTATGGAGTGGATTGGGCGTAATGGTACGAGTCATGATCGCCTGGTATCTCTACCAGCGTCCGGTGATTGATCAGTTCGAAAGAGTCTGAAGATCGCGTTCTGCGAAGCACCACTTGCCGTTCGGCAATGCAAGGCAAAATCTCGACGGCCAAGTGCGAAACGACCGACCGAATGATCAGTTCACCCAACCCGACTTCGAGCCGCCGTTCTTCTTGTCCTGCTCGTCGGGCGGAACATAGTTGCCAAACTCATCGAAGGTGACTTTGCGGTCGTGCTTGGCCATGTAAACTTCGAACTTCTTGGCGGCGCGGCGGCGTTTCCAACGGTAGTAGTTGTTGCGAAATCCGAAGTATTGCTCGGTCAGCCCAAATTGCAAGCCTTGGCGAGGCGCAAACTTCACATAGAGATATCCAAAAAGTAGGCCGCCAAGGTGGGCGAGGTAAGCGGTGGAACCGCCACCACTGATTGCAAACGCCACCGTAACGACAATCAGAACCAACACGAAATACTTCGCTTTGATCAGGAACGGGAACGGGATCAGCACGATTTCGTTATCGCCAAACACAAGGCCAAAAGCCATGAGAATCGCAAACACACCGCCCGACGCGCCGATCGTCGCCATGGTCGGCAGGCTCAGAATATGTGCGAACGAGAGGACGATTGTGGTCAGCGCGGCGCCGAGTACGCCTACGAAAAAGAGCTCCAGAAAGCGCCTTGGGCCCCACGCCTGCTCGAACGACGCACCGAACATCCAGAGCCCGAGCATGTTGCCGAACCAGTGCCAGAAATCTTTGTGAATGAACGCATAAGTCACCACCTGCCACACGTAGCCGTGAACAACTTCAATAGGAACGAGCCCAAAGGTGTAGTTGACCCAGTCGCGTATGCCCACAGGAAGCAAGGCAGCCATGCCAAAGTACACCGCAGTATTGATCCCAAGCAGCCAGATCACCGCCCGGGTGAAAGGCGGAAAGCTTAACGTCATTTCACGGCCACGAGGCAAAGCGGCTCCTTTGGTCCTTCTCGTCGATCTTTCGACTACTGGGCTTTACCGATACCCTGCGATTTGTAAGCTGTGAGTTGTGGGACCCGGGCCCCACAACGCAAATCACATGTCACGGTTGCCTTCAACGCGTGGGCTCGGGGACGACGGCCAGGCTGCGATGGCCCTGCCCATCGAGCGCGCGCACAGCCAGTACCACATTATCTTTCGAAACTGGCAAGGTTGCACGTGTCGCCGTACCTACGTTCCGGCTGAATTCCCATTCTGAACTGTTGGTCGCCCGCCAGATGACATCGTAGCTTGCGGCTCGGCCGGCAGGCGGCGCATCCCAACTCAGCGTAGTCTTGTTGTCGAGTTTGCTGACGTCCATCTTCACGTTTGCCGGAGGCCCCGGTGCCAGTGCCAACGATGCCAGCGTCGCCGCGTTCAGCCGCGTTACCCGCGCGACATATTCGTAGTCGACGAACTGCGGCAAGTCGCCATACTGCACGCCATTCTCGGTACGAACGTCCTGATGTTGGCGATTGAAATTTTCACGAAACTCGGTCAGCCGCACCGCGGCAAACCCCTTCTCATTGAACGAGAGGTGATCGCCGCCGCGCAGGAAACGGTCGAGCCGGGCGATCATCAGAGGTCGTAAACCGATGTCATAGAGACTGCCTGTGCTGGCGATGTAACGCGCAAGTTCGCGGGAAGGAGAGTCGTTTTCGCTGCCGAGCTTGCGTATACGGCGCAGCGCCGCATCGTCAGCCGCCATCGGCAAGCCTTCCGAAAAAACCCGAACGGTAGTGGGATCTTGCCCTGGACTCCTGTCGCCTCCCACGATGTCGTTGTTGAGCACCGCTTCGATGTTCCAACCCTGTTCTTTCGCCATTGCGGCGAAGTGAGCGCTGCCGTTCAAGCCCTGCTCTTCGCCGGCGACGGCCAGAAAAATGATGGTTGCCGGGAGCTTCATCTTGCTGAGCACGCGGGCGCATTCGAGACTGACAGCCGTGCCGCTGGCATCGTCGTTGGCTCCGGGCGCATCGCCCTTCGCATCCAGCGTGTTGCTGTTGCGCGAGTCGTAATGACCTGTGACCAGCACGATCCGTTTCGCACTTTCGGGATCCGTTCCGTGAAGAATTGCGTATATGTTGACGATCTGAGTCGGTTGCGGAACGCGATCCGCAGCCGGCTGTGTAAACTCGTCAGTTTTGACCTCGAGGCAGCCGGCGCATTGCGCCGAATAGCGACCAAATTCTGCCTTGATCCATTCGCGGGCTGCGCCGATACCATGGCCGGAGGCGATTGACGCTGGATCCTGCGCCGAAAGCGTCAGGCGCGTGCCGAAGCCCACCAGCGTTTGAATATTCGCGCGGATGCGTTCGGCCGAAATCTGCTTCAGAACGTCGGCAATCCGCGGATCGGGCGCTGGCGGGGTAGGCTCTGGGTTGCGTGTGTCCGTCGTCTGCGGATTGACCGTCTCGGGGCGGTCCTGAGCCATTAAGCTCCCGCAAGAGAGAACCCCTAGCAGGATGGCCTGCATCAGAGGAGACACGAACCGGCGGAAGGCGCGATCGGCTTGCGGCATGACCAGAACGGAACCAGCAATTTTCAAGAGCGTGGCTCTTGACCGCGCCCCTTGGAGAATTAAATATTATCAGGGTTATCCTGAAAAGGTTTGGAGGCACTTATGGTGAACTGTCCGGAATGCGAGAGCGACCTCGATATTGAAGAAGACGAGGTTGATGAAGGAGAAGTGGTCGCCTGTCCCGAGTGCGGGAAGGAATTCGAAGTAATCACTGTCAACCCGATCGAGTTGAAAGGCGTCGACGACGAGGAAGACGAGGACGAAGAAGAAGAGGAAGAAGAAGCCGAAGATGAAGACGAGATGTAGCGCGGCTCGACGAACTCTACCTCTCGTGGCCCGCCGCGACTCGTTCTCCCCTCTGTTCCATCTCCTGTTCATCATCTTTTTCGTGTTGGCGGGGGTGTATTTGCGCGCTGCTGCATCTCCCCGCCTTGACCAGAAGCCTTATGCGCTGATCTTCGGAACAGTGTGGGGACCCAACGACCACCCGATCTACGGCGTGCGGGTTAAAATCCGCCTGGCCGACCAGAAGAAGCCCAAATGGGAACTCGTCTCCGACCACAACGGGGAGTTTGCGCAACGCGTTCCCGCCGGTAAGGCCACCTATATAGTCTGGGTTGAAGCTAAAGATTTAAAAGGCTTTAAGGTCGTCGGCGGAGGTACACTGCAGCCCGGACCAGAGGTAACAGTTCAGATTACAAATGACGAGCGGCAGGACATTGGGGTGCATCTAAAGTAGAGTACAAGCTGTAAGGGGACTTGGGGAAAACCATGAAACGGGCTCTCGCGCTTTCCATGCTGCTGGGGTTGGCATTGCTGAGCGCGAGCGCTCAGCGTGGCAACGGACGTCAACTCACTGGCAAGGTCCTCGACCGGCAAGACAACCCGCTGCCCAGCGCCGTGGTTTATCTCACCGACACGCGCACGCGTGCCGTCAAGACCTATATCGTGAGCAAGGATGGGTTGTACCGCTTCACTGCCATGTCGCCCAACGTTGACTATGAAGTCTACGCCCAATACAACGGCAAAAAGAGCGACACGAAGATGGTCAGCCAATTCGATAACCGCAGCCAGGTCAACATCAATCTGAAGGTGGATACGCGGTAGCCGGCCCTCGGCACGCAGCCTCCCGACCGTTTCACTTCGTAGGAAATTCCCCTCGCAGACGCAAAGCTGTGGACGCCCTACCGTTCGGTGTCGGCGTCCGTCTCGCCGTCATTTAGATACTCTTCCGGCACGTCATCTTCAGGCACTTCGTGGGTATGCACCTCATTCGGGCTGTCGCCCTCTTCGACGCCCATCACCGCAGCCGCTTCCCAGCCTTGGCCTTCCTCAACCAGTTCATCGACGCTCTCCGAATCATCGATCTCGCGAGTGGAGAGCCCCTGAATATCTCCCGACTGGCCAGCGGAGCCGTATCCCAGCCCGGGCTGCTCATCATCCGTCTCTACGTATTCGGGACGACTGGGCCGTTCACGCAGCGGTACCCCGGACGCCCGGCTGGCGCTCCGGCGTGGTGAGCTGGCGGCACGGGCAGGTGCCTTCTTGGCGGACGGAGATGTTTTCTTCTTCGCGGTTTTCGCCCGGGCGGCAATTCGCGATCCGGCGCTCTTACGCCCGGCCCGCTTTACAGCCGGCTTTTGTGCGGGTTTCACCCGCTGAGATGCCTTCTTCCGCGGCTTCCTCGCCGCTTTCCTGCCTGCCGCGCTCGAGCGCTTCGTCTTCTTAGCCGCTTTCTTCCTGGTTTTCTTCTTTGTCGCCACGGGGAGCACCTCGTCCGGTGAAGCATTGTAGCGCTTGTTGGATGCGATAAGCGGTCTGGCGAAGCGCTTTTTTGCTCGACTCATTCCCGTTGTGGTCGCGCAACATTACTTGGGTTATGGCGAGATGTTTGATCGTCACAGCGGGCAGAGCCGTTTCATCCGACACTACTCGAGGAGGTCTTTCTTCAGTGCCACGGCTTGACTATGTTTCCTGCATTCTAACCATTGTTTCGACGATCCTGGTTGGCCGGCGCTATTGGGAAGGTTGGGCGCTGGCTGCGGTGAACAGCATCGTCATTTGCGTCATCGGGCTGAGAACGGGGCAGTTCGGATTCATTCCCGCCAATATGTTTTGCCTGGTTTTGTATGGGGTAAACGTGCGCTCCTGGCGCCGGGCAGAGTAACGCAAACTCGACCTTCGACCGGGAGGCCGAGGTTCAGCGCGCCTGACGATCGGAGTTCGCTGCCGTGGTCGCGCTGTCGTTGACCGTGTAATACCCTTTCCGGCAGTAAACCTTTACTTTGCGCCCAGATCGCGCTGCGGTTAATGCGATCGACCGATAGCGACCGTCATGTTGAAACTCCGCCGGTTTGTACGCGATCAGATACCGCCCACGAATCACCTCCTGCAAATCGACCAGGCTGTGGGTAAAACGGCTTTGCGATCCCGGGAAGAACGCCGTGCCACCGGTGAGTTCCGCTAAAACCCGCATCGCATGGTTGCCGGCGAGAACTAGATCGTTCCCAGGATCCGCCTCTCGCGTGCTGACCGTATATACGATCACATCATCGCGTTCGGCGTGCTCGATAGCCTGCTTGAGGGTCACACTGCTCGAGTTGTCATCGCCGTCGCTGAACACCACCAGAATGCGAGCTACGGGCTGGCTTTCTTTCTCTGCTGCGAGTTTGTCGGCGGCGAAGGCCACCGCATCCCAAAGTGCGGTGCCGCCCACAGGCACCAGTTGGTTAATTCCCTTCGCAAGTTGATCCTGGTCGCCCGTAAAGTCCTGCACCATCACCAGGGTATTGGAAAAGCCCGCGACAAAAGCCCGGTCCTCTTTACCCGAAACCACTTGTTGCAGGAAGTTGATGGCCGCCTTCTGCTCGAAGCTGAACCGGTCGGTCACCGAGACGCTGGTATCGATCAGAAGTCCGAGGCGTAATGGCAGGCCCGACTCACTGCGAAAGCCCCGAATCGACTGCGGCGCACGGCCGTCATCCCTTAGAACCACTTCGGCCTGTTTGAGATCAGTCACGGACTTTCCATGCTCGGTTGCCGTGAAGAACAGTGCAACCTCTTCCACGCGGCTGCGCAGAGTCCAGCCGGCATCGCTCACACTTATCGTTCTCGGGGAAATCGCATTCAGCGAGGGCGCCGCCGCAGACGAAGTGGAAGTGGCGTCGCGCGTGTACTCCGGGGTTCCTTCCGATTCAGCTTCGGCAATCTGTTGCTTCTCTCGCAGGTCTTGCAGAACCTTTTGACCGCGCATTGAGGGCTCACCCGTCGCTGCATCAAATGCAATCTTCGCTTCCTGCGTGGGCGGCAGATTCTTCACTTCGGTGATTCGGTCGATGAGTTGACGCGCCTGCGAGGCAAGTTCTGAGTTAGGGGCCTCCGCGACAAAAGTTTGTAGCTCGCTCCTTGTCTCGTCATAATTCTTCTGGTCCTGCCAGGCCACGGCCGAAAGGTAGTGAATACCGGCGCTGTCCGGATGCGTCCGGCTGTGCGCGCGCTCGGCGGTCTGAACGACGCCCGAGTAGTCTTTATTCATCAACTGCGCGTACGCCAGGATCATCATCAGGCTTTCGTCAAGGGGCGCGAGGCCGGCGGCCTTCGCCAGCGACTTCTGCGCCGCGGGCATATCTCCCATAGCCATTTCGACGCGGCCAAGATTCAGATAGCCGCCGGACAGATGATCATCCAACTCGACCACGCGAGCGAACTCAGCATGCGCCCGATCGGGCTGCTTTAGATTGAAATAGGCATAGCCGAGCGCGCTGTGAGCGGCGACATAATCGGGATAAACCGCGATGGCTTTGCTCAGCTGGTCAATGGCGCGCTGAAAGTCTTTTTGGCCAAGCGCCTGCATGCCTTTTGTGTACTCACCGCGAGCGCGACCAGGAGCCTTTAGATCGAGCCGCGATAGATTCGCCTCGGTGCGCTTCTCGAGCAATTGCTTTTGGCGCTGATAGTCGAGCTCCTCCAGCGTGTGGAAGTTCATGATCGATCCTTCCCGCAGGAGGACGTCGAAGCTACTGGGAGTCGGGGTGAGAAACTGCGCCGAAGCCGAAGTCACAAGGACGGCGAATATCAGGAGGGCACACTTGCAACACATAGTGATGAAGGGGCGCTGGAAGCAGTGCATTCCGCCCGAAGCGATGCCAGAAGTTTACCCGAAAGCTCCGCCGGGCGCACCCGGCAAGTGCAAGAATAACTGTGCAGGATCCTGCTTCTCAATCTAACGAAACACTCCTGCAGCATAATGTCAGGACGTGGCCCTCGAGCATAATTCGACGTGTCCGATCTCGGTTGGTGGACGGAAAGCCATCCCGAGCCAGTACCGCGCATTTACGGATTGCGGAGCAAGAGTTTGGCATTTGAGCGTTTGCGATGGAATTGATTTACAGGGCGGCGTGTATCTTAATACGATACATAGAGCGAGGCTTTATTTACAAAACACTCGTGTGAGCAGCTAACCTCGCTTCCCTGGCAACTTGGAGAGACCGGTGCAGCGGATTACACCCCGTTATGTCTTCGAGGCGCGCGTCCGTATTACCGTTCAGCGAGACTCCCAGGCGATGGTGGTGGATGGCTGGGCCCGGGATATGAGCGAGGGTGGCATGAGCGCTTTTGTGGCGCATAGCCTGTCCCTCGGGGAAGAACTCACCCTCGAAATCCCAGTCGGGACAGCCCGCTGGCTTCGCATTCCCGCCAAGGTCGCAGGGTGTCGCGGAACCCAGTACGGTTTTCAGTTCACAGCCTTGAGCCCGGACCAGCGGACGCAGATCCTGTCGGCCGTGAATCGACAGCCGGAGGTCATCGATGAAACCCATGCGGGTGGACAGCGTGCTACCACGCCCGAGGCAGACAGCAGCGCGGCGAGTGCCGCCTGGGAGGAGGGTAGGAGACGCACCGTTGCCGCAGCTTTCGCGGAACGCGCTCGGACTCTGATCAAACGCGGCTACACCCCTAAGGTCGCCGTAGAACTTGTACTCCAGGACATTCAGCTTGAACACGGCAGCAACGCGAAGATCATGGAGGAAGCCCGGGCAGACGCGCACAGCTTCCTTCTCAACATCCGCCGCGAACTACTTTGAGGTAACCAAGTCCCGGCCATCCAGCATGCCATCCCAGCATTGCCTCGTGTCCCTCGCTCGCCGTCGAACTTTGAGCAATCGCCTTCCTCATGTGCTCTCCGACCGCAAAATTAGCGAGCCTGAGGCTGATCGGATGCCCACCCGTTAAACCCGAGGCCGCCGAGCCTGACTGCAATCGCCGATCTAACCCACGTTTTGTTGTCCAACATGCCGTAATCGGCCAGGTGCCTGTGCTCATTGGTCACGTTGCGGCGTGTAAGTGGCGTGCTATTTTGAGCCAGGAGCGGAGGTGGGCGTCGATGAGAATCTTGATCCTGTGTTTGCTTTTGTCCGAGGCGGCTTTGGCAGGCGACCAGATGACCCACACCTGCAAATTCAATCGCGGTCCTTTGCAGGGACAAACCCATACCCTGCCGAATCGTGAAGCTGTATCGGTCGGAACGAGCTGCTCCGACGGGCTCACCAGCAGTGGAGTTGCGGTACCTGATCCTGCCTCCTCTGGTGAACGAATGAGCCACACCTGCAAGTTCAACCGCGGGCCCTTGCAGGGTCAGACGCACACCCTGCCGAACCGCGACGCGGTTGCGGTCGGTTCAACCTGCACCGATGGACTGACGAGCAGCGGGATCGCTGTCCCCGACCCTGCGTCAAATACCGACAGGACCAGCCATACCTGCAAATTCAATCATGGGCCGCTACAAGGCCAGACGCATAGCTTCCCGAACCGTGACGCCGTGCCAGTTGGGTCGCGTTGCTCTGACGGGCTCACCAGTAGCGGAGTCGCCGTCCCTGATCCGTCGTAGGCTTTTTTCATTCAATTTCTTCTTCCTTGCCTACGTACCACGGCTTCTTGAGGCCGTCTGACAACCTCCGCAACCACCGGCCAGCCAGAGGTTCGCAGTCTCCACGAAAGCGGCAGACGCTAATCTAGACAACATATCAGATTAGATATAATCTAAGTTCGTCGCATGAACATCGACACCATCAGGCGGTCGCTGGGAGGTGCAGGTTTACGATGCACTGCACAGCGCTACGCGGTCATGGCGTTCCTCATGGACCACAAGGGGCATCCCACGGCAGCCGAGATTTTTGAGGCCGTGAATCGAATCGATCCCCTCTCTTCGCGAGCCACCACCTATAACAATTTGCGTGATCTGGTGAAAGCGGGGCTGGTGCGCGAAGTCGCGGTCGAAGGCCGGGCCGGCCGGTTCGATCTGGAAGGCATGCGGCACCACCACTTCGTCTGCGACCTCTGCGGCACGGTGGAAGATGTTGAGTGGTACGACGTACCGAAGCCGGCCTCGCGCACGCTTGGGAAGCGAGTCGTGCGCGAATGTCAGGTGATTTTCAGGGGACTTTGCACGAAGTGTGCCCGGCATCGCACTTCGCGCTGAGGACGCTGTTGGGAAATTCGAGAAAGCTTTTTGCATCGGCCAGCGAGGCCGGTGATCGATCCGAAACAAGCTGCTAACAATCCAAGCAACCGCCAGCCGGAACGCTGGTTTTCGTCAACTTCTTACGGCAAAACGCAAAGGAGACTTGAACTCATGGAAACCGAAGTCAGCAAAAAGGAAAAAGACAGGGTAGGGCCGATTACGACCGACGAGCCAATGGCGGGCGACTCCAAATGCCCCTTCCATACTGGGCCGCGCGGAAATAGCAATCAGGACTGGTGGCCGAACCAGGTCGACGTGCAGGTTCTTCACCAGCATTCGAACAAGTCGAACCCGATGGGCGCAGAGTTCGACTACGCGAAAGAATTCAAGAATCTGGATCTGAACGCTGTGGTGAAAGATCTGCACGCGTTGATGACCGACTCGCAGGAGTGGTGGCCGGCCGACTTCGGGCATTACGGCGGGCTGTTCATCCGGATGGCGTGGCACAGCGCGGGCACCTACCGCATTGCAGACGGGCGCGGCGGCGCAGGAGCCGGCCAACAGCGTTTTGCGCCGCTCAATAGCTGGCCCGACAACGCGAACCTCGATAAGGCGCGCCGTTTGCTTTGGCCGATCAAGCAGAAATACGGAAAGAAAATCTCCTGGGCCGATCTGATGATTCTTGCCGGTAACGTTGCGCTCGAGTCCATGGGGTTCAAGACCTTCGGTTTCGGCGGCGGGCGCGCGGACGTGTGGGAGCCGGATCAGGATATTTTCTGGGGTCCGGAAGGCAAGTGGCTGGCGGATGAGCGTTACTCGGGCGATCGTGATCTCGAGAATCCGCTGGGCGCGGTGCAGATGGGCTTGATTTATGTGAACCCGGAAGGCCCGAACGGGAACCCGGATCCGGTGAAGGCGGCGCGCGACATCCGCGAGACGTTCGCCCGCATGGCGATGGACGACGAAGAGACGGTGGCTTTGATTGCCGGCGGCCACAGCTTCGGCAAGACGCACGGCGCGGGCCCTGCGGACAACGTGCTGGCGGAGCCGGAAGGCGCGCTGATCGAAGAGCAGGGCCTCGGTTGGAAGAGCAAATACAAAACCGGCAAGGCCAGCGACGCGATCACGAGCGGCCTGGAAGTGACCTGGTCCACCACGCCAACGAAGTGGAGCAACAGCTTCCTCGAGCAACTGTTCAAGTACGACTGGGAACTCACGAAGAGTCCAGCAGGAGCACACCAGTGGACCGCAAAGAATGGAGCGGGTGCAGGCACGATTCCGGATGCGTTTGATCCCGCTAAGAAACATGCGCCCACCATGCTGACGACGGACCTTGCGCTGCGTATGGATCCGACGTATGAAAAGATTTCGCGGCGGTTCCTTGAGCATCCCGAGCAGTTTGCGGATGCGTTTGCACGGGCGTGGTTCAAGCTGACTCACCGCGACATGGGACCGATTTCGCGTTACTTAGGGCCTCTGGTCCCGAAGGAAACGCTGATCTGGCAAGACCCGGTTCCGGCATTGAATCATCCCGTGATCGACACGAAGGATGAAGCCGCGTTGAAAGCGAAGATCCTTTCATCGGGGCTGTCGGTTTCAGACTTGGTGTCGACCGCGTGGGCATCGGCATCGACGTTCCGCGGATCTGACAAGCGGGGCGGCGCGAATGGCGCGCGCGTCCGGTTAGAGCCGCAGAAAAATTGGACGGTGAACCAGCCGACCCAATTGGCCAAAGTGCTTCAGGCGCTGGAAGGCATCCAGAAGGAATTCAACGCATCGGCGACTGGCGGAAAGAAGGTTTCTCTGGCGGACCTGATCGTTCTGGGCGGCGACGCCGCAATCGAGAAGGCAGCGAAAGCGGCCGGCTTCGATGTGAAGGTTCCGTTCAAGGCAGGCCGCACGGACGCCACGCAAGAGCAGACCGATGTTCACTCGTTCGCGCCGCTTGAGCCGAAGGCGGACGGCTTCCGCAATTACTACAAGGCAAGCAGCAACGGTCATAAGCCGTTGGCGCCCGAGGAGTACCTGGTCGACAAGGCGCAGCTTCTTCGGCTGACGGCGCCTGAGATGACGGTTCTGGTCGGCGGGCTGCGCGTGCTGGGCGCTGACTTCGGCAAGTCGAAGCACGGCGTCTTCACGAATAAGCCCGAGACGCTGACCAACGACTTCTTCGTCAACCTGCTCGACATGAGCACGCGGTGGGAGCCGGCAGCGGGACAGGACAATCTGTACGAAGGCCGCGACCGCAAGACGAACGCCGTCAAGTGGACAGGAACGCGCGTCGACCTGATCTTCGGTTCGCACTCGCAGTTGCGGGCACTGGCTGAGGTCTACGGCAGCTCGGACGCGAAGGAAAAGTTCGTGAAGGACTTCGCAGCCGCGTGGACAAAAGTCATGAACAGCGACCGCTACGAAGTGGCGGTGTAAGTCGCGCTTTCGACCGCTTTCAACGCAGCCTCACGGTACTCCGGCGACCGGGCCGGGTGAGCGTGAGGCTGCACTCTTTTCTACCTTATCGGGACGTGGCAGGGGGCAGCGTTGCCGATGAGTCAGACGGTACGCTAGCTTTCTGAGCCTCCTGGAGCTCGGCTCGCGCCGGCTGGTCACTGGCGGCGCACTGCGTCACCAACTCGCGAAAATACTTTTGGCTGAGGCTGGCTTGACCGGCGAGTTGCGCAGCGCGCCCGGCTCCAAAAATCGCGCGAAATCTCCGTGGCTCTTTCTTGAGAGTTGCCTCGAATTGTTCGAGAGCCGCGCCGGGTTCATGGTTCGCAAGGTACATCTCGCCGAGCAGCTCGCGGGCCGGCGCCAGTGGCCCCGGCGTGACCGCGCTTTTCTCGGTTCCGTCTTCCAGCTTCGCGGCTGCTTCCATTTCCTGCACGGCTTCGTGGCTCTTACTTTCAGCCAGCTTTCCCCATGCGCGAACCTCGCGCTCTTCGATTTCTACTTGCAATGCCCAGTAGGATTCATCCGATTCCGATAAGCGCTTGCGAATTTGCGACAACGAGGCTGCCGACTCGTAGGCAGCCTCGGATTTTCCAAGCCGGGCGGCCCCGAGGCCGCGCGCGAACCAGGTTATGGCATTGGTCCACGGGAATGGCGTCTCGCACGGAGTGAGCAGTGCGGCGCGACCCCAATCGCCACGTTCGAGGGCATATCTTGCCGGAATGGCGGCGAGAGCGAAGTAAGCGACTGGCGGCCCGGCTGCGCCCCCGATCACCTGCTTCGGATCGAAGCGGGATTCGATTTCAGGCAGTGCATCTACGATGCGATGCGCGGCCTGATCCTGCCCCGTTTGGAGGTACGCATAGACCTCGTAGTCGCTGGCGTGGAGTTCTTCAGCCGTCTCGCCTTCGCGCTTGGCGGCAGCAGCCGCTGCCACGTTGCTATCAATGGAATCCTGCCAATATCCGGTTCGCGTGAAAGTGTGCGAGGGCATGTGGAGCGCATGAGGAGCATCGGGAGCGATCTCGGAATAGCGGCGAGCAGCCTCGAGCGCACGGTCGGCGAGTGGCGGGACATCGTAAGTGTGAATGATGTAGTGCGCAAGGCCAGGGTGATTCGGCTCTTCGGCAAAAAGCTTCTCAAGAATAGCTCCCGCCTTGAGGCGCCCCGCGTAGGTCTGATCAGCGGGATCTTCCGAGGCAGCAATGGCTAGCGCGTAAAAGATCTGCGCCTCACGGTCCTCAGGGTATTTGGCCGCGACGCCGGCCATCGCGTCGCGGTAGGAAATCAGACGTGCTTGTTGCGGAGTGTTTTCGAAGTGGACGTATAGATTGCCGACGGCTTCGAGGTAGGCGCGTTCACGATCGGTTTTCGCGCTGATTCGTCGACCATGCTCTGCCGCGGCGCGTCCAGCTTGCAACTGACTCGGGTCTTTGGCACCGACGGCGAATGGATTGCTCCAGGAACTGAGGGCGATTCCCCAGTAGGCGATGCCGCAAGTCGCATCGTTGTTCAGTGCCGTGTTGAAGCTGGAAATGGCGTTGCTGAATTCGAAAGAGTGCAGAAGCGCGACAGCACGATCGATGTCGACCTGTGCTTTTGGATTGCAGGAAGTCTTGAAATGTACGGTCCCGAGCCGCAGGCTGCTCCGGTTGACGCGACCTTGAGCGAGGGCCAGGGCGTTTAAAAGCAAAAGCGCAATGATGATGATACGAATTCGCAAGATAACCAATAGCCTGCTTTTGATCGAGGCATTCTAAAGCATGAAGATTGATGCAGGCGGACGCGGCTAAGCGATGCTGCGTACAACGCCTCCGTCGACCCGTACCGCCGCCCCGTTGGTCGCCGAGGCGAGCGGGCTACAAAGAAATGCGGCCATCGCGCCGATTTCCTCCGGACGCTCGAAACGCTTGAGCAAGGATGTCGGCCGCACGGACTTGAAGAACTCCTCTTCAAATTGCTGGCGTGTCATCTTCTGCTGGGCCGCGAAGTTGTCGACGAACGTGCTGACTCCCTCCGACGCGGTCGGACCCGGCAAAAGTGTGTTGACGGTCACGCCGGTACCGGCAGTCGTCTCGGCAAGGCCGCGCGCGATAGCTACCTGCGCAGTCTTCGTCATGCCGTAATGGATCATCTCGGCGGGAATCTGGAAGGCCGATTCGCTCGAGATAAACAGAATTCGCCCCCAATTGCGCTCTTTCATGCCGAGCAGGTATTGGCGGCTGAGGCGGACGCCACTCATCACGTTGACTTCGAAGAAGCGGAACCACTCTTCGTCTGGGATTTCTTCGAACGGTTTCGGATCGAAAATGCCCAGGTTGTTGACCAGGATATCGATGTCGGGGAAGCGCTGGACCACAGCCGCAACTCCTTCCGCGGTGCCCAAATCGGCCGCTACGCCCTCTGACTTGATGCCGTTATTCAGCTTGTCCAAGGCCTTCAGAGCACCTTCGACCCGGGAGGCGGTGCGGCCATTGACGATGACATGTGCGCCCTCGCGGGCGAGTGCCTCTGCGATGGCGTAACCGATGCCAGCGGTCGATCCGGTGACAAGAGCGCGTTTGCCGTTGAGCTGCAGGTCCATGCCGGTGAGATGAAGAAGAGCGTCGTACGGATGCGGGAAAGTATTGAGCCAAGCACTCGAGTAGCCGACGTGCGCAAACAAAAAAAGGCCGCCCATTGGGCAGCCTTGCTAAATCGCAATTGACCTTCAGTTGTTCTCGTTGCTTGCACGCTTCCACGAGATCAACTCGCCGATGGTCGAGCTGGTGCTCGAAACCGGCTGCTTGTAGGCTTCCACTTCCGAGCGCGAAGCTTCTTCGCCGACTGCGCGGATGCTCAGACCCACCTTCTTCTCTTCCGGGTTCATCTTGATGATTTTGAAGTCGTGCTCAAAACCAGGCTCAAGATGCATGGGCTGACCGTTGCCATCCACCGCTTCTGAGTTGTGGCAGAGACCCTCCACTCCTTCCGCGATTTCTACGAACGCGCCAAACGTCGCGACACGCAACACTTTGCCATGCACCACGTCGCCAATGTGATGCTGCTGGAAGAACGTCTCCCAAACATCGGGCTGCAGCTGCTTCACGCCCAGCGACAAACGCCGCTTGTCGGGCTCGATGGCTAGCACCACGGCTTTCACGCGGTCACCCTTCTTCAGAACCTCCGACGGATGTTTCACGCGCTTTGTCCAGCTCAGGTTGCTGACGTGAACCAGGCCATCGATGCCGTCTTCGATCTCGATGAAAGCGCCAAAGTCGGTTAGGTTACGCACGCGGCCTTCCACCTGCGTGCCAACCGGGAATTTCTCGTGCAGGCTATCCCAGGGATTGGAGGCGAGCTGGCGCATGCCGAGCGAGATGCGGCGTTCCGTAGGATTCACGTTGATGACCACGCATTCGACCTGATCGCCAACGTTGACCAGTTTCGATGGATGCTTCATCCGCTTCGACCACGTCATTTCACTCACGTGAACGAGTCCTTCGATGCCCTGTTCGAGCTCAACGAAAGCTCCGTAGTCGGTCACGCTGATGATGCGGCCGCTGACGTGCGCGCCGACTGGATAACGCTGCTCGGCGTCGAGCCACGGATCAGGCGTGAGTTGTTTGAAGCCGAGCGAGACGCGCTGCTTGTCTTTGTCAAACTTGAGAACTTTGACCTGGATCTGGTCGCCGACGTTCACCAGGTCGCGAGGATGCGTCAGGCGTCCCCAAGACATATCCGTGATGTGAAGCAGGCCATCAATGCCGCCCATATCCACAAAGGCCCCGTACTCGGTCAGGTTCTTGACAACGCCGGTAAGCACCGACCCCTCTTCCAGGTGCTCAAGGGTTTTGGATTTCTTTTCGTTCTGCTCTTCCTCGAGAAGCTGCTTACGGGAGACCACGATGTTGCCGCGCTTCTTGTTTAGCTTGATCACCGCCACCTCGATGGTCTGGCCCTTCATACCGTCGAGATTCCGGACCGGGCGCAGGTCCACCTGCGACCCAGGAAGGAAGGCGCGGGCGCCGGCTATATCCACGGTGAGTCCGCCCTTAATGCGATCGATGACCACGGCCTTGATCGGCTTCTTCTCGTTATAGGCCGCTTCAATTTCGTCCCAGGCGCGCAGGCGCTGCGCCTTTTGGTGCGAGAGGTTGATGTAACCCTCTTCAGTCTCGCCCTTTTCGCGCATCACATCGATCTCGTCGCCGGGCTGGAAGCGCGACTTGCCCTCGTGATCGAGCACTTCACTCAACGGCAACATGCCTTCGGACTTCGCGCCGATGTCGACCACCACATGGGTCGGGGTAAGCTTCAGCACCGTGCCTTTTATGACGCGATCTTCGCCGATCGCTTCTTCGGTCTCGGTGGTAAAGGTTTCAAGGGCGGCTGCGAAATCGTCGGTAGCGGTTGTGGACATGGCTGGTTTGTCGTCCCGGGTTTGTGCCGGGACTGGCTCCGGTGAAGGATGATTTTCTTGTGTTGCGGTTGAGACCTCGGTCGGCGAATTGTCGGCGGTCAGGTCAGAATCAAGATGGCGGACGGTGCTGTCGTCGAACAAGGTCATGAGATATCTACTACCTCGCACTTGGTGTGCGCGAAAGATGCGGGCTTAGCGGTGCGGACAGCCGGAACGGGTTTAAGGTTGTTGAGAAGCTTCACCTGGCGGCGAAACTTTAAACAATCCCAGCGGTCGGACGCCCTACTTGTACCCGCGTCCAAAGGGAACCTTCCGACTATAGCAACCGCTTCTAAACAGTGTCAAACCTGAAAAGCACAGCCCACCAGGGAATTCATCGCGCCGTAAAGTTCGTTCGATGAGCGCGATGCGCACAAGGCTGAATTTTTTTGCGAATGCCGAAAGTGGTCGAGAAATGCCCGGATTTGGCGCATTTTTTGAGATCGCCGGCCAGTCTGCTACGCTCGCCAGCCATGGACTATCTGTGGACGCCGTGGCGCTACGCTTACGTGAGCACCGCCGACCAGGTTCCGGTTTGCGTCTTTTGCGCGGCTGCCGAGCTTGGAGACGACGAAAAAGCCGGAATCGTCTTTCGCGGCAAACAATGTTTCATCATCCTCAACAAATTCCCCTATACCTCTGGCCATGTCATGGTGGTCCCCTACGCCCACCTCGACGAACTTCGTAAACTCCCGCTTCCCGCGGCCCACGAGATGATCGAGCTCGGTCAGAGGACCGAGACGGTCTTGCGCGAGCTCTACCACCCCAATGGAGTAAACCTGGGAATGAATATTGGTAAGGCGGCAGGTGCAGGCGTGGCCGGGCACATCCATCTGCATGCGCTTCCCCGCTGGATAGCAGATGCGAACTTCATGTCGGTCGTGGGTGAGACTCGCGTTTTGCCGGAAACCCTGGAGATCACCTGGGCCCGCATGAAAACAGCCTTCGCCTGAGTGCTCTCCGTTGACTTGTTGCCTCTGCGCTCGCGCTCATTCCCGGCGGGGTTGATAAGATAACAACATCCTTCATGGCCAAATCGCTCTCTCATTACGACCGCTCGGGAAAAGCCGTCATGGTTGATATTTCGGCGAAAACCCCAACTAAACGTGTGGCCGAAGCCAGCGCGTTTGTAGCGATGAGACCCGCAGTACTGAAAACGCTGCCGTCAAACCCTAAGGGAGACCCCCTTGAAATCGCGCGTCTGGCCGGGATTATGGCCGCGAAGCAGACGGCCAACTTGATCCCCCTATGCCATCCATTACCTCTGTCGCACGTTGCTGTCGACATGCGGCTGTGCGAGAATGGCGTCGCTATTACCTCGAAAGTTACGACCAAGGCGGAGACCGGAGTCGAAATGGAAGCGCTGGTCGCCGCCACCGTGGCCGCGCTCACGATCTACGACATGTGCAAAGCGGCGGATAAAGGCATCGAGATCCGCGATATCGTTCTGGAGCGCAAGTCCGGCGGGAAGAGCGGCGATTATGCGCGCGTTAGGGCCCGAGGCACCATCAGCGCTCCCCAAAAACTGCGCAGGAAGACGTAAAGAGCGGGCATGGCTAGCAACGTCAAAGTGCTCCTGGTCGACGACAACCCCATGGTGCTGGGGATGTTGAAGCAGTCTTTATCTCCGCTGGGAGAAGTCTCGACCGCTACCGATGCTGCTGACGCACTCTTACGGGCGGTCGACGATCCGCCTGACCTTCTGGTCACTGATTACCGGATGCCCGGCATGGACGGGCGCCAACTTATCGAAAAACTCCGCAGTCGGCCCGCAACCGCCAACTTCTCTGCCATTATTCTGGCCACCAAGACCGATATCAATGAGCGGCTGTCGCAGCAGGATCCGGTCGATGATTTTGTCGAGAAGCCATTCTTCCTGAAAGACGCAACTCGCCGTATCAAGCGCGTGATCGACAAAATCTCGTTGGAGAAAATGGCCAAGGCTGCGCCCTCGGACGGCGTCTTGCGCGGCAGCCTTTCGCAAATGAACGTGATCGACCTCATGCAATCCCTCGAAATGGGCCGCAAGAGCTGCCTGCTGGCCCTTACCAACGAAGGCGACAAGTGCGACGTGTACTTCGTCGAAGGCCAGGTCACGCACGCGGTATATGGCGAACTGAAGGGCGATGAGGCCGTTTTCAAAGTTCTCCGCTGGACGGGTGGCAACTTCCAACTCGACTTCGAAGCCCGCGCCAGTGAGACCAGCACCAAGCTGAATACGCAGGGGCTGCTGATGGAAGGCTTGCGCCTGCTCGACGAATCGCGGCGCGATGGCGGCGAGAAGTCCGAAGAAGAAGATGTTCTGCTCGATACCTAGAGCCAGCCTGAACGAACCGCGCCGTATTCCGCCGATAGGCCGAGGAAAGAAGACGTGTCCAGCGAATCCCTCACTGCCGCTGTCTTGACGGTCAGCGACTCCGCGACGCGCGGCGAGCGTGAGGATCAGAGCGGTCCCGCAGTAGCCTCGGCGCTCGAAGCCCGTCAATTTCAGGTCACGGTCCGCGAAGTCGTCCCCGACGAGCGAAAGAAAATTGAAGCAACCCTCATTCGCCTCAGCCTACAGGTGCGATTAATCGTAACAACCGGCGGGACCGGGATCGCCCCGCGCGATGTGACACCTGAGGCAACCGAAGCTGTATGCGAGCGTTTGCTGCCGGGAGTTGGCGAGCAAATGCGGATCGTGAGTCGCGAAAAAACTGAGTTTGCGGCATTGTCGCGGGCGGTTTGTGGGGCACGCGGCACCACACTCATTCTTAATCTGCCCGGAAGCCCAAAAGGCGCTGTGGAATCCCTGGAAGCGGTTATAGATCTGGTGCCGCACGCTCTGCAATTGCTAGGCGGCGACACCGAACACCGCTAAGGGTTGCAGGAATCTGCGCAGGTGCCGCGCCGTCGAGTTGCTCGAATGGCTCACCTAGCTACGCTGCAGGTGCGCTCCTGTTATCATCCTCTGGGCGCTTCCGCGTCCGCTCCCCCGCACCACAATCAGGAGGACTTATGCGTTTCCGACAACTGGCGTCGTGCGTTCTCGCGATGGCGGTGCTCGCGATCACGGCGCAGGCACAGTCGCTCACGCAGGCTGACCGCGACAAGGCGATGGCCTATTTGGAGAAAACCCGGCAGGGCGTGGTCGATGCGACCAAAGGGCTTTCGCCTGCGCAATGGAATTTCAAGCCGGCGCCAGATCGCTGGTCCGTGGCCGAGGTCACTGAGCACATTGCGCTGGCCGAGGATTTTATGCGGGGCATGGTCACCGGCAAGGTCATGAAGGCCGGCCCGCGCAAGCAACCTGCCGATCTCGCAGTGCTCGATGAAATGGTAATCACCAAGGTGCCCGACCGCTCGAACAAGCGTCAGGCGCCCGACGCACTCAGACCGGCAAATCACTTCGGTTCTCCGCAAGGCTCGGTGGACCACTTCCTCTCCAGCCGCACTACGACCGAGGAGTTCCTCAAAAGCCACGACGACCTGCGAGAACACGTCGAATTCAGCCCACTGGGAAAAGATCTGGATGCCTATGAGTGGATCCTCTTCATTGCCGCGCATAGCGAACGCCACACCAAGCAGATTCTCGAAGTGAAAGCCGATACGAACTTTCCGAAACAGTAGGAAAAATCCGAGCGTCTCAGCGGGCGCCGCATGATGCCGTGCCCGTTTTCTTGGCGACGCATCGTAGCCTGCACCAGTGGCGAGCACCGGATCGCGGCTGACCCGCTCGAACTCGCATGGCAGCGTGTGAGTCGAATAGTCCGGTCCCAGACTTCGCGTACACTGAGGACTCGCGTGCACACCATTCAGAATGTTTTGAAGCGTTACTCCACGTGGATCTGGCACGTGCTGGCGCCGCTCGGACCATGGGGCGTGCTCGCATTCGCCGCCGTCGACGGTTCGCTGATGGGCATGCCGCTCGATGCCATTGTCGCGGGCTACGTCTATAACAACCCGCGCGGGTTGCTCTTCTACGTCCTGCTCGCTTCGGCAGGTTCGGCTCTGGGCAGTTCGGTCATTTACCTCATCGGCTATTACGGTGGCGAGAAGGTGCTGCGCAGGCGCATTAGCGAAGAACGCTTCGAACGCATTCACACCTCTTTCGAAAAGCACGAATTCTGGGCTTTGATGTTTCCCGCCATGTTGCCGCCGCCCACGCCCTTCAAGCTATTCGTGCTGGCTGCGGCGATCTTCGAGATGCGCTTTCGCGATTTTCTCGCGGCTATCTTTGCGGGCCGATTTGTGCGCTTCCTTCTGCTGGGAATCTTGACTGTGAAGTTCGGCCCACAGTTCGTGCAGCTCACGGTGGACGTGTTCAAGCACCACTTCCGCTGGATTCTCGCTGCTGTCTCGCTCGGAATCGTGGTGTACCTGATCTTTCGCCGCCGGCGGGACCGTCCGGCTGAGACGCCACGACTGGAGTCCGAGTAGTCGAGGCCTTGCAGCAGAAAAATCAGCGCACTGCACGCGCTGCAAAAAGTAAAGGGCCGGAACAAGTCCAGCCCTCTTGGTATCTTGCCTCGCCAGATTTCAGACAGCCGCGCTTCGTTCGTCCCCGCCAGAAAGCACGTGCAAGAGCACTGGTGTCGCGAACATCAACGCGGTGAAAAGAACGTCGCCTTCGAGCGCGCGCCGGAAGAATGGAACGCCAGCGGCATAGCAGGCCATCAGGCCGGCGAACGTCTTGGGATACATGTCAGCCCAGGCAGCCCACACCGCGAAGTTGCTGATCACATAGAAAGAAACCGACCCCGCAAGCGAAGCGCCCAGAATTGGGAGCGGGCGCTGGTGTTCGCGCAGCCGCGAACCGAGCCAGAGCATCGCGCCATACCAGGCAAAGGTCACGAAATGGTCCCAGTTGAACACCGAGCCGTAGACGAACTTGGTCAGAATTACATCGGATGCGGCCAGCAGCACGACCGGAACCCATAGCTGCTTACGAGGGCCGCGCGCGCCGAAGAACAGCAGTGCGGCCGTGACCGGCGTGAACGCCAAGGGATGCGGCATGAATCGAACCACGATTGCGAGAATGACGAATAGATAGGCCAGCATGCTCACCTCTGAAGCTGTGATTGTAGCGCACTCGACGAAACCGGCGCAGACTCACTTGCCGGCGGCGGCGATGTCCCCATCCTCGGGCGGGAAACTCTGGTTGCCGAACAGGTAAGACTTAACCTGAAGAGAGCGATTCAGTTCCACACCGGCGCCCAGCGGCCGCGAGTTGTCCCGCCGCAGCCACGGCAACGCGCGAGCGGAATACCAGTAACGCAAGTCTTCAAACTGAACCCGGGAATCACCGTTGCCGAGAGCCTCCGTCTCGGTGATCGGGTAGACCGCCCAATCGAGATAAACACGGCCCAGGTACGAACGCTTAGCCGCCAACGTAACCGGAGTCTCTTCAGGCTTGTAGCGAATCACCATTTGGTCCGTCGGATCAACCTCCGGGATTTTAGAATCCACTGGGACCAGAGCAAAGAAATCGCGCGTTTCCGCGACGCCATACCAGCGAAAAGGCGTAATCATCACCGGGTAGGCTGAGACCCGCACCGCATCCGCGTTCTGATAAGGACGCGCGTTCATTGCGGCCACCGCTCGCCGATGCTCGTAGTCGCGCACGCCGTACATCAGGAGCACGCCGGCGAGAGCGGCGATTGCAGCGCCTCGCCCCTTGAGCCCACGTTCGTGAGCGCCAATCTCCTCATTCACCAGGCCGAAGAGGAATGGCAGAACCAGTCCGGCCACCAGGAGAACATACATCACTGGCTCGATGATGAACACGATGTCCCACGAGTACCACTTCTCCCAGAATGGCCAGAAGGGGCGGATACCGTAGTTGTTGGTGAAGTCAAGTAGCAGGTGGCTCAGTCCGGCGATGTACGCGAACAGGAATAGCATTCCCCAGCGTGGCGGGCGTTGCGGATCCTTTATGGGTTGACCGCGCAGCCGCCAGACGAGATACATGAAGCCAACAACCAGTGCTGAGACCAGCAGCAGGCCCAGAAATGAATGCGTGAATCCGCGGTGATGAGCGAGACCGAACACTGGCCCGCGGAAACGCAAAAACACATCGAGGTCCGGGGCCTCGGCAGCTAACGTCATGGTTGCCGTCGCCAGCGCGGTTCTGCGATTGAATCCGGCACGCCCCAGGCATGCGCCCGTCAGAAAATGAGTGACCGGTTCCAAGCTTCGCGGAAGACCTCGTTCAAAAAAGGACATCCAGAATACAACAGCGTCCAGAATTCCCAGATACACTGAAGGCAAAACGGAACAGATCTGCTCATGGCTCGAAAAACACTTGCGAACCCTGTCGACAACCGGGAGATCCTCAGCCGGATGGGAAACGTTCGACCCGGCAGCGCGCGCCGCTGGGGCAAGATGACACCGCACGAAATGATCTGCCATCTCTCCGACTCGTTGCGGATGGTGATGGGCGAGAAGCCGTGTTCCCCCGCGCCGCGAAACCAGCGACCCGCGCCCTTCCTGCCGCGCAGTTTTGTGAAGTGGTTTGCCCTCGAAATACCCCTGCCGTGGCCAAAAGGAGTTCCAACCCGTCCTGAGGTCGATCCGCTCGACGGCGGCACCCGTCCGTCAGCCTTCGACATCGATCTGCGTCAATTGTTGGCCTTGCATGATCGCTTCACGCGCCGCCCGATGGACTTTAAATATGCGGCGCACCCGATCTTCGGTGTGATGACAGAATCCGAATGGATGCGCTGGGCCTATCTGCACGCCGATCATCACTTGCGGCAGTTTGCGTTGTAGCATTTTGCTCCGGGAACTGCCCGTACAACCAACGAGACGATCCCCAGTCGACCCGAAACACGATGGCAGTAATCGCGGGAATACATGGTCTTTGCCCTCTGCAGCTTTGGGATGTTCGCTCAACTGGCACCGCTCCCGCTGAGGCTACGGCTCCAAGGCAATCGCATCGGTGGAAGGAATTGATCGACTGGTGTGTACTGGCGCTCGACTTCCCCTTGGATGCCCTTGCCACGGCTACTTTCGCGGGATCAGTACTGTGAGGGCGTCCGGCACCATCGTGATCTCTGCCGGCAGCGTGCCCAGGAGTTCCCCGTCGGCTTCGACATAGACCTTCTTCAAAACTTCACCGCTTCCATTCTCCGGCCCAGCGACATAATCGCAGCGCACGCTCCGCGCGTCGCGCAGCTCAACTCCTGGCACACCCCAGCTCGCACCCAGGAGAGTGCGTGTCACATACGACAAGTACGAGATTCTGCTCGAGGTTTGGCAGAGGAGCAGACGAAGATCCTCTCGGTCGAGTGACGCTCCCGGAGCCAACTCTCGGAGCATCCCTCCAAAATTTCGGATCCGCACTGCAAGCATCTCGGTGGCAACCATACCTTCCTCCCCGAAGACGCCGGCGCAGCGCACGGCGAACGGCCGCATCTCGTAGCTGAACCATAACTGCCAGGCAGTGGCGTAATAGGCTGCCATGCCAAGCTTCTGCTTGGTTGCGTAGTTAAGCTTGTAGAACAGGTGCGCATCGACCCCAACGCCGACCGCGACCGTGAAATACTTCGCGATGCGCTCACCGTTGAGATCGGGCAATTCGACACGGCCGAGCGCAATGCGCTTCGGATCTGCGTCCAGCAGCACCTGGGCAGCCGCCGGACAACTGAGAGGCATCCCCAAATCGTGGGCAAGTGCGTTCGCCGTGCCCATCGGAAGGATCCCTAGCGCAGCCCGAGACCCGGCCATCCCCTGAATCACATCGTGCACCGTGCCGTCGCCGCCGCACGCCAGAATCGTGTCGCATCCGGCTGCGATCGCCCGGCGCGCCTGCTCACCTGCATCCGCGCTGGAGACCGTGATCTTGAATGCAGTGTCGACTTTGGCCGCACGCAAAATCTGGAGTGCGGCATCCACTTCCGCTCGCCGGTGGGTTCGGCCTCCGCCGGAACGCTGGTTGTAGAGAAGCGCTGCTTTGCGCATGCGTATCGAGTCTAACGGGTTCCCCACTCCCACATGCCGAACATGGCCTTTTGCGGCAGCGGATAACCAACTTGCCGTGCCAGTTGCGCGATCTGTCCGCGATGATGTGCGTCATGCGCGATCAGGTAGCCGAAAAACGCAGCCGCGTCCGGCTTGAAGCTTTTGATTCTGCCATCGCTGGCGAATGCATCTTTCAGGACCGCAGCAAGCGCATCATGGCTTTCTCCCAGCGCGGCGATTGCCTGTTTGACGGTCACCTTCGATTTCTCGAGTTGGCCTGGAATCTTGCTTCCGCGTACCGCTGCCTTGAGCCACATCACCCGTACGTTGTGCATGTGAGCAGGGATGGCCGCGGCGTCGCGGCCTTTACCTCCGGTTGGTTTTGCGCGCCAAGCTTCGGCTGGAAGGCTTCCCAGCAGATACGCATTGATCCGGTCATTGATCGCAAACGCGTTAACCAGTGCATCCGCCAAGCTGAACAGCAAAGCGGTTTTGGCCATAGTGCCTCCTGCGGCGCCAACAGGTTAGCAGGATTTGCTCCGCTGGAATTGGCACCGGCGACACATGCGCTTTGCTGCGCCCTCAGACCCGTCCAATGCCGGCCCTCACCGTTCACGGCCGAAAGCTCGAAAACCCTTCGTTGGTCTTGTACCCTAGAAGTAGAAGAGAACAGGTGTCTGCATGCACCTTCTCAGGCGCTGGAGGCTCGCCTCTGTTCGCGAGACTCGGCCAAAACGCAATCGCCGTGTCCTACGAAACCGCCATCGCGCGCATGTATGCTCTCGGTCACGAGTTGGCCCACACGCCTTCGGCCAAGTTCGACCTGAAGCATATGCGCGTTCTGTTGGAGGCGCTGCAGCATCCCGAAAAGCGCTTCCCCAGTGTGCTGATCGCGGGAACGAACGGCAAAGGCTCGACAGCCTCGACACTGGCGGCCATCCTTCGAGCCTCGAACATCAGAAATGGACTCTATACCTCACCCCACCTCGTGCGTCTGAACGAGCGCATTCGCATCAACGGCATCGCAATTTCCGACGACGACTTTGCCGGCATTCACGGTCTCGTCGACCGCACCGCCGAGAGACTGGTGAGCGAAGGCGAATTACCCTGGCATCCCAGCTTCTTCGAAATGATGACCGCCATCGCCTTCGAGTACTTCGCGCGCACCAAGGTCGAACTGGCAGTGCTGGAAGTCGGCATGGGCGGGCGTCTCGACGCCACCAACGTGGTTGAGCCGCGCGTGAGTGTGATCAGCGACATCGATCTCGATCACCAAAAGTTTCTGGGAAACACGATCGAGGAAATCGCTGTGGAGAAGGCCGGCATTATCCATGAGGGCGGAGTCGTCGTCACCTTGCCACAGACTCCGGCCGCCAACGACGTGATTGGAAGCACGATCCTGGCCATGAATGCGCGCGGGGCCAGTGCTGTCCCCTATGTGCCGCCCGTTTCTCCGGCGAGCGAGCAATACCTTGTGCCCAGCCCGGAACACAAAGCTGGTTTCATCTCTCGTTACCCCCTGGCAGTGTTAGGAAAAGAAATACAGGTGGAGAGCCCGCTGGTCGGCCGCCATCAGTTGCGCAATGTTGCGTTGGCGATCGCCGCCGCGGTGGAACTACAGCAACAGGGATTCTCCACCATTACCCCTGATTCGATCGAGCAGGGCATTCGCGAGACGCGCTGGCCTGGCCGTTTCCAGGTGCTGCCCGCAGGAGATGATTCCAAGGGAGGGCCGCGTCCCGAAATAGTCTTTGATGTCGCCCATAATCCTGCCGGGGCGTGGGCCCTCCGCTCGGCGCTCTCGACCGCCTACGAAGAACGGCCTCTGACCTTCGTCTTCGGAGCCATGCGTGACAAAGCCATTCGCGAGATCGCGGAAATCCTGTTTCCGCTAGCTGCCCATGTGGTGGTGACACACATCGACAACCCGAGGGCGGCGACCGCCGCCGAAATTCGGGAGGCTGCGTCGCGCAGCGCCTTTGACCTGGTCGAGGCCGCCGATGTGCCGGAGGCGCTCGTGCAGGCCCGCCAACTGGCCGGCGCAAAAGGGGTGGTGGTCGTGACCGGTTCGATTTACATTGTAGGAGAAGCGATGCGCCGTCTCGGGGCGCGCATCGAATAAACAGTGCCCATCGAGTCGCCGGAAGTCGAACCTAAAACCGCCGTCCCGGCGGAACCTGAGACTCGTGTCGTCTCCGTCGGACGAAGCCTGCCGAGTCTCCCGGACCGACATCATGGATTGCTCTCCAAGATCCGTTCCTACTTCATCATTGATCCGCTGATCTGGGCCTACACCCTGGTGCTCGGCTCGCTCTCGCTGCTGAGTTCGTTCTTCGACAAGAACGGGCGCATTCAGCATGGCTTCGCGCGCCTCTGGTCGCAGCTCATCATGAAGACGATCTTCTCGCCGGTGACGGTGAGCGGACTCGATCAGATCGATACTGCGGTGGCCAAGGTCTACGCCGTAAATCACGCATCGGCCTTAGACATTCCGGTGCTCTACGTGAACTTGCCGTTTCAGTTCCGCATTCTGTTCAAGAGCGAGTTGCTTTCATATCCGTTTGTTGGATGGCACCTCACGCGATCGGGACAGGTGTGCATCAATCAGCAGAACCCGACTTCATCTGTAGGCAACATCAAATCGGCGGTCAAGAGCTTGCGGGCGGGCATGCCGCTGGTGGTTTTTCCGGAGGGCGGCCGCACTCCCGATGGCGAAATTAAACCATTCATGCCGGGCGCGTTCTTTCTGGCGATTCGCGCACAGGTCGATATTGTGCCCATTGCGCTGGTTGGAACGTTTGAACTCCTCCCCATGAATACCTACCACATCCGGTGCCGTCCGCTGGAAATGCGCGTCGGCAAGCCGATCCCCACCGCCGGCCGCTCGCTCCGCGATATGGACGCGATCTCGGCCGAGGTGAAAGCCGCCATGGAAAAGCTGTACGCCGAAGGCGTGGCGGCGATCTCGTAGCCTCTGTCTTCTAGGCTTTGGGAACTCAAGCCCCAGAACGCCCTGAATCCGGTACCGCTTAACGTTTTTCTCCGCCCCTTACCACTTTTTACATCCTCCGCAGCCTCTTGTCCGAAAACCACTGCCGTCACAGCCTCGGGGTTGAGCCGCTACTGACAAATCTGACTCTCATCCGTCATACTCCCCGGTTCCTTCTCGGAGGCAAGTGTGCCCTTATCTGTGCGATCCTTAGTGGTTGGATTTTTGCTTCTTGGATTTTTCCTCATGACAACGACGGTAGTTGCACATCCTCAGAATACGCAATCGAAGCCCACTGTCGCGGACGCAGAAGCCTTCATGAAAAAGGCGGAAGCCGAACTGGCTGAAAATGCCACCTACACGGCAAAGGCGAGCTGGGTCCAGTCGAACTTCATCACCGACGACACTGAGGCCCTGGCCGCCTACGCCAACGAGCAAAACATCAAGCTGACCACCGAACTGGTGGAAGAAGCCAAGCAGTTCGAAGGGCTCGATCTGCCGCCGGAGCTGGCGCGCAAGTTCAAGCTGCTGAAACTGTCGCTCACTGCGCCCGCGCCAAAGGACCCGAAACTGCGCCGCGAGTTGACGCAGATCACAGCCTCGCTTGAAGGCGATTACGGCAAAGGTAAGTATTGCCCGAAGGGCTCGCGCCCGGAAGACTGCCTCGACATCACGGCGATTGAAGAGCGCATGGCGCACAGCACAAATCCCGACGAACTGAAAGAACTCTGGGCAGGCTGGCACGCCGTGGGGGCGCCGATGCGGCAGCGCTACGCGCGCTTTGTGGAGCTTTCGAATCAGGGTTCGCGCGAAATCGGCTTCAAAGATACGGGCACGATGTGGCGCTCGAATTACGACATGGCGCCCGATGCGTTCTCGGCCGACCTGGAGCGGCTTTGGAACCAGGTGCGGCCTCTGTACTTGTCGCTGCATACGTATGTGCGGGCGCGGCTGGTCGAGAAATACGGGCCTCAGGTCGTTCCGCCGGATGGCCCGATCCCTGCGCACTTGTTGGGTAATCTCTGGTCGCAGCAGTGGGGCAACATCTACCCGGTGCTCGGCGTGAAAGAGGAGACCAAGAGTTTCGATGTAACCGATTTACTCAAGAAGAAGAATCTGGATGCGCGCGGCATGGTCCGTTACGGAGAGGGCTTTTTCACTTCGATGGGCTTCGCTCCACTGCCGAAGACGTTCTGGGAGCGTTCGCTGTTCACCAAGCCCGCCGATCGCGACGTGGTCTGCCATGCGAGCGCGTGGGATGTCGACAATGAAGACGATCTGCGGATCAAGATGTGCATCCAGATTCGTGGCGAAGACTTTGTGGTCATCCATCACGAGCTTGGTCACAATTTTTACCAGCGGGCTTACAAAGACCAGCCGTTTCTGTTTAAGAACGGGGCAAATGATGGATTTCACGAGGCAATCGGTGACGCGATCGCGCTCGCCATCACGCCGGAATATCTGCATAAAGTCGGATTGCTCGAACAAGTGCCGCAGGGCACGGACGACATTCCAGATCTGCTGAAACAGGCGCTCGATCGCGTGGCATTCCTGCCCTTCGGCTTGCTCATCGACCAATGGCGCTGGAAAGTTTTCTCGGGCGAAATCACTCCTGCGAATTACAACCAAGCGTGGTGGGATTTGAAGTTGAAGTATCAGGGCGTGGTGCCGCCGGTGCCGCGCAGTGAAGCGGATTTCGATCCGGGCGCGAAATATCATGTGCCGGCAAACGTGCCTTACACGCGGTATTTCCTGGCGCACATCCTCGAGTTCCAGTTCTACCGCGCTCTATGCCGTGAGTCAGGGTTCCAGGGTCCCCTCCACAAGTGCACGTTTTACGGGTCGAAGGAAGCTGGTGCGAGATTCAACAAAATGCTCGAGATGGGCCAGAGCAA
>Ga0335069_10001168_pt1 | contig 42397 bp, 38 predicted proteins | sample Lox_Sample_11_FD_206714 | JGI IMG/M metagenome (GOLD analysis project Ga0335069, IMG submission 206714) | Soil microbial communities from Loxahatchee National Wildlife Refuge, Florida, United States - Lox_Sample_1.1 | ecosystem: Environmental > Terrestrial > Soil > Wetlands | place: USA...
GAAGCCGCCCGGCTGTGCATTCTTCAACGAGTAACAGTGGCAGCCTTAACGAACAAGCAATCTCACTATCTCCCCAACTGAACGCGACTGTTGCTACGGGTACCGGCACAGCCACCCAGGATCCTCCGTCCACATCTGTCCCAGCAACGAAAGGCACGAGCCCACCGGTGGATGACGCCAAACCTGCGCCGCAAGAGACCAAGAAAGATCCAGTACCGTCCCTCGACCCAAAGATGCCTGCCGCAGCCGCCGCGCAAAATACAACCTCGAGTCTCGCGCAGATGGCTTCGGTCGCCAATGCGACCCCGTCGCCAACTAGTTCCGCGCCCGAGCCACCGGCAAAATCTTCGAGCCCCTCCCCGCTTCCTCCAGCGCACCAGATGCTCGACGCAGCGCCGGTTGCGGCGGCCACCGATGCGACGGGAATGCCGCCGTCTGTTCACACAACGCCTGACTCGGGCGCACTCCAGATGCGCATCGGCGTTCACACGAACGCGTTCGGCGCGATCGAGGTCCGCACCGTGATCGATCAAAGTCAGGTCGGTATCTCCATCCATGCCGACCACAACCTGGCGCGCTGGTTCCACAATGAAGTCGGCGGACTCGAAGTTGGGCTGAAGAGCCAGCATCTGAGCCTGACGGCCGTCGACTTCAGCTGTGACCGTTCCGGTGTGCACACGGCAACCAGTTTTCAGCACGGACAACCACGGCAGAATTTTTCCCAATCCAGCGGGCCAGCGGCGGCAGTCTCGCCAGCCGGCGATCCCGGCACCGCTGAACCAGAGATCGGCGAACCAGAAATTGACGCGCACCCGCCGGCAATTCTCAATCCGGCGGAAACGCGCGTGAGCATTCTCGCTTAGGAGGAGATGTGTACATTCCACTGCTTCAAACACTCGCAACACCGCACCATGCGCCGGCGGCGGCCGCAGCGTCGCCAAGCAGTTCCAGTTCATCTTCGTCAAGCAGCCAATTAAACGGGATTGACACGATGTTCTTGCAGCTGCTTTCGGCACAACTGAAGGCGCAGAGCCCGATCAATCCGCTCAATCCCAACGAGTTTGTCGCCCAGCTGGCGCAGTTCCAGTCCCTGAGCGAACTGTCGCAGATCAACCAGTGGATGCAGGTACTGGTGGTTAATTTGCTATCCGGCAACTCTGGTTCGGGAGGCAACGCTCCATCCGTTCAGCCGAATTCACAAGCAAACACAACAACCAATCCTATTTCTCGCTAAGGAGCCTAAAACCATGCCAGCGTTTTCGATTCCACTTTCAGGACTTACCGCGAGTTCCATCGCCCTATCCGCCACCGCCAACAATCTGGCCAACCTAAACACGATCGGCTACAAGTACGAGACCGTGCAATTCAGCGATCTGTTTTACGAAGGCTTGGGCACGAACGGCGCCGGCGACCCCATACAGCGAGGAGCGGGAACCAAAGTCGCCTCGATGCCGTCGAACTTCACCCAGGGCAATGTGAACCCCACCGGGGTTTCGACCGACGTTGCCATCATGGGCGGCGGGTTCTTCGTTGTCGAAAAGGGGGGGATACGCAGTTACACGCGCGCCGGCAATTTCGAAGTCGGAAGAGACAACTTACTCGAGACCTCCGACGGGCAGCAGGTGCTTGGCTATCAGGCCGTGAACGGCGTAATCGATAGCAGCCTGGGGCTGGGTCCTCTGGCGCTCGGCACTGGCACGATCAGCCCGGCTACCACGACGACCAACGTCGAAATCACTTCCAACTTGAACGCCACGGCGAATGTCGGCGACGGCTATTCGACGACGGTGACGGTTTACGATTCGCTTGGAGCCAGCCACAACGTCACGGTGACGTACACGAAGACAGACACGAACACGTGGGACTACAGCGTGAGTATTCCGCTGGCCGACATTACACCCGCCGCCGGAACCACGCCACCGGACCCGGTCGTGCTGGCGACGGGATCGCTTGTTTTTGACGGCAACGGAAATCTCACGAGTCCCACAGCGGCAAGTGGAAGTATTCCGATCAGCACCGCGACGTTCGGGACCATGGCCGATGGAGCCAATGATCTCGCGTTCAGCTGGAATCTCTACGACAAGAACGGAAATAGCTTCCTAACCCAGATGGCGTCGGGAAACAGCACAGCTTCGATTCAACAGGACGGAAGCGGCAGCGGAACGCTGGTGAAATTCGGCATCGGTTCCGACGGCACGATTACCGGATCGTTCAGCAACGGCAAGACCGCCGTTGTCGGCCAGATCGCGCTCGCCAGCTTCGCCGACGAGCAGGGCCTCTCCCACGTTGGGCAGAACGATTTCGAACCGACGCTCGCCTCGGGCCAGGCCACAGTTGGCGCTCCGGGGACGGGCGGACTCGGCTCCATCTCCGGTGGCGCGCTGGAACAATCGAACGTGGACATCGCCACCGAGTTCGCCTCGCTGATCATTGCGCAGCGTGGCTACGAGGCAAACGCACGAGTGGTCACGACCTTTGACCAAGTCGCGCAGGACACGATCAATCTGAAGCAATAGGCGGAAGCGCCGATAACAGCAGAGAGCGACTGCATCGGCGAAGCCCGTACTCAGAGCGCAGTGTGTTTCTAAGAGTTGTCTCATGGGAGCGCCCTCAGAAAGTCGGGGGCATTCCCTTTCATTTCCACCCCGCGTTCCAGCCACTGAGATCCCTGCCCCGAATCCCGCTGATTTTCTTTGCTTTTTGCATCCTCCCTTTGGATTGATGTGGCCGTTTCGCGCGGCACTCGGTTTGCACTTCTCGATGCCATGGCCGAAGTGCCGACAAAATCCTTGGCCTCGAACTCTGCAACAGTCGATCACTCCCCGTCCGCAACGGGCGCGACGAATCCACGCAAAGGCCTCGGCAAGAGCAGCCTTTGTTTTGTGGTAGCTGTAGCGGCTCTTGCGGGAGGTGTCCTGTTCAGCTCTTGTTCGGCGGGCAAGACAGAGGCGTCGCATTCTGGAGCCTCAGCGGAGACGATGCTGCCGCTCGAGACGTTCGTTGTCAACCTCGATGGCGGAGGCCAGCGCGCCTATCTCCGGGTCGGCATCACGCTCGGCATTTCGCACCCTCTGCCGCGCAACGCAAAAGAAGAACTGCCAGTCGCTCTTCTGCGCGACGCCATTTTGTCCGTGCTTTCTAGCGCCCAACCGGAGCAACTCGTCAAGGCCGAAGGAAAGCAGAAACTCAAAGCCGACGTGCTCAGGGTGCTGCAGGAGCGCGCCGCCGGCCTTGGGATCGAAAACGTTTACTTCACGGAATTTCTGGTGCAGATGTAATGGCCGCTGCTGCCCCAACTGTCGCTGTTGCGGATCCCGCTCCGCTCAAAGCGGAAGCCCTTGCGCCCGATCCGTGGGCCCGTGTCGAAACGCTGCCCTGCCTGCTGTCGATTGAAATACCCGTGCCCCATTTCACTGTCGCCGACCTCGTAAGCCTCGCTCGCGGGCGGCTCGTCGATACCGGCTGGACCCTTGGCGAAGACGTTCCCTTGCGCATCAACGGGGAACTGATTGCCTGGAGCGAATTCGAAATCGTCAACAACCACATGGCGGTGCGCCTGACGGAGCTGGCCTGACATGGAACCGACCTTGACCAATTCGCCGGTCGCGAGCGATCGCAAGGCCGTAACGATGCTGCCTCTCCGAGGGAGAGTACTGCACACGCGGCAGGCGGACAACGGGCTTGCGCCATTGCCGCAGAAACACCGGATTTTCCGCGGTGCGGCCGCCGGAATTCGCGACACCCTGATCCGTCTGTGTCGAGTCGTTCTGACTCGCGCCCGCCGTCCGCAAAAGAAGCTCATCGTCGCCGAATCCGCAGCGCTCGGCGACCGCCGGTTTATTTCGGTCGTTCAGTTCGAGAACCAGCGTTTCCTGATCGGTTCGAGCCCCGCTTCGGTCTCCCTGCTCGCGTGCTTGCCCGAAGTCGCGGCCGACGCGAAAGAAAGACCAGCATCCCCTCCCACCGATCTCACCGATCGCAACGGAGGCGCGCAATGAGCCGCGGACTGCCAACTGCCTGCGCAAGACTGGCGCGCGCGATCGGCGCAGCACTACTGTTCGGCCCGCTCGCGCCGACGTTGTCGGCCCGCTCGCATGCCCCGGTGTCGCCCGGGCTCCCCCTCAATCTTCCCGGTGGATCGGTGCCGTGGAACATCGTCGTGCTGCTCACGCTGCTGACGATGCTCCCGGCGATCGTGCTCTCGATGACACCCTTCGTCCGTCTGCTCGTCGTCTTTCACTTCCTGCGGCAGGCACTCGGAACCCAGACGACGCCCTCGAATCAAACTCTGATCGGCCTCGCGCTCATTCTCACGTTTTTTCTCATGCAGCCGGTCGGCGCGGCCATCTATGCCGACGCCGTCGTTCCGCTTCAGGCTGGGCGCATTTCGGCGTGGGATGCCTTGCTCCTCGCCGGCAAACCCATGCAGCGCTTCATGCTGAAATACACGCGCGAAAAAGATCTGGGGCTGTTTGTCGAACTGGCGCACGCGCCACGGCCAGCGCGTCCCGAAGAACTTTCTCTGCGCATTGTCGCCCCCGCCTACCTGCTCTCGGAGTTGCAGGCGGGCTTCAAGATCGGAGCGGCCCTGTTCCTTCCGTTTCTGGTGATTGACCTGGTCACGGCCGCGATCACCACTTCGGTCGGCATGCTGCAGCTGCCGCCGGTCGTCATTTCGACTCCGCTCAAGATTTTGCTCTTTGTCGTGGTCGATGGCTGGAACCTGCTGATCGGTTCGCTGATGCGGAGTTTTGCCTGAAGAAGCCTATGGAGACTGCCGGAGTCATCGCGCTGGTACGTACGACGCTCGAAATCGCGTTTCTGCTGGCGGCGCCGCTGCTCGCGATCGCAACCGTCGTCAGCCTGCTCGTCAATGTGGGGCAGGTCCTGACTTCGCTGCAGGATCAGACGATTTCGACTGTGCCGCGGCTGGCGGCCGTGGCCGCCGCGGCCTTGCTGCTTTTGCCATGGATGCTGCGCCGGCTGATGGTGTTCACGATTGCCATGTGGAGCGATTTCCACATGATCTTGCGCTGAGGGATGGGGCACCGATGAATTCGTGGAACGACGCCTTTGCCGTGCCGCTCGACCACGCGGTGCTCGCGTGGTTGACCGTGCTCGCACGCGTCAGCGGCCTCCTGGTGTCAGCGCCGTTTCTCGGCAGCGCATCCGTTGCGCCGCGGATCAAGATTTCGCTTGCCCTGTTGCTCACGGCGCTGCTCGTGCCCGGCGTGCCGGTGTCCGCTTCAGGCATGGGCGCTCCCGAAATGGCACGGCTGCTTACCGGAGAGTTCGCCATCGGCGTTCTTCTCGGTCTCGCACTGCAACTTTTCTTCGAAGCCGCGCAGCTGGCCGGTCAGGTCTGCGGCATGCAGATGGGCTATTCGCTGGCCGGCGTGCTCAATCCCGACAGCCAGGCCGATTCGACGGTGCTTTCGACCATGTACCAACTGGTGGTTCTCGTGCTGTTCATCGAACTCGGCGTGCCGCACTGGATGCTGCGCGGGCTGGGAAGAAGCTTCTCCTACCTGCCTCCCGGCCACTTCACGCTGACCTGGCCGGCGGTTTCCTCGCTCCTCCATTTTGCCTCGGGCATGTGGGTCGCCGGGGTGCAGATTGCCGCGCCGGTGCTGGTGGCCAGCCTCTTCGCCGACGTCGCGCTCGGCTTTCTCGGAAAAGCGGCGCCGCAACTGCCGGTGCTGTTTGTCGGTATTTCGCTGAAGAACTTGCTCGGCCTCGCGCTGCTGGTTGGCGCCGTCGCGTTCTGGCCGCGTTTTTTCGACGCGCGCTTTGCGCGCGCACTCGAAGCTTCGGAAAGGATTCTTCAGCTCGCGCACTAGGCGACGCCTCGTATGCCGCAAGCGAACCAAACCGAACAGGCAACCCCGCGACGGCGGCAGAAAGCTCGCGAGAAAGGCCAGGTCGCGCGCAGCCGCGACCTCATCGGCTCGTCCGCGGCGGTCGCAGCCACGCTTGTTTTGTTCACCCAGATGGTCACGTTCCCGCAGCTTTGGCGCGGATTCCTCCGCGACTGTCTGGAGAGCGCCGTCTCCGGCAGTCTGCGCTTTGACGCACTGCCTCCGTTTCTGACGCACGCGCCGCTGTTTGCCGCGGTAGGGACGGCTCTCGGTCTGGGCTGGATCGTCGCGCTTTCTTCGGCGGTGGCGCAGGGAGGATTCGTGTTTGCCCCAACGTCGCTTCTGCCGGCGCTCAACCGGATTTCACCCGGCGCGCGGCTCAAGCAATTGTTTTCGATTGCCGCCCTGCGCTCGTTTCTGAAGTCAGCATTGCCCGCCTCCGTCGTTGTCTACATCGCGTTCGTCTGTCTGCGCCGCGACTGGTTTCAGTTGATGGCGCTGCCCGGACTGAACGCCCGCGGCGTTGCGGGATTCATGGCATCGCGTCTTTTCGAAATGGGCTGGAAATCGGCACTGGTCCTCCTGCTCTGGGCGTTCCTCGATTACCTGTTCGAACGCCATCACTTTTCGAGCGAACTCAAGATGAGCCGCCAGGAGTTGGTCGACGAGTACAAGGAGACGGAGGGCAACCCACAAGTCAAATCCCGCATGCGCCGCTTGCAGCGACAGATGCGCCGCCGCCGCATGCTCGACGACGTAAAACGTGCTGCCGTCGTCATTACCAACCCGACGTCCTACGCCATCGCGCTCGAATACCACGCGCTCCTGCCGGCGCCGATCGTTGTAGCCAAAGGACGCAATCTACTGGCGGCGGAAATTCGTGACATCGCGCGCTGGAACGATATTCCGATTGTCGAAAACAAACCGCTTGCCCATTTGCTGTACCGCGCCGTCGAAATCGGGCAGAGCGTTCCCCCGAAACTCTATGCCGTGGTCGCCGAAGTTCTTGCCGCCATCTACCGCGCCCAGGCTCGCGCGCAGGCCGCGGCAAATTGGCGCGGCGCTTCGTCCCCCAACCCAACTGAGGTACGCCGCTGATGACAGCCGCCGCCGCGTCCGCACCCGCTCGCAGCCCCCTTCAGGACTGGCTCGTTCCGGTTGCCGCCGTCAGCCTCGTGTTCGTGATGCTGGTGCCGCTGCCCTCGATCGTGCTCGACCTGCTGCTGGCGACAAGCATTGCCGCGAGCGTGCTCGTGCTCTTGAGCGCGCTCCAGATCCTGCGCCCGGCACAGTTTTCCGTCTTCCCCAGCCTGCTTCTGCTGCTGACGCTATTCCGCCTTTCGCTGAATCTCGCTTCGAGCCGCCGTATTCTGCTGCACGGCAACGAAGGCGTCGCCGCTGCCGGGCGCGTGATCGAAGCGTTCGGCCAGTTCGTTGTCGGCGGCAACTACGTCGTCGGCTTCGTTCTCTTTCTCGCGCTGATCGCGATCCAGTACATCGTCGTAAGCCACGGCGCCGTGCGCACCGCCGAAGTCACGGCGCGCTTCACGCTCGATGCGCTTCCCGGTAAGCAGATGGCGATTGATGCCGACCTCAACGCCGGGCTCATCGATGAAGCGCAGGCGCGGGCCCGCCGCGAGCAGGTCGCCCGCGAAGCCGAATTCTACGGCGCCATGGACGGCGCGGCGCGTTTCAACCAGCGCGATTCGATTGCCACGATTCTCATCACCGCGATCAATATTCTGGCCGGCTTTCTCATCGGAGTCTTCCAGCTCGACATTCCCTTCCGCGAGGCGCTCAAGACTTACACCGTGCTCACGGTGGGCGACGGGCTGGTCACCATGATTCCGTCGCTTCTGGTCTCGATGGCCGGGGGCATGGTCGTGACCCGTGCCTCTTCCGGCTCTACCCTTTCAATCGATCTCGGCCACCAGCTTTTCTCGCGCCGCCGTCCGCTGCAGATTGCCGCCGCCGTGATGGTCGCGCTCGGCCTGATTCCGGGGTTGCCCAAGTTCTCCTTCTTCACGCTCGCCGGCGTCGCTGCCCTGCTGGCTTCCCGGTTGCCGGAAACCAGCGACGCGGCGAAAGACTACGCCGCCGGAATGCCCGGCGCTCCCGCCGCTCCAGGGGACAAAGACAAGAAAGCTGCCAAGACCGATTCGCTCGAAGACCTGCTCAAGCTCGACGAGTTGTCGCTCGAAGTCGGCTACGCGCTCGTTCCGCTGGTGGACGCCCAGCAGGGCGGCCAGTTGTTGGCGCGGGTGAAATCGCTGCGCAGCAATCTCGCCTTGCAACTCGGGTTCATTGTTCCACCCATTCACATCACCGATAACGTCCGGCTTAAACCGAACGAATATGTCGTCTCGCTGCGCGGCGTCGAAATCGCGCGTTGGGAGATGATGGACGACCGCGTACTCGCCATCAGTTCGGAACTTTCGCCGCCGCCGCTCGCCGGCACTCCGACGCGCGAGCCCGCCTTTGGCGTTTCCGCACTCTGGATCACCCGCGCCCTCGAATCGCAGGCGCTGGCCAGCGGTTACGCCGTCGTCGATCAGACTTCGGTACTTTCGACGCATCTTGCCGAAATCATTCGCCAGCACGCCTACGAACTGCTGACCCGCCAGGAGACCAAGCGCCTGCTCGACCGGCTCGGCGACAGCCATCCCAAGCTGGTCGAAGAACTGGTTCCGAAAACGCTTTCGCTTGGCGAAGTGCAGAAAGTTCTGCAGCAGCTCTTGCGCGAGCAGGTGTCGATTCGTGACCTGGCGACGATTCTCGAATCGCTGCTCGATGTCGCAGCCTCGACCAAGCATCCCGTGCTTCTGGTCGAAGCGGCGCGGCAGGCGCTCGGGCGGGCGCTGGTCCGGCCGCTGCTTTCCGACGATGGAGGATTGCGAGTGCTTACGCTTGACCATGGGATTGAAGAAGAACTGAGCCGGGCATTTGCGCCCCAGGCCGCTGTCCCTGCGACAAGCTCCGGCCTGCAGCCCTCCTTTGTGCGGCGTGTGCTCGAGAGTTTGCGGCAGCTTGCCGGAGAGCAGGTCGCGCAAACCGCTCCGATTCTGCTTTGCCCGACGCCCGCGCGTTTCCATTTGCGCCGGCTGCTGGAGCCGTTTCTGCCGAAAGTCGTGGTGCTTTCTCCGCTTGAAATTCCGCCCATGATTCCGGTGCAGTCGCTGGGGACGGTGCGGTGAGAAACGAAACCCAAGCCGTTGAGCGAGACATGCGAATGCAGGAAAGAGAACAAGACCTATGAGCAAACATCCGGCTGAGGCCTACCAACGCATCTCCAATGAAGCCGAGCGCGAGCGCATCCTGATGGACGAACTACCCCAGGTGCGCTACATCGCCCGGCGCATCCACGAGCGACTGCCGCGGCACGTGCCCTTCGAGGACCTCGTGCACGCGGGCGTGCTGGGACTGATCGATGCGCTCGGAAAGTTCGATCAGTCCAAACACGTGCAATTCAGCTCCTATGCGAAGTTCCGCATTCGCGGCGCCATCCTCGATAGCCTCCGCGAGCTCGACTGGAGTCCGCGCGAACTGCGGCGCAAGGGCCGCGAGGTCGAAGCGGCGTACGCTCAGCTTTCGGCGCGCCTCGGCCGCACGCCCGGCGAAAACGATCTGGCCCGGGAAATGGGCATCCCGCTCGAGGAGTTGCAGGCGCTTCTGGCGGAACTCGATTCGCTCGAGATTTCGAGCCTTCGCGTCGAGTCTCCGCACAGCGGTAAGGAAGAAGACCTGGCTGAATCCGTGCCTTCGCGTCCCGAAGACACTCCATTTTCGCAGTGTCTGCGCTCGGAAACGAAAGCGCTGCTTGCCGCCGCAATCGCTGAGTTGCCGGAAAAGGAACAGCGGGTGCTTTCTCTCTACTACTTTGAAGAGCTGACCATGAAAGAAGTCGGCGCCGTGCTCGGCATCGGAGAGTCGCGCGTGTCGCAGATTCATTCCCTGGCCATGGTGCGGTTGCGCACGCGACTGAGCTTCCTGAACGAGAGCGGCAACGCGGCCAGCGCCAAGAGTGCCGGCATGTAGAACGCAAGCAAGAATCACAAGGCAGTCACGAAGTTATGGACAAGGTATTGACACAGCGCGAAATCGACGAGATGGTGCGCGCGCAACGCGTGGGACCGGACTCGGCCGGGCGGCCGACGGGCCCGGTCGTGCAGCCGTGGGACATCCGGCAGGCGGGGCAAATCGGCCCTGATCAATTACGTGCCATCAACCAGTTGCATGAACTGTTTGCGCGCAATCTTACGACTTCCATTGGTGGCTATTTGCGCATCGCTTTCGATTGCAGCCTGGTGTCGGCCGAACATCTTACCTACCGCGAATTCCTGCTGCGGGTGCCGGAAAAAACCTATCTCGCCTCATGCGAGCTCGCCCCTTTCGACGCGCTGGCCGTCATGCAACTCGACCTTGGCATCGCTTTCCCGCTGATTGAAGTGATGCTCGGCGGCGAGGGCTCGACGACGGAGAACCTCCGGGATCTGACGGAGATCGAAGATCAGATTCTCGAAGGCATCATGCGCATTATCTGCCGCGATCTGCAGATGAGCTGGCAGGCGATCCATCTCGAGTTCAATTTCAATGCGAGCCAGCAGATTTCGCAGGCCCAACGATTGATGCCCCCGGACGAAAAAAACCTCTGCCTCAGTTTCGAAATCAAAATGACGGAAATGCGGGGAACGCTCAACTTGGCCGTGCCGGCGCTGGTTTCGAACGCGCTGTTGCGCAAGATTTCCGCCGATATCAGCTATCAGCGTCCCCGCAGCCCGGTGGAAGCGCGGCAGCAGATCCAGAAGCGGCTGCTGGGCTGCTACTTCCCGGTTGAGTTGGCCATGCCGCATCTGGACGTCGCCCTCGAAGACCTCTCGCGCCTCCAGCCGGGTGATCTTCTTCTCTTTCCACGCAAAGCCACTGCGCCGGCTCTGCTGCAGGTCGAAGATGTCTCTCTCTGCACCGCGCTGCCCGTGCGCGTCGATACGCGACGCGCCGCTCGCGTACTCGGTTTTGAGGGTCAGACATCCGCTGGGCAAGACGCCAAGACAGGAAACATCCAATGACCGCTTCCGCACCCAATCCGCTCAAGCCCGAACTCCAAGGTTGGTTCGATACCTGGACCCAATGCGTTCAGGATGTTCTTTCCCAGGTTTCTGGTCAGCCAACCGCGTTCGAATCCGTGCCGGAATCGCTCGCGGCGGGTGAATCCGATCTGCGATTTATCGTTACCGCCACAGGCGCAGTTTCGGGGGAAATGTCGCTTCGCGTCGCGCCTGCTTCTGCCCTGCGACTGGCGCGCAAACTTCTCGGAGAACCCGAGCCGCCACCCGCCGAAGCAGCCGCTCCAGAAACGGTCTCCGCCGAGAATCGCGAGGCTCTCGAAGAACTCCTGCGGCAGATTGCCGGACTGGGTGCGACGGCCATCGGCGGCAAGGTTGGCGGGCAAGTTCAACTGCAGCTCGCGCGCGCCGACGCCGATCCGGCCTGGAGTCCCGAATCTGTTGCTGTCGTCCGCACGCGCAACGAGGCGGGCATCGAAATCGCAATCGAAGCGGCGCTCAGTCCGCCACTCGCTGCCGCGTTGGCGGAGCGGGCGAAAACTGTGGCCGCAGCGGCCAGCGCGTCTCCAGCGGCGCCGTCCCCAACGTCGGACCCCGCGCCTGCTTCAATGCCTGAGCCTGCGCCGGACCCCGCGGCGCCCTCCGACTCATTCGACCCTGCGACCGCGCGCTACCAGCGCCTGCTTGAAGTGGGCCTCGGCGTCAAGCTGCGTTTCGGAACACGCCGCATGCTTCTCCGCGACGTGCTCGCGCTCAGTTCCGGCCTCGTCGTTGAGCTCGACAACAAACTCAGCTCCCCGGTCGACCTTCTTCTCGACGGCCGCGTGATCGCTCGTGGCGAAGTTGTGGTTGTCGACGGCAAATATGGACTGCGCGTTACGGATGTGGTCGACGCTCCGACTGCTCCGCCCGTGTGAAATACAACAAATTTCTTGCGAAAGAGAAACCCTATGACTGACTTTCTGCTGCCCCTCACCTGGTCCGCCGATTGGCTACGGCGGCATCATACGGCGCATAAAGAACGCATACAATGCGCGCTATCCACTTGTCCCGGCCCACGTCCCCTTTGGCAACGACTCCTGCGCCGCAAAACCGGTGCGTTCCTGCACGGGCAGTTCTACTGCGGCCCGCAGTGTCTCGAGACAGCCCTCGTCGGACAAATCTCACGCCTGCGCGCCATGACCCCGCCCAGCCAGCCGCCCAACCGAATTCCACTCGGCTTGCTCATGGTCGCGCGCGGTAAGCTTACCCATGTCGAAGTGCGGGCCGCGCTCGAAGCTCAGCGCCGCGCCCGCTATGGCACAATCGGCGACTGGATCGAAAAACTCGGCTTTGCCACGGAACAGGATGTCACTGCCGCGCTCGCCTTGCAGTGGGGCTGTCCTGTGGCGGCATCATTCGACCCGGCCAGCGTCATTTCTCCAGGAGACATTCCTCTTCCCATCCTCGAGGCGTTCTGCATGCTGCCGGTGAACTACGCAGCTGCGACGAACACGCTCTATCTTGCCTTTGGCGCGCGCGTCGACCACGCCGCACTCTACGCGATCGAAAAGATCCTCGACTGCCGCACCCAACCCTGCGTCGCGCCGCCCAAGCGGATCGCGCGCCGACTCGAAGCCATGCGCCAGATTCCGCGCCCGTCCGATGTCGAATTTGCCACACGCGATATGACGGAAATGGCTCGCATCACTTCCAGTTACACGTCACGGCTCAGCCCCGACGAAGTCCGCCTCAGCCGCGTCGGGCGTTTCATCTGGCTGCGGCTGAAAACCGGCGTTCGCGCAACTAACCTTCTTTTTTGCCTGCAGCCCAATGCAACGAGGCCACATCCGCGATTGCCATTTACTAGCGCGACAGAATCTGCGTACTCGCAGGACGCGAGATTGTAAAGGAAAGTTGGCGGGGATCTCGCTGCTAGTGCTGCGGACTAGCGTTATCCCCCAATATGCACCATGGTCCGCGACGCGGGCACGAACCCCGGTTCGCCGATATGATGACGTTCCTCTTTGTTCTCTACCACCTTCACGATGAACGCAATCAATTCTTCGTCCGTTGCGCCACGGCGCATGAGCGCATGCAGATCGTGATCCCACACGGAGAACAAGCATGTCCGTAACTTCCCATCGGACGTAATTCGTATCCGGCTGCAGTGACCGCAAAACGGATGCGACACTGGCGCGATGATGCCAATCTCTCCCACTCCATCTGCGAAACGGTACCGCCGTGCCGTTTCGCTCCGCTGATGCTCAATCTCGACCAGCGGATGATACTCAGACATGCGTACAACGATGTGATCGAGCCTGACGACCGTCTCAGGGGTCCACACGCGATCTTCTTCGAGCGGCATGAACTCGATGAAACGCACCACGACGCCTTCCTCGCGCGCGAACATGCCGAAAGGAATGATCTGGTCCTCGTTGAACCCGCGCAGTAGCACGCAGTTGATTTTCACGGGATCGAGACCGGCCTCGCGCGATGCGCGCACTCCCGCCAGCACGCTGTCGAATCCGTTCGGTACGCGCGTGATACGGGCGAAGCGCTCTGGATCGACGGCGTCCATGCTAACGGTGACGCGATCGAGTCCGGCCGCTTTCAGCGGCTCGGCAATTTCCTTCAGCAGATGGCCATTGGTCGTCAGCGCAATTTCAGGTTTGCGGCCCTTCACTGTCCGCAAACCTGACAGGTCGCGGACAAAATCCACGACTCCTTTGCGGAGCAGCGGTTCGCCACCCGTCAAGCGAATCTTGGTAATTCCCAGTGACACCAGCACCCGCGCCATGCGCAGGTAGTCTTCAAATGGCAACTCCGCATACGCTGCCCCATTCGTGCCCGTCCGGCAATAGACGCAGCGATAATTGCAGCGGTCGGTAATCGAAATCCGCAGGTCGTGAATCGAGCGTCCGAATTTGTCGGCAAGAACCAAGTTGTCAGTCGTCAGTTGTCAGTCGTCAGGCTCTGGCCGTCAGCGTCGAATCACCGCGCCGACGACGAAGGACCAACGAGTTCTAATTTGATTCCGCAAGCGACGGAAAGGAACCATCAGGCAGGATCGAACGCTGCAGGCGTTTCCTTTCCAAGCGCGGGAGGCGCAGGCGTTTCCACCTGCACCCTCGGGAAGGAACGCACTTAAGTTTGTTTCTTCCCTCGCCCGGGCCGCCACGACTTTCGGTCAGGCAGCACGGGTCGGAAACAGACCCTTATTATATGCTGGAAACCATGAGAGCTCTTGTGATCACTCAATTCGGCGGGCCAGAAGTGCTTGCAATCCAGGACATCGCCGAGCCGCAGGCTGCACCCAATCAAGTTCTGGTAAAGGTCGAGGCCGGTGGCCTGAACTTTGCCGACCTCCTTACGGCTCGTGGTGGATATCCCGGAACTCCAAAACCTCCTCTCGTTGCCGGTCGCGAATTCGCCGGCGTCGAGAAAACCACCGGCCGCCGTGTGATGGGATACATGCAGTGGGCAGCCTTTGCCGAAACCACTGCCGCCTATCCCGCGCTGCTCTGGCCCGTGCCCGATGGGTGGAGCGCCGAGGAGGCAGCCGCCTTTCCCGTGAATTTTTTCACCGCCTATTTCGCATACTGGAAGGCCGGGTTGATCGACAAACCAGCGGGCACACGTGTTTTGATTCATGCTGTCGCCGGTGGCGTAGGCACAGCCGCCGTGCAGATCGGCAAGATTCTTGGCATCGAAATGTATGGGACATCTTCATCAGAAGAGAAGCTTGCGCGCGTGCGTGAACTCGGGCTGCAACACGGCATCAACTACAAGCAACAAGACTATGTCGACGCCATCAAAGACCTGACCAAAGGCGAAGGCGTGGATGCTGTCTTTGAAATGCTCGGCGGCGAACACGTGACGCGCAGCGTCCGCTGCTTGCGCGATTTCGGACGCGTCATCGTTTACGGCGCGGCCACCGGCGAGACCCCAACTCTCGACACCCGCACGCTCTACGCAAAAGGCGCGAGCGTCCATGGCCTGTGGTTGAGCTATCTCAGCCAGAATCGTGTGCTGATGGAGGCTGCATGGAAGCAGCTCTCGGAGTGGATCGTGGCGGGCAAACTACATTCCGTTGTCGGCAGAGTCTATGCGTTCGAAGAGGCCCGCGACGCTTACACACTCATGCAGGAAGGCAGAAACTACGGCAAGGTCATTGTGAAGATTGCGTAAACTTACATCCATGACGCGCACACTCTCGCCGTCAGATCACTGCATTCACAAAAACACTCTCGTCATGTTACACGCAAGTTGTGCCTGCTAACCCGTTCCTGTCCTCATCGTCCAAGAACTATCGAACAACTCCGGGAACTTCTTTCCGAGGGAATTCGTATTCGAGGAAAACGCGACAACCCAGATTGGACAGTGGGGTCCGTCGCCGAAAGAGAAATTGCAGGGTGACAGGACCGGCACGCGCATGGTTTGGCGGCCCTGGCGAGCCGAGTCCGGCAGGCGAACGAGTCTAGGACCCGTTTCCCTTGGCGTCACCCTGACACGCGCATTCTAGGATATTGCCGGAAAAAGGCAAGTCCTTCATGCCAGTTCTAAACATGCCAGCTCTAACCCAGCCGCCCGTGGTGTCCGGCCAGAGACCGGGCAGAAAGAGAAAACAATGAAATCGACCAATCTGGCAAAGTTTATGGTGTTCGGGTTAGCAATCCTGCTGGCAACGGGCGCCTATGCGAGCAACAAGAGTTCTTTGCACTTTCAGGAGGCCGTTCAAGTCGGCGGACAGACAGTTCCTGCTGGCGAGTATCAACTGCGCTGGAACGGCTCCGGCTCTAGCGTCGAGCTAAGCATCATGAAAGGCAAACAGGAAGTCGCGAAAGCAACCGCGCGGGTGATCGAACTCGACAAGCCATCCGCCTATGACTCAACAATCCTGGATCACAGCAATGGCGCGGCGGCGGTCACCGAAATTCGCTTCGCGGGCAAGAAGTCCGCGCTCTCCCTGGGAAGCGGCGAGGCGGCCTCGATGACAGGCAGTTCCTCCAAGTAAGTTCGGAACTGAATTGACGCAATGTGAGGAAGCACTAAGGCGCTTCCTCACTTTCAGCATCGCGATCAGTTTTTCGCTGCTAGTACGTCGTAGTTATAGTTAATGAGTGCGCGCTTTGGAGCGTTCGGCCAGCCCTTGAGCGGAATCTTCTCCTCTATCTTCTTGCTCCCTACCATCCGCGCCCGTCCCAGAAAACCAATTTTCCCATCCGGCATCTCCAGATAGATCGGCACGAGCATGCGAAACGTGTCGTCGACCCCAGCCTGCGCCAACGAAAAAGAGAACACAAGATTGCCGGTCGCATCCTTATCAAAGGAAGACGAGAACTGATACGAAGGCAGCGCGGTGCCGAACACATATTCGTTAAAGAACCAATCCATGCGGTGATTGCCCTCCAGGTCCATCTCCGCCGTCATATGCTTTTCGACCATCGCTTTGAAATCTTCTGTGGTCGCTGCTTTGCCACTGTAGGTTTTCACGAAGTCCTGCATCGTAGCCTTAAACGTCTCGTCGCCCGTCTTGTTGCTCCACATCATCATGCGGATCATATGCAGGATATATGCACCCTTGGGATAGATCAGGCGGCGAGTCACATTGAATCCCGCACGCGAGGAGTTGGCACGGTACCCGAGCGTAACCGGACCTACGTCAATCGCACGAAATCCCTCCGCGTTGCGCTCCAGCAATAATTCGCGTTCATCGTCCCAGAATTCCAGGAATTTTTTCGGGTTCTTTTCGATCATGCTCACGTAAAGCGAGGCCGATAGCTCAGCAAAGCCCTCGCTCATCCATTGGTCGCGACCCGAGGAAAATCCGATTGTGTGTCCCCACCATTGATGAGCGACTTCATGAGCGGTCACAACCTTCCAATAGCCGCGGTCTGCGTGGTCAAGCCCCAGTGAGTGGCGGATGGTCGTATCGAAGTAATAGCAGATTGGAATCCAAACCAGCTCCGGCCAAGACTGACCGAAGTTACATGCCGTCTGCTGCGTGAGTTGCAAGTGCTTAAACATCGAGGGACCGAAGTAATCCGTATAGAGCTGTACCGCCAACTCGCCTTCGGCCAGGGCTTTCTTGTTCAGGCCGGTTGTGCTCATCGTGCCCAGCGCCACCGGCAGGCCGGCGTGCGATCCCTCGTGGGGCATATCCTGGTTGACAACATGCTGCAGACCCTGCACCCAGTCCGGCGACTCTTCGTTCGCATAGGATTGAATAAAGTATTCCGGCTTGGTGAGTTTGGCCTCTTCTTCTTTGAAACGGCCAAAGCTGAACCCGGCCACCGTCTGCGGCCCTTCGCTCTTCCACACCGTAACGTTGTGGCCCTCTTCATTCTTCTCGGACACAAGAATGCCCGTCGCCGCCATCTTCATTCCCTTGGGAATCCGCAACGTCATGTCGTAACTGGTGTACTCCCCCAGTCCGCCACCAGGGGCATTTGGGTACCAGTCTTCGCGCGCAACCGGGAAGTAGTTTCCGCCGCCCTCATTTCGAACCGCATCTTTGCCTTCGTAGGTCGTCGTGATCGAGAACTTCTCGCCTTCGGCAAGCGCCTTAGGCAGGATCACCGCAAAATCGGCGTCGTCATTTTTGTCCTCCTGAATGAACGGCAGCGGCTGACCATCCATAGTTACACCCTTCACCCGGAGTGATGAGAAGAGATTGAACGGAACTACTCGGACTCCCTTGCGCCGGACCACGAGGTCGGCCGTCGCCTTGCCTTCCAAATTGCCGCTCTTTTCAAAAGTCGCATCGAGCTGTTGATGGTCGATCCGCGCCCACAGCCCCATGGTGTGCTTTGGATGCTCGCCCGACAAATGAAATGCCGCCCAGTGGCCCCACTTATTCTCGTCATAAGTCCTAAAGTTGACTTGGTGCGTGCCGAAATCGGGATTGACCTCAAAGAATTCTTTGTCGTTATACCGCTTGCCGTGTACAAAAGCGGCAAAATAGCCTCCCAGCTCCGGACTCAGGACGTCTTCCAGCAGACGCGCTTCCAGGTTATCCTTGAATTTGTGTCGCGTTATGTGCTGCGTATCCTTCAGGAGCCCGGCATCGCAGCCGCCCGGCGCAGGCCCTCCTGCCTTCTTAATCTCGTCGTATGTCGAATCTGTAAATCGAAATACGGCCTGCCCAAAGACTTCGCTGAATTCGTCCTCCCTGGTCAGGAGCTTTAAATTCGCACGCTCAGTGGCATCTGGCGCGTCAAGTACAAAGGTGCCATCTCCGACGAAAACCGCTCCTGTCACCTTGCCATTCACCGGCGCCACGAAGCACACTGTGCCCGACCTGAGATGAAACGTACCCGCGTCGCGCTTCAGATCGAACTTGCTCACGCTGACCGCCTCGCCGCTGAGCGTAATGTTGCGGAGTTGTTGGTATGTCGGGTCGGAGTTGGGGGCGGGAGGCTGGGAATCAGCAGCAATTAGCGCACAAGGAGCGACGAGCGACAAGACCACGTTGCAGAGTGCGAGGCGAAAGTCGAGCGGCATGGGCCTCCAATAACTAACGCAACAAAGTATGCACAAATTTTGTTGAAGTGCAAAGGACAGAGGTCACCACACCGCATCCCAAGAGATGGAAGAAGATGATATAACGAATAGAGGTGCGCTAGTTCTTAACGGTCATCGCGTCGGAATCCACCGCTTTCTTGCCGGTTATGCCTTCTAATCCCGCCAGAACCCCGCGATAATCGTTTTTGTCGCATTGCATAGCAAAGCCGCCCTTTTTGTCGCCCTCTGCCCAAGTTAATCCCACATAGTGCTTCTTGGACTTTGTAAGCGCCATGAGAGCGCCAATTCCGAGAGACACGACAGCTAAGCCGATGGCTGCTCCGACACGTCTATGGACATCCTGCCCATAACTGATTTCGGTTACGGATGCAGCTGGAATTGTTATGAGATCGGTCTTGTCTTTCACGAGGCGAATGCTGTTGGCCTCAATGTACAATTTCACTCCCGTGCCGGCCTTAATATCCTGCAACGAACCGCCGTCGTAGTTCACCTTGTAGCTGTTCTCTCCGGCGAAAGTGACCGAAGGCACGGCGACACACAACATAAGGGCCAGCAGACATTTCATAACGTCCCTCCAAGGACGAGCTAAATGCAGCTATGAGTATGCACGATTGCATGGCCCGTGGAAAGGATCTAGAGCACACGAGAGTTTGGTCCCCAGATGCTCTGGCAGGATCGCTGGTCGATTTGTAGGTCGTGCAGCCGATCCGCGGTGCCGACGGAATTCCACGCTGGGAGTTGGCACATCAACCAACCGCCCGTCACTAACCGCTACCTTAGTATTTCGGCATCTTGGGATCGATCTTCTCTGCCCAGGCCGTGATACCGCCGGTGAGGTTATAGACCTTCTTGAAGCCCGTGCGCCGCAGGAAGTTTACGGCCTTGGCGCTGCGTCCACCCATTTTGCAGTGCGCGATGATCTCGCGACTCGAGTCGAGTTCACTCACCCGCTTGGGCAAGTCGCCCACGGGAATCAGATAGCCCTTCAAGTTACAAATCTGATATTCGTGCGGCTCGCGCACATCGAGGATGAAGATATCCGCTTTCGCGTCGAGTTTCTTTTTCAGCTCTTCTACCGAAATCGCGGGAACGTCGTTGCCTGCGGGCTCTTCCTGTCCGCGAATGCCGCAGAACTCCTCGTAGTCAATCAGCTTGGTGATAGTGCGATTCTTGCCGCAGGCCGGGCACTCCGGATTCTTGCGCAGCTTCAGTTCGCGGAATTTCATGCCTAGCGCATCGACTAGCAACAAACGGCCGACGAGCGAATCGCCCGCACCGAGAATCAGCTTGATCGTCTCGGTAGCCTGAATCACCCCGACCAGCCCCGGCAGAATCCCCAGTACACCGCCCTCGGCGCACGATGGAACCAGACCCGGCGGTGGCGGCTCAGGGTACAGGCAGCGATAGCAAGGGCCTTCCTCCGTCGCGAAAACGCTTGCCTGGCCCTCAAAGCGAAAGATCGAGCCGTAGACATTCGGCTTGCCGGTGAGGACGCAGGCGTCATTGACCAGGTAGCGCGTCGGGAAGTTGTCCGTGCCATCAGCAATGATGTCGAATTCGCGAAACAACTCGAGCGCATTAGCGCTCGTAAGCTTTGTCTCGAACAGCCGCAGATTCAAAAACGGATTGATTGCCGTGAGCTTGTCCGCTGCCGAGTCGAGCTTCTTGCGCCCCACGTCTTCGGTGGTGTGAATGATCTGCCGCTGCAGGTTCGTGTAGTCCACCACGTCAAAGTCAACAATCCCGAGCGTTCCCACGCCTGCCGCCGTCAGATACAGCGCGAGTGGCGAGCCGAGGCCGCCCGCGCCGATGCAGAGCACCTTGGCGGCCTTCAGCTTCTGCTGGCCTTCCATGCCCACCTCGGGCATGATCAAATGGCGCGAGTAGCGCAGGATTTCGTCGTTGGTCAGCGTTGTGGCGGTTTCGGTTACGGTCGGCATGATTTTGTAATTTTGCAATTTGGTAATTTGGTCATTGAAAATCGGTGTCTGCAGTCAATCGTGGCGTTTGAAATTACTCAATTACCAAATTACGTAATTACGAAATTCCTCCCGCGATCGACGGCACAATCGAAATGGTATCACCGTCTTTCAAGGTGGTCGCTTCCTTGTCGAGATAGCGCATATCTTCGTCGTTGACGTAGACGTTCACAAACGCGCGAAGTTTGCCTTCGTCGGTATAGAGATGACGCTGAAGATCGGGGTGCTGGGCAACGAGCCCTTTCAGCGCCTCGCCGACCGACGCAGCTGGGACTTGCACGGTTGCCTGCTTGCCGGTGTACTGGCGCAGCGGAGACGGAATCTGAATCTGCGGCATAGGAAGAAGATGCTGCAACGTCGGGCGGGGATTCAGCCAGAAGAAAGGAATTGAATCGATTTTCTCGATCGGCGGCAACTATGAGACAGTGATTTCTTCGTTCGCGAACCTCTTGTCTGCCTCGTCCGTCCCGGTGAGTTCGAATGAGTTCGTGGTCGCAGCTTTCCCCTTTTCCACGCTCGTGATGACATAGGAGCACCCGATCCAGTGAGCCTCCGCCAGGTCCGTGGCCGACCACTGCGCCGGATGGTCCGGATGCGAATGGTAGAACCCGACAATCTCTTCTCCGCGCTCCCGGCCTTCGCGCTGAATGCGAATCAAATCTTTGGGATCGATGCTGTAACGGTTGTGTGGAGAGTCGGCACGCATATTACCGCAGGCAAGAGCCCGTGCCACGGTCCGCGATCCGTCCTCTTCGAACCGCCCCAGCAGCACTCCGCAACATTCATGCGGATAGGTTTGCTCACCATGGTGGCGAAGCGAGTCGTAAGCGGTGCTATTGATTTTGAGCATGGAGCGGGATTGCAGAAGTCAGAGGTAAGATTGCACAAGTAAGAACACTCACCGTTTGCGTCGCCAGCCCATCTCGCAGGACCGTACTTCTGCAATCTGACTTCTGCAATCTGCAATAGATTCTAATCATCCTTCTTGCCAGAACCGCTCGCTCAAATATTTATCCCCCGAGTCGCACAGAATGGTCACAATCGTCGCGCGCTGGTTCTTCTTCAGGCGTTCCGCCACATGCAGACTCCCGACCACGGAAGCAGCGGCCGAAACCCCCACCAACAGCCCCCGCTCGCGCGCCAGTCGTCGCGCCATGGCGTGCGCGGCTTCGGTGGAAATTTCCAGATTCTGATCCGCCAGCGATGAGTCATAAATGCGCGGCACGATCGCGGACGGCAAATGCTTGGCGCCTTCAATGCCGTGAAAGGCCGAATCGGGCTGCAGCGAAATACAGTGGACATGCGGGTTCAGTTCTTTCAGACGCCGCGTTGTGCCCACAAACGTTCCCGTCGTGCCGAGCATGGAAACGAAATGCGTGACTCGTTCTTCCGTCTGCCTCCAGATTTCGTTTGCCGTCCCCAGGTAGTGCGCCCGCCAGTTGGCCTCGTTCGAATACTGGTCGGCATAGAAATACAGATCGGGATGACGCTCGGCCAGTTGCCGCGCCACCTTAATTGCGCCATCGGAGCCTTCTCCCGGATCGGTAAAGATGATATTTGCGCCGTAAGCCTGTAGAATGCGTTTTCGCTCCGGCGAAACATTCTCCGGCACGCACAGCGTAACCGGAAAGCGCAGCGCGGCCCCGAGCATGGCGTAGGCAATGCCGGTATTCCCGCTGGTCGAATCGAGCAGAATTTTTCCCGGAGCAAGTTGACCGTTACGTTGCGCTTCGGCGACGATGTTCGCCGCAGCACGGTCTTTGATGGAGCCGCCGGGGTTGTACCACTCGGCTTTTCCCAGAAGGTGGACGTTGGGCAATTCGGACACAAGGTCATCAAGACGCAATAGCGGTGTGTTGCCGATGCGTGCGACTACGGCCTCGGCCATGCTGGCTTCCACACTTCGCCCCGGGGCCCCGGAAATGGTCTCCGGCGGTTGAGGCGACGGTCTGGAATTCGCTGCTGTCATTGCTATTCCGATCTTTGCTATTTCGATATTCGCATCGTTCGGCACAGCGGACGCCGTGACCACCGTAATGTGTCCGAAACGAAAAAAAGGTATATCAATACTATCGTCGTAATATTTCTGCGTTGTTTAGATTATTGGCGAGGCAGTTTGGTTCCACGATTTGACGGACATCCGCAGGCCCTGCACGGCATCTAAACTGACGTATAGAATCGAGTGGATCGCAAATGGCTGCAAGAGTTGAACAACGAACCTACGAAGACGCGGTCGCATGGCTGCGGGAACACGGCTTTGATCTGATCGAAGCCCCCGGCACGGAAGGACGCGTCTTTTTGAAGAAGTACAACTGCTCTGCCGCGATCCAGAAGAACGGAGACGGCGGCGTAAAGATTTTTGCTTATCCCGGCTATCTGATCGGCAGCGAAATTTCCAAGCTCGTCAACCGCGGCTACCAGCAATTCCTCAAGACCGCGAAGACTGAGGTCCCGGCGACGGCGGATCACCTGAAGGCCCTGCACCAGTTCGCAGAAGAGCTGAAGGAAGCGCTCAATATGCCAAGTCTGTATAACGAGTCGCTGGGAACGGTGAGCGAGTCCTATCAATACGACCGGATCAAGGACCGCGATCAGCCTGAAGCGGGCCGCCCCAAGCGCCCATGGGAGACTGTGAAGATGAAGGCAGCGTCCGCCAAGAAGAGCCTGGCGTAGGAAGCGCGAAATTACCTATCTCTGCCGCAGCGAATTCGTCACTGCATTCCGAGCCTCTGCCACATCACCCGCTATCCCGTCCCCGCTCAAACGCGCCGCCAGCGCACGCAGCATGTAGCTGTTGTTCTCAAACGTTTGTAGCAGATCCAGCTTCGGCGGCACATCTTTCCAGACCTGCGCATCCGCGGCATCCATCGCCGCCAGCCATTGAATAAAACCGTTCTTGTCAAAATCTCTTCGCTTCACAATTTCCACGACTGTTACTCCAAGCCGATCCTGCTCACCGAACGAAAAAATTTCATGGGCCGAAGACAGCCGTTCCGAAACCGCATTCAATATGCGGCCCTGGTCTTCTTTCCTGAGCAGAGGGTTCTCCGCCAACACGGCAAGCAGATCTGCCGTATGCGCCGTGGCGTGAATCCAACCGAGCTTCGTATCGAACCCGCGCAGATCGCGTTCGGAGTGCAAATAACTCACCGCGTCATCGAGCAAAGCGCGATAACGCGCCTCTCCCAGAAACGGATCTTTGCGGTCGCGTTCCGCCATCAACACCAGCGACAAAGCCGAAAACGAGCGCAGCAACACACTTTGGCCTCCCGCGCTGTCGTCCCGCTTGTTCAGATTTGCTCGCCACTCGTCGGTCAGCGTGTTCAGCTCAACGGGTGACAATAATTTCTGCCCAATAATCCATGCTTCGGTGATGCTGTACCCAAGGTCGTCACGAAGCACCGGGTCCGGCGACCCGAGATAGGCGCTCAACTCGCGTAGCAATGGATACACCTGCTCCCCAGGCGGCACCGCATACTTGTTTTTGGCAATGCCGCGCCAGAATTCCTTGTCGTGTGCGGGATGAATTTCCGCCTGCGCCATCGCGGCAAAGACGAGTACGACCGCCAAAGTCGATATCCATTTCATGATCCGGAATTCTCCAGTGTTCTCAAGGTGCGAGGGCATCCTCGTGTCAGAAGTGAGACGATAAAGATGAGACGATAATGAATCCGCGAGGTGAGCGCTGTTCACCCACCGCGCGTGACATTTTCTTCCGCGGAGGCCCCCGATGCGATTTTTCTCACTGCTCCTGGTTGTCATTGCCCTTTTGCCGGTTTCGAGTGCTGCACAGGATGCTGCCGTCGCGATCCGCAAAATTCTCGACGACCAGCAGGCAGCATGGAATCGTCATGATCTCGACCAATTCATGGCTGGTTACTGGAATTCTGCCGCGCTCACATTTTTCTCCGGCGCCCACGAAACCTCAGGCTGGCAGGCCGCTCTCGACCGTTACAAGAATAACTATCAAAGCGCAGGTCGCGAGATGGGCAAGCTCGAGTTCGCCAATCTCCGCGTCGAGGTGCTGTCCCCGGAAACAGCCTTCGTCCGCGGCGAATTTCACCTGACCATGTCCGACGGTAAGACGCCGCACGGTCTCTTCACGTTAATCTTCCGCAAACTTCCCGATGGATGGAAGATCGTCCACGATCATTCTTCCGGCGAGTGATTCCAGCTAATCCGCAAGCAACTCGCCTCAAATTCGTCTCCGGCGCCACTCGCCACATCTTCCGGCTGGTATCATACGGCCGTCATCATACGGAGATCCTACAGTGAATACTTCTCGTGGCCGCGCCCTATCCCGCTTCATTCTGACCCTAATTCTCCTGGCCCTATGTTATCTTCTGGCAGCACAGACAACTCCGCGCCTGACAACACTCGACGCCGTTTCCGGCTCTGCGCCGTTGCCTAATGGCATCGAAGCGCGCGTGGGCTCCGCGACTGTCCGCATCACCGCGGTCCGCGACGACATTGTGCGCGTGCTCATTTCGCCCGAAGCCACCATGCCCGAAGATTCGTCCTGGGCAGTGTTACCCGCCTCGCGCACCCATAGCGTCAACGTACAGCCTATACAAGAAGAGGGCGCCATCGGTTTCCGCACGCAAGCGCTTGACGTTCGCATCGAACGCAGTCCTCTGCGGATTGTCATCCGCGACCTTGCCGGGAACGTTATCTGCGCCGACGCACCCGGCCGCTCCGTGCAGTTCAGCCTGGGAGGTTTCACTGTCTACAAGGCCATGCCCGACGATGCGCACTACTACGGCCTCGGCGACAAGCCTGGTTCCTTCGACCGCCGCAACCAGGCATTCACGCTCTGGAATCGCGACTTCGGCGTGCAGGAATGGGCAGACCCGATTTACAAGAGCATCCCGTTCTTTCTCTCCATCAGCCAAGGGCGCAGCTACGGCCTGTTTCTCGATAACACCTGGCGCTCCTGGTTCGACTTCGGCAAGCAAGCGCGCGACGCCTACGCCTTCGGCGCCGAAGGCGGCCCGCTCAATTACTACGTGATCTACGGCCCCGCGCCCAAGCAGGTCGTAGAAGGATATGCCTACCTGACAGGAACACCGCCGCTGCCGCCGCTGTGGTCGCTCGGCTTTCAGCAGTCGCGTTATAGCTACTATCCCGACTCCGAACTCCGTCGAGTAGCCAACCGCCTGCGCAGCGACAAGATTCCCGCCGACACGCTCTACTTAGATATCGACTATCAATACAAAAACCGACCTTTCACTGTGGACCCAAAGAATTTCCCCAACTTCCCCGGTCTGGTTTCCGATCTTCGCAAGCAGCACTTTCATCTCGTCACCATTACCGATCTGCACATCGCCCACATTGCGAATGCCGGCTATGCGCCGTACGACACCGGCCATGCCGGAGATCACTTCGTCAAGAATCCCGATGGCACAGAATTCGTCGGTGTCGTTTGGCCAGGTCCGGCCGTCTTCCCCGACTTCACACGCGCCCAGACTCGCGAGTGGTGGGGCAACCTCTACAGGGAATTCGTGCAGGACGGCGTCGCCGGCTTCTGGAACGACATGAACGAGCCCGCCGTCTTCGATGGTCCCGGTTCAACCATGCCGCTCGCCACCGTGCATCGCATCGAAGAGCCCGGCTTCACCACGCGCACCGCGCCTCATACCGAAATTCACAACGTATTCGGGATGGAGAACCTCCGCGCGACATATGAAGGACTTCTCAAGCTTCGGCCCAATGAACGCCCCTTCGCCCTCACTCGCGCAACTTATGCCGGCGGCCAGCGCTACGGTTTCACCTGGACCGGTGACAACTCTGCAAGCTGGAATCAAATGCGCCTAGGCACGCAACAGGTGCTCAATCTCGGACTGAGCGGTATTTCATTCGTTGGCGACGATGTCGGCGGCTTCGGCGGGTCGCCGCAGCCCGACCTGCTCACCCGCTGGATCGAACTCGGCGTGTTCAAGGCTCTCTACCGCGACCACAGCGACAAAGCGTCTCTTCCGCAGGAAGTCTGGGTACATGGGGCCGAGCACGAAAAGTTTCGCCGCCGCTACATCGAAACCCGCTACCGCCTGCTGCCATACATCTACACGCTTGCCGAGGAGGCCTCGCGCACCGGGCTTCCGCTCACGCGGCCTATCTTTCTCGAGTATCCGGAAGTAATGGCTCCATCGTCTCCGGGCTTTGGCCCGCTCGATTCCGAATATCTCTTCGGCCGCGATCTGCTCATCGCGCCTCCGCCCTTTGCCGACCGCCTGGACGACTACGTCGTCACGTATCCTCCGGGCGACTGGTACGACTTCTGGACCGGCGAAAAAATGCGGCCCAACCCGGTTCCGCTGAACATCGTCGAAATCGCCAACGCCGTTGCCAATCCACCCGCGGATGCGAAACGCCCCGAGCCGACTCCGATCCATCCCACTCTCGAGACGCTGCCCGTCTACGCCCGCGCCGGAAGCATCATCCCGCTTCAGCCGCTGGTGCAAAGCACCGACGAAGTTCCGCAGGGCCCGCTCGAACTCCGCGTCTATCCCGGACCAGATTGCCACGGCTCCATCTACACCGACGACGGACACACCTTCCGCTACCAGCAAGGCGAGTATCTGCGCCAAGAATTCAAGTGCAAAGCCGACGCGAACGCGCTGACAGTTTCTTTCGGCGCTCGCCAAGGCACCTACGTTCCGTGGTGGAAGTCGTTCGAGGTGGTCGTCTACGGCTGGCCGTCAAAGAACGCCGAGGTCAAATTTTCCGGCAGCGGTGCGGCATTGAAAACGTCATACGACGAGTCGAGTCATGCGCTGCATGTCACTGTGGCTGATAGCGGTACTGAGGGAGAACTCGTTATCAAGAGACCGTAAGCAGGTTTTCACCAAAGCCGACGGAGTGTCATCCTGAGCGAAGTGAGGTGAGCGAAGCGAGCCGAACGAAGTCGAAGGACCCCTACTCCCCCGCTGGCCTTGCAGAGCCGCGCCCTATCGTCGCACCCTCACCTGCACGTGCGTCCCTTCCGGCAGCGTGCCATCAACCAACTCGATCACGCCGTTGCGAACGACACCGGTAAACTCCGCAGGCATAGCCGGCCCATGCGTATTTCCCGAATTGCCCTTCGAAAATTCCGTTCTGACGTGCGGCTCTTCCTCCCCCCGAGAAGTCTGCTTCCCCCGGTCCATGGCCTCGTTCGCCAGCCGATCGGCAGTCTGATTGTGCTCGCGTAGCGCGTGCCGGATCTCGACATGTTCGATCTGCGCCGTCAACTGCTGCGCTTCATCGTAGAGCCTGCGCAGTTCGGGGTGCTTCACCTTGTAAATCCCCTTCATCTGCCGCACCAGCAATTCGGAGTCGCTCACCACCTTGAGCGCCTGAATCTTGTTCGCGACGGCATAGCGCAACGCTGCCAGCAGCCCGTTGTATTCCGCGTAGTTGTTGGTTTGATGGCCCAGGTACTGGCTCAGCTCGGCGACTTTCTTCCCGTGTGCGTCGTGAATCACAACCCCATAGCCTGACGGCCCAGGATTTCCACGAGCTCCGCCGTCAACGTGGGCAGTATGCGCGGCGGATGTGGACATGAAGAGAGTTTACAGGAAAGTCTGCTGCACTTGAGCAGGACCAGCGATCTACCTCCGCCGGTGCCGCGAGAAAAATTCCCAGATCGTCTGGCTGGCGTTGAGATCGTGGTTCAGTTTGCCGATCAGGAGCGCCGGCAAGTACTGTGATCCGCCGGGCCATGTGTGGCCTCCGCCCTTGATCGTATAGGCGATCACTTCGGACTCATCATTCCCGCCGGAATAAACGTCCCGGTGTACGCTCGTGCCGTTCGGATCGTGGCTGGGGAGGTCCGCCGCCTCTGGTTTTTCGGAAGCGCGATCTCGATCGACCCAGAAATGTACGGCGTCGGCCAGCGAATTGTTGCGCCCATGCGTGCGCGCCACCGCTCCTCCCTCAATGTGTACCAGTGGATCGGCGGTCCCCTGCATGAACATCACCGACACAGGTCTCGAAGGATGGCACATCGGCACCAGCGGCTCCGGCATCGTCGCGGCCACCGACGCAACCGCCGCCACCTGATCCGAAAGGTCGCAGGCAATGCGCTGCGAGAAAAACCCGCCGTTCGAGATTCCTGTCGCAAACACACGATGCGGATCGGCTGAATGTGTGCGCTCCAGATCGGAGATCAAGGCGCGCACAAAGCCGATGTCATCGGCCTTCGAAAGCTCGCGCCCGTCGTTCCAGTGTCCGTTTACGCTATCCGGGTAAGCGACCAGAAAGCCGCGGGACTCGGCGAGTTCGTCAAAGCCGGTAAAGCGCGGCATGTTGTAGTCGTGCCCTCCGCCGCCGTGAAAGACCAGCAACAGGGGCATCGCGCGCCCGGCAGGAATCGACATAGGGACATGAAGGAGGTAGGTCCGCGTTACCCCGCCAACCGAAATCTCAAACTTCCTGTCGTCATGCCCCGCGCCTTTGCGGTGTTCGCGTCGCGGGATGGAAACCTCGCGGCTCTCATTCTGGGCAGCAGCGCCCAACGAGGCAAGGACCACCAACGCGAACGCAGAGAGAGAGTGGAAGAGGCGGCGGACAGGAGCTTTCATAGCTCCTAATTCTATCGTCCCGTCGCCAGCCGGCTGGCCAAACGCGGCGGAAGGTTGGCGGCAAGGATCTTCTCCTGCGCCACGCGAATGTTATAAGGCACACGATAGAAGCTCACGACCCACGTATCCGCGTCGAACATGGCAAACGCGGCGCGCCAGTCGCCATCCCGCGGCTGCCCCACCGACCCCGGATTCACCAGATACCGCCGATCCTTACGGAGCGGCCAGTCCGAAGATTCCGGTTGCCCCACCGTCCGATAGCCGGGACGGTACGCTTCACTGATTTCGCCTTGCAGGCTGAACCCACCCTGCAAGTGCGTGTGCCCAAAGAAAGTTACGGGCATAGTGTCCATGATTAGCGGCGCAATCGCGTCGCGCACACTGACCATGTATTCGTCTTCGTCGGCGGCCGAGCCATGTACAAACTGCACTCCCGGCACTTTCTCCAACCGGATCGGTCCCTGCGGCAGCCCCCGGAGCCATTCCAGATTCGGTTTCGTAAGCTGATCGCGTGTCCAGATCGTCGCCAGCCCCGCCACAGGGTTGAAGTCCTCCAGGTCCATCAGTCCGCTGACGGCCTTGTCGTGGTTGCCCCTGACAAAAAACTTCCCCAAAGACCTGGCGCGCTCAATGACTTCATTGGGATTTCCACCATACCCAACGATGTCTCCCAGATTCACGACAAGGTCATACTTCGGCGCCGCAGCCAGACAGGCGTCCAGCGCCTCCAGATTACTGTGCAGATCGCTGAGAATCAGAATACGCACGGCAGACCGAGGATTATAACGTGGAACGGGCTTGGCCGATGCGACCAGTAGGGAGAACGTACGGGCAACCGGAACGGCAGGAATAGAATCTGTGAAGCAAGCCGGAGATTTCCATGCCCACCAAGGTCCTGCGCCGCACCGTAGATCTGTCCGCCTTTCCCAACCTCGTCGTCATTTATCTCGGCATGCGAGTCAATCGCCTTACGGGTCTCAAAACGGTGTTTGGCTTCGGTCCCATGATTTCCGCGTCCGTCGCCGCCAAACCCGATGGGCTGCTTCTTCACGAACCCATCATCTATTCGCTCTTCCCCATGCACGCCGGCATGCGTCAATACTGGCGGGATATGGAATCGATGCTCGTCTGGTCGCGATCCGACCCGCACCGCCAGTGGTGGCAATCGTTTCTGAAAGATTCCGGCGGCACCGGCTTCTGGCACGAGACCTACATTCGCAATGGCGGTATGGAAGCCGTCTACGACGACATCCCGCAGCCAATCGGTTTCGCGCACTTCGCTCCCGTGGTTGAAGCACGTGGTCCCATGTTCGGCGCAGCTCATCGGGCCAAGACGCCAGATGCCGGCGCGCCGGTGATTTCAGAAAAGGAGTTGTACGAAAGCTAAGTTGCTTGATCAATCTTGCTTAACTGACAGCTGAGGGCTGAAAGCTGATGGCTGTCCTTGGCGACCCCGGAGGGACTCGAACCCCCAACCCTTAGTTCCGAAGACTAATGCTCTATCCAGTTGAGCTACGGGGCCGTCGAATACGACTTTACCACCAGGCTTTGCCAATGGCACGTCCGGGCGGCCAATTCGGAACGTGATATAGCTCCTTGACACCGACTCAAGCGCGAGTTATCGTGCCCTGCTAACCCGACTCCCAGAGGGGACTCTGCCTGAATGGCCCTGCGCAGAAACAACCTTGTCGTAACTCTCTCGAACCTGTCCGTCGTTGTTTTATCCTGCCTTGCTTTGTCCCGCTCCGCTCGTGCCGGCGACGAATGGCTACCAATTTCACCAGAAGAGTTGAGGATGACGGCTGAGCCGAGCGCGCCTGGCGCGCCCGCCATCTACCTCTACCGTCAGGTTGACCGCGACGACGCCAACAACCGGGAAGTAACCTACGAGCGAATCAAAATACTTACAGAAGAAGGGCGTAAATACGCGGACGTAGAAATTCCATTCCTTAAGGAAAAGGACAGGATTCGGGGAATTAAGGCTCGGACGGTTCAGGCCGACGGCACAATCGTCAACTTCGATTCGAAAGTTTACGAAAAGACGATTGTGAAAGCAAAAGGGTGGAAGTATCTCGCCGAAACGTTCACCATGCCGGACGTTCGCGTCGGCAGCATTATCGAATACCGCTATACCGACGAAATCGTGTCGGGCTACGTTTACGATTCCTACTGGACCTTGAGTTCGGAGCTGTTTACCCGGCTTGCCCGGTTTTCACTCAAGCCTACATACTTCGCTCCTCTGCAATGGAGCTGGCCCAACGGTCTTCCCGCCGGTACGAAGCCGCCCTCGAATGAACACGGCGTGATTCGCCTCGAAACTCAGAATGTGCCCGCGTTTCAAACCGAAGACTACATGCCGCCGGTGCGGGAGCTGAAATATCGGGTTGACTTTATTTACGAAATTGAGGCCATCGAGACCGACCCGGTCAAATTCTGGCAGAAATTCGGCAAAGCACGTTTTGAAAGAGGGGAAGACTTTCTCAATAAGAAGAAGGCAATGGAAGAGGCGCTTGCCAGCATCGTGCAGCCGAACGATGATGCCGACACTAAGCTGCGAAAGATCTATGCCCGCGTCCAGCAGATGGATAACTACTCGTTCGAACGGGAAAAAACACAGCAAGAGGCAAAGCGAGAAAAACGGCGCAACATTAGTAAAGTTGACGACGTTTGGAAACAAGCAGGTGGCTATGGCGCCGCGCTGAACTACCTTTTCGTCGGCTTGGTGCGCGCCGCCGGTATGGAAGCTTACGATGTCGCTGTCTCAACTCGCGATTCGTATTTCTTTAATCCTCGCGTTATGAATACGAGCCACCTCAACAACGACGTCGTGCTGGTCCGCGTCGGCGGCAAAGATCTTTACTTTGACCCAGGGACCCCGCACGTGCCATACGGCTTGCTGCCCTGGTACGAGTCAGATGTGGGTGGCCTTCGACCAGCCAAGGACGGAGGATCCTGGATCCAGACCCCCTTGCCCGACAGTTCGGAGTCGAAAATCGAAAGGAAAGCCGAGTTGCAACTTTCCGACGACGGCATGCTGGAGGGCAAGCTGCGTGTGACCTACACTGGGCTGCAAGCGTTCGAAATGAGAAGGGACGGAGACGATGAGGACGACGCCAGCCGCAAGAAAATCCTGGAGGATTCGGTCCGTGAAGTCGTGCCGGTGAACATAGAGGTGAGCCTGACCAACAAGCCTGACTGGGACGGATCCTCCCCAACGTTTATGGCGGAATACACCATCAAGATACCGGGGTGGGTCAGCGGAGCGGGACGGCGCGCGTTGATGCCGACGGGGCTTTTTAGCGAAGGCGAGAAGCACGTTTTTGAGCATGCAAACCGGGTCCATCCGATCTACTTCCACTACTTGTACTCGAAAGTCGACGACGTGACCGTAACCATGCCGCTGGGCTGGAAGATCGGAAACTTGCCCGCGCCGATCGATCAAGACCGGAAGGGCGTGGCCTATACCAGTAAGGCGGAGCAGCGCGAAGGAAGCTTGCATATCCTAAGAACGCTGCGCATGAACGTCCTACAAGTCGACGCTGCCAACTACCGGGTGCTGCGTGATTTCTTTCAATCCGTGAGGTCTGGCGATGATCAGCAAATTGTGCTCCAACCGATCGGTTAGCCGATACGTCCGAGCCGCCGCTCTGGCTACGTTGTGGGGATTCACAATCGTGCCCACCTGCCTCGCCGGTGATGCGCCCGGATGGATGCACGCCCTGGTTAGCGCCCCGTTGCCGGCTCACGACGAAAAAACGGACGCCGTACTGCTATTACACGATGAAATCGTTAACGTGCAATCACCGGACAAGATCAAGACCGTCGTGCGCGAGGCCTACAAGATACTCCGTCCGAGTGGCCGCGAATATGGCGATGTCATCGTCTCCTTTCATCAACAGCAGAAAGTCAACGGGCTTCACGGCTGGTGCATCCCAGCCCAGGGGAAGGACTATGAGGTAAAAGACAAGGATGCCGTCGAAGTGTCGTTGCCCAAGGTTGAGGGCAGTGAACTCGTGTCCGATGTCAAGAGCAAGTTTCTGCGCATTCCCGCAGCCGACCCCGGAAACATCGTCGGCTACGAATATGAGCTAGAAGAACAACCTTACGCGCTGCAGGATGTCTGGTATATCCAGAAGGTTATCCCGGTGCGGGAATCGCACTATCGGCTAGTATTGCCGCCTGGCTGGGAGTTCAAAGCAACCTGGCTCAACCTTCCTGAAAGCAAACCCCTTCAGTCGGGCAATGAATGGCAGTGGTCGGTGAGCGATATCAAGGCAGCTCTCCCGGAAGAAGAGATGCCTCCATGGCAGACAGTAGCCGGCCAGATGGCCATATCTTTCATTCCCTCGGGCGGCGCCGCCGGCAAGAGCTTCAGTAATTGGCAACAGATGGGAAGTTGGTATGCAGACTTAACCCAGGGACGGCACGAGCCGTCGCCCGAGATTAAGCAGAAGGTTGCCTCCCTCACCGGCGCGAATACCCTAACTCTCGCCAAAATGCAGGCCATTGCCACATTCGTACAGAAGGAGATTCGGTACGTTGCCATTGAGTTAGGAATTGGCGGATGGCAGCCCCACACCGCGAAAGATGTCTTCAGTTGGCGCTACGGCGATTGTAAGGACAAGGCAACGCTCCTGAGTGCCATGCTGCAAGAGATCGGCATTGGGTCTTTTTACGTGGTGATCCACGCGAAGCGCGGCGCCGTTACCCTCGACACGCAGCCTCGCGTCGGCGTCTTCAACCATGCCATCGTCGCCATCAGGTTGCCAGACGGCTTGAAAGACGAATCCCTCCGCGCCGTGGTGAATCACCCCACCCTGGGAAGACTGTTGTTCTTCGATCCGACAAACGAACTGACGCCACTGGGAGAGATTGGTGGCTACCTACAGGATAATCTCGGCCTTCTTGTCACTCCGGGCGGGGGCGAACTCGTGAAACTGCCCCGCCAGGCATCCGAGACAAATAGCATTCTCCGCACCGCCAAACTCAAGCTAGCACCGGATGGGACATTGTCGGGCGACTTTGACGAAATTCGGATGGGGGACCGCGCGGCCGATCAGCGTGCCATGCTCCGATCGGTAACGAAAGACACTGACCGCATAAAACCCATCGAACAACTCCTGTCCCACTCCATCTCCAAGTTTCAGATCACGCATGCCAGCTTGGGCAACCTGCAGCACACGGCACAACCTTTTGAATATCATTACTCGATTGTCGCTCCCGGTTATGCGAAAACCGCTGGCGACCTGCTGCTTGTGCGACCGCGCGTCGTCGGCATCAAGTCAAGCGCGGTGCTGGAAACCCAGGAACCGCGCCAGTTCCCCGTGGTCTTTGAGGGGCCAGCGAAGGATTCCGACACCTTCGAGATCGCAGTGCCCACCGGCTACGAAGTTGACGATCTTCCTCCTCCCGTCAATGCGGATTACCCCTTTGCTAGTTACCACAGCAAAACCGAGTTCACCGGAGGAACGCTTCGCTACACGCGGACCTATGAGTTGAAGGAATTCAGCGTGCCCTTGAATCGAATCGAGGATCTGAAGAAGTTCTATCGCATTGTGAATGGGGATGAACGCAACACGGCCGTTCTGCGCCCGATTGCGAACTGAGCCGTGCGCACCTAGAATGAACGAGATCGCTTCGCGTTCCGAACTCATTCATGTCATTGCGCCTCTTTAACACTCTCACTGCCAAACTCGAAGACTTCCAGCCCATTGACGTGAACCGCGTCCGCATGTACGCCTGCGGGCCCACCGTCTACGACTACGGCCACATCGGCAATTTCCGCACCTTCATCGCCGTCGACCTTCTCTACCGCTTCCTCCGGCAGTCCGGCTTCGACGTCCGCTACGTCATGAATATCACCGATGTCGACGACAAGATCATCCGCAACGCCACCCGCGACGGCGTCAGCGTGCAGCAATACACGGCGAAATACACGAAGGCTTTCCTCGAAGACTCGGCATTGCTCAACATCGCGCAACCCCATCTCGTCCGCGCCACCGAGCACATCGAGCACATGGCCACCTTCATCGGCAAACTGGTGGAAAAAGGCTTTGCCTACCGCACCGACGACGGCTCCTACTATTTCCGCATTGCCAAATTTCCCGAATACGGCAAGCTCTCCAAGAAAGATTTCGCCGGTATGACCGACGGCGCTCGCGTCGACCTCGACGAATACGACAAAGACAACGCCCGCGACTTCGCCCTCTGGAAAGCGCCCAAGCCCGGCGAAGCCTCCTGGCAAACTTCCATCGGGCCGGGCCGCCCGGGCTGGCACATCGAGTGTTCTGTCATGTCCATGGAGCAACTCGGACCCAGCTTCGATCTCCACGCCGGAGGCGAAGACCTCATCTTCCCGCATCACGAAAACGAAATCGCGCAATCGGAAGCGCTCAGCGGCCAGCAGTTCGCCCGCTACTGGTTTCACGCGCGCTTCCTGCTCGTCGAAGGCCAGAAGATGTCAAAAAGCCTCGGCAACTTCTACACGCTGCGCGACCTCGTACTTAAGGGACACAAGCCGTCCTCGATCCGCTGGCTGCTCACACAGGTCCCCTATCGCAACCAGCTCAATTTCACGTTCGACGGACTGAAGTCGGCGGCGAGTTCGGTAGAAAAGCTGCGCAACTTCCGCTTCAGGCTCCAGAGCGCCTTTGGGAAGGATTCTTCAAAGCGCCTCGAAGAGTCTGTGTCGAACACGAGTGGGAAGGGCACGACTTCAGTCGTGCCGTCAGCGATCACTACTAATGCGGCTTTAGCCGCTGAGGGAAACGACGTCGGCTCTACGACGATCGCTCAACTCGCTCGCGAAACCGCCGACCGCATCGCCGCCGCGCTCGGCGACGATCTCAATACCGCCGAAGCCCAGGGCGCCATCTTCGACATGCTCCGCAAAGCCAATACCGCGCTCGACGCGGGCGAAGTGAACCAGGATGACGCGAAGGCACTGCTCGCAACTCTCGACCGTTTTGACGCCATCTTTGCTGTTTTGCAAGACGACGACCAGCCGAAGATGAAGGCGATTCTCGACTGGGCCAAGTCCGAAGGCCGCGAGAAAGAAATCAGCCCCGAACTCTTGGAGCTTGCTGGCTCGGGCCAACTCCCCGACGCCGACATTAATCAAAAGATTGCTGAAATGGAAGCCGCGCGCAAATCCCGTAACTTCAAAGTCAGCGACGCCCTCCGCGCCGAACTCACCGCCGCCGGCATCATTGTTGAGAACACAAAAGACGGCGTGCGCTGGCGGAGAAAATAGCGCTACGCATTGTCATCCTGGGAGCTTGCCCTTTTCCCTTGTCATCCTGAGCGGAGTGAGGTGAGCGTAGCGAGCCGAACGCAGTCGAAGGACCCCTACTCCCTCAACGAGTAACGACCGTCGACTGCTCGTAGGCATGCGCCACGCGCAGCACGGTCGCTTCATCAAAGTGCCGTCCGAAAATCTGCAGCCCGATCGGCAGTCCTTCTCGCGTCTCACCACAAGGAATGGAAATTCCAGGAATGCCCGCAAGATTCGCGGTCACGGTGTAGATATCGGCAAGATACATCGCCAGCGGATCATCGACCTTCTCGCCCAACTTGAAGGCGGCTGTCGGAGCCGTCGGCGCGGCGATCACGTCCACTTGGTTGAACGCGTCATCAAAATCGCGAGTCAGCAGAGTCCGCACCTTCTGCGCTTTCAGATAATAGGCATCGTAGTAGCCAGCACTCAGCGCATAGGTTCCCAGCATGATGCGCCGCTTTACTTCCATGCCAAAGCCGGCGTCGCGCGTGGTGCGATACATTTCCGCAAGCGTCTTCGCCCCCCCCGCGCGCAAGCCATACCGTACCCCGTCAAACCGCGCCAGGTTCGCTGAAGCTTCCGCCGTCGCAACAATGTAGTATGCCGGAATCGCGTACTCGGTATGCGGCAAGGAAATCGGCACGATCTCGCAACCGAGCGAGGCTAGTTTCTGAATTGCGGCTTCGACCGCTGTGCGAACCTCAGCATCGAGGCCCGAGCCGAAATATTCTTTGGCCACCCCGATTCGGATTGCTCGTCGAGAACTTTCATTTTGCGACGGTTTTTCGCGGGCGAGGGCGCCTGCGCCACACGTACTCGGGCCTTCGCTAAGAGGCTTTTCCAGTTCGGCAACGTAGTCCGGCACGGGAACCTCAGCCGAAGTCGAATCCATCGGATCGCGCCCGGCGATCGTTTGCAGCACGAGCGCCGCATCTTTCACCGTCCGCGCAAACGGCCCAATATGATCAAGCGACGACGCAAACGCAATCAGCCCATACCGCGAAACACGCCCATAAGTCGGCTTCAGGCCGACTACACCGCAAAAAGAAGCGGGTTGCCGAATCGATCCGCCCGTATCAGAACCGAGTGTCGCAACCGCCATGTTCGCCGCAACCGCCGCAGCCGATCCGCCCGATGATCCGCCCGGCACGCGCGACTTGTCGCGTGGATTGTGCACGGGTTTATACGCCGAGTTCTCGTTCGATGATCCCATCGCGAACTCGTCGCAATTCAGCTTGCCGAGCACCACCGCGCCCGCCGCTTCAAGCCGCGCAACGGCGGTGCAGTCATAAGGAGGAACGAAATTTTCCAGAATCTTCGAGCCTGCAGTCGTCCGCAATCCGCGCGTGACCATCACGTCCTTGATTGCGACCGGAGCACCTGCTAACGGAGGCAGCGGTTCTCCCGCGGAGGCAATCTTGTCGATGCGCTCCGCCTGTATACGGGCTCGATCTTCCGACAGTGTCAGGAACGCACCGATCTCCGCGTCATCCTTTTTTATGCGAGCGTAGAACTCATCAGCGAGAGCAGTGGCAGTGGTGCGGCCTTCGGCGATGGCAGTGCGGATCGCGTCAATGGACTGCCCGCGATTTCCGTTTGCGCTCACTTCTCAATCACCTTTGGCACTTCGAAGAAGGTTCCATCCGTTTCTGGCGCGTTCTTGAGCGCCTCATTGTGCGGCAGCGACGCGCGCAAGCCTTCTTTCATGTCGTCGCGAGTAGCATACGCAAACCGCTCGCTTCCCTGCTGCGACACATCGACGCCATGTCGATCTGACACCTGCGCCATCGGCTCGACGTTCTCGGTATTGAGCTCATTCAGGCGATCCACATACTCGAGAATGGAATTCAGGTCGCGCAACATACGCGTGCGCTCTTCGGGGGTCAATTCGAGCGTCGCCAGCTCGGCTACGTAAGCAACATCCTTGTCAGTGACTTTCATTCGTTATCGCTGCAATCAGAGCCTCTGCTAGCGAAAATTGCAGATCCTCCTCTGTGCCTCCGTGGTGAAATAAGCAGCATCGATCAGCTCAGAGCATCGCTTTCACCACAAACTCGATCCGATCCACGCGCGCCGCCGAGTAACGATTGATCGCCGCCACATATCGCGGCGCTAGCTCGATCAACTCGCGCTGCCAACCTTTGTCGGCGACTTCCACCCGCAACACGCCGCCTGCAAAAGCCAGCGCTCGTGTTCGTTCCGCCACTGCGCTCCCGCACGCTACCGGCCATGCCAACAACGGACTGTCTTCTGCCGAAGCCTGGTGCAGTGCCTTTGCGACTACCGATTCCAGTCGTGCGGAAACCCGGTCCAAGAGAATACTCCGATCGAACGCGTGCGTTGCAACAAGAATTGAATATCGATTGTAGCAAGCGGACAAAGTGTCTCGTGCGGAAACAAAATGCAGATTCCTCGCTCCGCTCGGAATGACAATTTTCAAGGGTGAGTGCGCAATAACAATTTTCAAGGGCGAGAGCGCGAGGAGACACGTCTGGCCGAAACTGTGCAGCCGTAGATCAGGCCGCGTTAACGTCGGTCGAAGCTGCGGCTGCCGCGACCGCCTTCTCCCGTTTCTTCTTCAATTTCCTCAGGTGCGTCGCCGAATACATGCTCCCGCGGCAGCGTTTCGCCCCGCAATAACAAGGAGCATCATCCTCGCCGTCGTAGAGGCAGTAGTCGTAGGTGAGTTCCTCCCCCGGTTCAATGTCGCGCAGCGCAATGATCCACATCTTGCCCGCGATCTGATCCGTCTCGCAGTTCGGCCTGCACGAGTGGTTCACGAACGCTGCCACGCCGTAGCCATCAATGATCCTTTTCCCTCCATCGAGGCCAAACAGGTACGTATTGTCGAAGTCGTCGTAAAGATCGTCCGCCTCTTCATAGCTGAGCGGCGCGCCCACGTACTCAATAATGAGCGTCCCCTTGCGAATGCGCTTGGTTGTGTAGCACCCGAAAAAATGAATCGCCGATTTGCGGATCACCAGAGGCATGGATTCCAGTCAACTAAGAACCTACCATGGAGACACGTGGCCAGGGAGAAAGAAAATAGAGCCAAGAGAAGGGTGGCAGTCCCTCTGCGCCTCGGCGGAGTCTTCGGACGGCGGCGGCGGGATAACTACTTTGCCGGCACGTATTGGCAAAACTGCTTTTCCAGTTCGCAGGCTGTCAGGTATTCATCTCTCGCGGCTTTGGTCTGATGCAACAACTGGCGCGCGAATGCCAGGTTCAAATGCGCTTCCGCCAGTTTTGGATCGACCTTCAGCGCTTCTTCAAATTGCTGAACCGCCTTCGCCGCGCGATTCGTGTGGTTATAGCAAATACCGAGAAAGTTGTGCAGATGGGCGTCGGACAGGCCCAGTTCAATTGTCTTCTCCAAGTGGGGAGCGGCCTCGGCATACTTCTTCTGCGCGAACAAGCTCATGCCAAGCTCTCGCTGGCCTGCGGAGAAATTCGGCTGAATCGCGACCGTCTTTTCGTATGCTTTTTGTGCGGCTGCTGGATCACTGGCCTGATCGAGCAGTCCTTTCTGATACCAGGCGCGATAATTTTGTGGATTGCTCGCCAGGGCCTTTTCCAGCCATATTTTCGCTTCGCTGGTGCGGCCTAGCTTTGCAAGAGCGCGGGCAAGTCCGGTCATCGCGTTGTCAAAATTCGGGTTGAGGTCGAGGCATTGTTTCAGTTCAGTGGCAGCTTTTTCCCAGTTCCCTCGGCGTAAGTCAGATTCGCCGAGCAGAAACGGAATGATGTAGATCTGCTCGTCTTTCTCCTGGACCTTGTGCAACAAGTCTTCCGCGTCGTCGTCGCGGTTTTGCTGGAAGGCATCCTCGGCCTTCAGAATCGAGTTGAACTCCCACAGCTTGTCTTTCGGGTCCGCCAAGCCCCTCTTGAGCGCATCGGGCGAAACCGCCGCGCGAAATCCAATGTAGCCAAGCGCGCGCAACTTCTCCTGCGCCTCCGGGCTCAGGCTTGCCGCTCCGTTGCTGGCCGCGTCGTGAAACGGATTTCGCGCCAGAACAGCCTGCAGTTTCTCGCGGAGAACGGAGATCGTGGCAGGCTGGCCGCTGGCGATGTTGCGCGTCTCGCCGGGGTCGTTTTCCACGTCGTAGAGTTCCGGCTTTGGGGCGTCGATAAAATGAAATCGCTCAGTTTCGATGCTGTGCAGTGGACTCCAACCGAAAGAGCTGAACGGGTAGAATGTTTCGCTGTAAGCGGGACTTGTGGCAATCCGTAGCCCTGACTCTTGTCTCTCTAATCCAGTGTAGTGAACGACGCCGAGCAGCCCATGCGACTGAAATTGGTTAAGGATCGGATCCGATTCCATCCCTCCGGCCAGTCCGGCAAGCGTCGGAGCGACAGCAGCAGTCTCCACCGGCTCGCTGCGTCTCCCCGCTGAAATCCCGCTTACAGCAGCCGGTTTTACAATCAGCGGAACGTGCACGGTCGAGTTGTACACAAAGAATCCGTGCTCGTCTTCACCGTGTTCTCCTAAAGATTCGCCGTGATCGCTGAGCATCACGATCACCGAAGAATCGTAAAGCCGATTCTGCTTCAGCCATGCGATGAGAGATCCCAACTCGTGATCCACATAAGCAATCTCGCCGTCATAAAGATGTCCTCGATACTCGGTACGATACGGCTCGGGCGGGTCGTAGGGACTGTGCGGGTCGTAGAGATGAAGCCAGAAAAAAAATGGCCGATGAGCTGGACTCGCAGTGGCGCGCTTGAGCCAAGAGATTGCGCGAGGCACGCTCTCTCCCGCCCGACGATCGACCAGGCCGACGTCTTTCTTTTTGAATGTCTCCGCGTCGAAGGCATCGTCGTAGAAGTCAAATCCGCGCGCGAGCCCCCAACTCCGGTCGAGCACAAACGCGCTCACCACGGCTCCCGTCGCATATCCCGATTTCTGAAACGCCTGCGCCACCGACCGGAACTGCGCGCCCAGCGGCTGCCCGGTGAAATCTTGTACTCCGTTTTGAAAAGGATAGGTTCCGGTCAAGATGACAGCGTGAGAGGGCCATGTCAGTGGTACCTGGGAAATGGCGCGTTCGAACACCACGCCATCATGAGCCAGCGCATCGAGCGTAGGAGTTTTCGCGTTCTTCGCGCCATAGCAACCCACGTGATCCGCGCGCAGCGTATCGATGGTGATGAGAATTACATTCGGCCTGCGGGCGCCGATTGGGGCAACTTTTGGTGGCGCGCCTTTGCCATGTGAAAGGGCGGCGGTCGCAAGCAAGAGAACCGTTGTCAGCCGACTCGGCATCCGTGTGTTCATGCACCTACCGTGGCGGAACCGCGCTTGCAGCGCGTTCCCTCTCCTGGGCGGCCTCGGCCGTCATGCCTTTCGCCTCCAGCGCTTTGGCCAGCGACTCATGCATCTGCGGATCGTCCGGCGCAATTTCTACGGCGCGACGCAGCTCCATCAACGACTCATCCAGTTTGTTCTGATAGAGCAACGTCTCGCCCAGTGCCCGATGGCCGCGCGCCAGCTCGGGATAGATCGTGACCGACTGCCGAAACGCCTCCCCCGCGTGCTCCAGGTCCTGTTTCTGCAGATAGGCGACGCCAAGATTGAAGGCAGCTTCAAAGTTCGTTCCGTCGAGTTCGAGCGCCCGGCGCAGTGTTTTGATCGCATCGTCAAAACTCCCAGCGTGCGCCTGTGCCATCCCAAGATTAAAGACCGCGAGCGCATAGTCGGGGCTTAGCGCAACGGCTTGTTGCAGCTCTGCTACGGCCGCATCAAAATTTCGCAGACGGTAGTAGTTCAGGCCCGCCATATAGTGCGCAGCCACCAGCTTGGGATCAACTTTGATTACGCTCTTCAGCCTTTCGTTTGACTCCTCAAATCGCCCGTGCTGGCTCGCAGCCATGGCGTCGGAGAACTGCTCGTAAGCTTCAATCCGGTCTTTTGGATCGGGCAGGTTGTGGCTGCTAATTGTCGGATTGCCGCCTCCGGAAAACGCGGCATAACCAAGCGACTTCAAACGCTCAACCAGCGCTGGATCCAAGCCCGTCTTCTCGGCCAGTTCTCTGCCGGCGCCGTACTCACGGATCAGGCCGGCCAGCTTGGCGCGCATTTCGTCGCCGACCGCCTTCTTCTCTGCCAGCAGATTGTGCGATTCTCCGGGGTCGGCTGTGACGTCATACAACTCCG
>Ga0335069_10001169_pt1 | contig 42392 bp, 31 predicted proteins | sample Lox_Sample_11_FD_206714 | JGI IMG/M metagenome (GOLD analysis project Ga0335069, IMG submission 206714) | Soil microbial communities from Loxahatchee National Wildlife Refuge, Florida, United States - Lox_Sample_1.1 | ecosystem: Environmental > Terrestrial > Soil > Wetlands | place: USA...
ATGTATCTCGGAATGGTGAATGCCAAGGGCGAGCTTCAGCTTTACGACGGCAACCTGCGATTCCGCGGCGCCGATGATGGCATCGTTGCCGACCAGATCGCACCTGACGACTACGCCTCGTTCATCTCGGAAGCAACGTTGCGCAACTCTTACCTGAAAGCTCCGTTCTACAAGCCTTCCGGGTTGGAAGGCATGTACCGTGTCGGCCCGCTGGCACGGTTGAACACCGCTGACCGGTGCGGCACTCCGCATGCCGACAAGGAGCTGAACGAATTCCACCAGCGCTTTGGAAAGCCGGCGCATAGCGCATTTCTCTATCACCATGCCCGGCTGATAGAAATCATCTACGCCCTCGAGCGCATAGAAACACTACTTGCGGATGAGAACATTCTCGACGACCATGTCCGCGCCACGGCTGGTGTGAACTCCCTGGAAGGAGTTGGCATGATCGAGGCGCCGCGTGGCGTTCTCATCCACCATTACAAGGTCAATGCCGAAGGCGCAATTACTTGGGCCAACCTCATCGTGGCCACCGGGCACAACAACCTGGCCATGAACAAGAGCGTGAAGCAGGTCGCGACCGAGTACGTCCGCGGCGACAAAATCCAGGAAGGCATGTTGAATCGCGTTTCGGCCGTGGTGCGCGCCTATGATCCGTGCCTGAGTTGCTCGACCCACACCGACGGGACGCTCGACATCGGAATCAGGCTGCTCTCTCAAACCGGCGAATTGCTGGACCAAATCTGAAGTCCAGTTCACAGACGTTTGGCGAAGGACGCATTGCACCTTCGTCCAACTCCCACCGAACCTTGTGCTACTGGAAAGCTGGCGCGTCCTGTGCGAACATCACGCGTCGATGATTCCCGGGAAACAAGTCAGTTCCGAAACTCAGTGGAACCTTCGCGCTGAACGTGTTCGAGAGTTGCAGCGCCAATTCGCGGCCGCTGCCGAACTTCTGCGCTTCTACGCGGTGGTGCTGGAGTTCCAGGGCAAGGTGTCGCGAGACTTCCATCCTGAGGTGAACCTCAGCCTGCCTCTTCGGGAGCAGATCGACTTTCCCTACGTTGAAGGATTCCTGCCGGAACTTTTCGCCCTCGTCCGAAAGCATGGGCCGGCTGCCCTGGGCGAGGTGGCAACGAGCCTTGAAAACGCGGGCTCTCCGGCATGGCGCCAGGTCCTCACCTCTGCGGCGAGTGGGTCGCCTCACGAGACATTTTTTGCGCGTGCCTGCCTGCAGCCGGTTGCGGAAAGGCTGCAAAGGCACTGTCCGATATCTACCGACCAGTCCGTCCGGCAATGTCCCGTTTGCGGAGGCTTGCCGCAACTCGTGATCCTGAGGCCGGAAGGGGAGGGCGCCCGGCGCTCGCTGCAATGTTCGTTCTGCCTGCGGGAATGGGATTTTCGCCGGCTCTTGTGCGCCAATTGCGGAGAAACCGCGAAAGAGAAACTTCCTTACTACACCGCCGAGCAGTGTAAGCACGTCCGGGTGGAAGCCTGCGACACCTGCCGCCATTACCTCAAATCCGTCGATCTGAGCCTTGATGGCCTTGCAGTCCCGCTCGTCGATGAAGTCGCGCTCGCGGCGCTCGATGTATGGGCTGGAGACAAGGGCTACACGAAAATCGCCAGAAATTTAGTCGGCATGTGAATACGTTCGCGTCCCCGTTGACACCAATTGTGATCGGGTGTAACGTTCTCCGCCATTCGTGGGGAGCACAGTGTGTCGGTGTCGCAGAAAGCCGTCACAGCCAGTTGAACGGAGACTGCAATGGATGTTTCCCGGCGTTCCTTCCTGAAAACGGGTGTAACGGGAGCGGTAGGCCTGTCGGTTCTGGGCTTCGATCTGCAGCCGTTATACGCGCAATCGTCAGCATTCAAAATTGCCCGCACCACTGAAACCCGCAGCACGTGCCCGTACTGCTCGGTGAGTTGCGGCGTCATCATTCACACCATCGGTGACGGCGCGAAGAACGTCACCCCGCAGGTGGTCCACGTTGAGGGCGACCCCGATCACCCTATCAATCGCGGCACGCTGTGCCCGAAAGGCTCGTCGCTGCTGCAGGACATCGTGAACGAGCGGCGCCTGCTGAAGCCGCAGGTGCGTCGGCCGGGCGCCACCGATTGGGAAGATATCGAGTGGGACCAGGCGATCGACGAAATCGCCACCTGGACCAAGAAGACTCGTGATGCGACCTTCATCGAACAGGACGCCAACGGCAAGACCGTCAACCGCCTTGAGACGGTAGCCTTCGCCGGCGGCTGTACCGATACGAACGAGTTCAACTGGCTGGTTGTGAAGTCAATGCGTGCGATGGGGGTGACGTGCCTGGAAAACCAGGCACGTGTTTGACACGGCCCCACGGTCTCAAGTTTGGGACCAACATTCGGACGCGGGGCGATGACCAACGGCTGGGTCGACATGAAGAATGCCGACATGATCCTGATCCAGGGCGGCAATCCAGCCGAAAACCATCCGTGCGGCTTCAAGTGGATCGTCGAAGCAAAGCGCAACCGTAACGCAAAAGTAATCGTGGTCGATCCACGCTTCACGCGTACCGCTTCGCAAGCCGATCTTTTCCTCCAGATTCGCACCGGCTCAGATATCGCCTTCCTCGGCGGCATGGTCAGCTATGCCCTCGAGAACAACCGCTTCAACCACGAATATCTCGTCAACTACACCAACGCCGCGTTCATCATCAAGGACGGATTCAAGCTGCCCGAAGATGGCCTGTATTCCGGGTTTGATACCGAGAAGAAGACCTACGACAAGTCAACCTGGAATTACGAGGAAGGCGGCGCGGCCGCAACGAAAGCTGCAGCCCTTGGCGCGATCCCGTTCGTTTCCCACCTGATCGGGCAGCACGCGAAAGGCGATGGCGAGCCGCAGAACCAGTCTTCGCATCCTGAAACGCAGCACCACGGCGGGCCAGCCAGCAAGGCTGAGGGTCAGGGATATCAGGCCCAGGGACCTGCGGGAGCAAAGGGCATGGGAGGTGGCCCGATTCCGCCGCCGAGCCTGCCGCCCAATGTGGCTTATGATGTTTCCCTGCAGCATCCGCGCTGTGTCTTCCAGTTGCTGAAGAAGCAATACTCGCGTTATACGCCCGAGATGGTGGAGCGAATCACCGGCATTCCCAAAGATCAGGCGATCAAAGCCTGGGATACCTTCACCTCGATTCGCGCCAACGGCGACACTAAGAAGGTGGGTACGATTGTCTATGCCGTCGGCTGGACGCAGCATTCATCCGGCACGCAAACCATCCGCACCGCGGCGATGATCCAGCTCCTGCTTGGCAACGTCGGACGTGCAGGCGGCGGAGTCAACGCCCTGCGCGGGCACTCCAACATTCAGGGCGCGACGGATATGGCTGGGATCTTCGACATCCTGCCCGGATATCTGAAGATGCCGAGCCCCGCCGACACCGATCTGAAGGCGTATCTCACTCGAATTACACCGAAACCCGCGAAGCCGAAAGAGTGGGATTCGTTCAACTACTGGTCGAACACCCCGAAGTTCGCGGTGTCATTCCTGAAGGCGATGTACGGTGATGCCGCTACGAAAGAGAACGACTTTGCCTTTAACTGGCTTCCTAAGATCGACCGCCGCTACTCCTGGACCGAGATCTGGGACGACATGTACAACGGCAAAGTTAAGGGCATGCTTGCCTTCGGTATGAATGGCGTCATGATCGGTCCCAACGCCAAGAAGAACATCGACGCACTGAAGAAGGCCGACTTCCTCGTTGTCTGCGAAATCTATCCCGACGAGACCAGCGAATTCTGGCGTTCTCCGGGAATCACCCAAGACGAGATGAAGAAGATCAACACCACCGTATATCGCTTGCCAGGTGCGGGTTTTGCGGAGAAAGACGGGACCTTCGTCAACTCCGCGCGGTGGCTGCAATGGAAGTGGGCAGCGGTTCCACCTCCGGGCGAGTGCAAGCTCGACCAGGAGATTCTGGCGCGAATCTTCCTGAAGATCCGCGAGAAGTACCAGAAGGAAGGTGGCAAGTTCCCCGACCCAATTCTGCATGCGTCGTGGTCGTATACGAATCCGTACAATCCGTCGCTTGCCGAGGCCGCGAAGGAGATCAACGGCAAAGCTATCGCGGATGTTACCGACGAGAAGACGAACACCACGATCAAGGCCGGCCAGCAGCTTCCTGGTTTTGCCTTCCTGCGTGACGACGGTAGCACCAGTTCCGGCAACTGGCTCTACTGCGGGTCGTGGACCGAAGCCGGACCGCTCATGCAGCGGCGTAGCCCCGAGGATCCATCAGGACTTGGAGTCCATCCAAACTGGGCGTGGTCATGGCCGATGAACCGCCGCGTGCTTTACAACCGGGCCTCATGCGACCTGAACGGGAAGCCTTGGGATCCCGATCGCAAGCAGGTCTGGTGGAACGAGTCGGCGAAGAAGTGGGCTGGCGTTGACGTCCCCGACTTCAAGCCGGACTCCGACCCCAAAGACCACATGGGTCCGTTCATCATGAACCCCGAAGGTGTCGGTCGGATTTTCGTGCCGATCGGTGCCGTTGCCGATGGTCCATTCCCTGAGCATTATGAACCGACAGAAAGCCCGATAAAGAATCCGTTACATCCGGATCAGTCCAATAATCCGATCGCCAAGAAGTACAAGAGCGACATGGACAAGTATGGCACCGTGGCCGACGGTTACAACATCGTCTGCACCACGTATCGATTGACCGAGCACTACCACTATTGGACCAAGAACAACCCGATGAACGTTCAGTTGGTTCCGGAGCCATTCGTCGAGATTCCCGCTGAACTCGCCGATGAGATGGGTCTGCGCGGCGGCGAACGGGTGAAGGTCTCGAGTGCTCGCGCCGACTACATCGCGAAGGCAATGGTGACCAGGCGCATCAAGCCGATGACGATTGATGGCAAGAAAACGTACCAGATCGGTATTCCAATTCATTGGGGCTATCGCGGCATTGCCGAAGACGAAGGCAAGACCGCAAAAACTCCGGTGAACGAATTGACGCCTGCGGTCACCGATCCCAACGCATTCACACCCGAATTCAAGGGCTTCCTCGTGAAGCTCGAGAAAGCATAGGAGGCCTGAGATGGGCGATCGCAAAACATTGCAAATCCAACGCATCTCGGCCCATCCCGGCCCGGTCGCTGGCAAGGGGATGCAGCGGCAGCAGACGGTTTGTAAACTTGTCGATACAACCACCTGCATCGGCTGCAAAGCCTGCGAGGTGGCGTGCGTGGAGTGGAACGACATGCCGTTCCAGCCCACCATGTTCGACAACACCTACCAGACCATGCCGGACACGCACTGGAATTACTGGAACCTCATCAAGTTCGACGAGGTCAGTAACTCTGACGGTACATTCCAGTGGTTGATGCGCAAGCACCAGTGCATGCACTGTGCCGATCCCGGCTGCCTGGCGGCCTGTCCTGCCGACGGTGCCATCGTGCAGTACGAAAACGGCATCGTCGATTTCCAGCAGGAAAACTGCATCGGTTGCCAGTTCTGCACTTCCGGCTGTCCGTTCAACGTGCCCAAGTTCAACCCGTCGACGAAGAAGGTCTACAAGTGCACACTCTGTTCGGACCGCGTCGGACAAGGGCTCGAGCCCGCCTGCATCAAGGCGTGTCCAACGGGCTGCCTGCACTTTGGCACCAAAGATGACATGCTCGAGTTGGCTGACAAGCGCGTGAAGCAGCTCAAGGCGCACGCTGGATTCGCCAGCGCCGGCGTCTACGATCCCGATACGATCGGCGGCACTTCTGTCGTGTATGTCTTGCACGACGCCGACAATCCCGAAAAGTACGGCAATCTGCCGAAGAATCCGAGAATTCCGGCCAGCTTCACCATCTGGAAGAACTGGTTCAAGCCACTGGGACTTCTGGCAGCGGTGTCGGCATTTGCCGGCGTGATTATGCACTACGTTGTCGAAGGTCCTCGCCGCACCCAGCCGCAACCTCCCGTGAAGGAAATTGATGGTGGCGGAGAGAAAGGAGATTCCGGTGGCGACACAAGCGCCCGAGCTCAATCGCAAGGCTGATCATTTCATCAACCGCCACGGCCTAACCGTCGTGTACAAGGGCGAGTTGCTGCGCCATCGCGCCTACACGCGCTTCCTGCACTGGGCGTACGGTATCTGTTTCTTCCTCGCTCTGCTCTCCGGATTCGGCATTTACATGCCGTGGATCTTCCGCTGGTTCACGCCGCTGTTTGGCGGCGGAGCCATGACGCGAATGCTGCATCCTTGGTTTGGCTTGGGTTTTTGCTTCTTTTTCGGATTGCAGGCGATCAACTGGGCGGCGGTGATGAAGTGGGGCCCCGGCGATACACGCTGGATGAAGCGGATAAAGGACTACGTGCTGCACCGCGACACGATCGAGCCCTCCGATGTCGGGTTCTTCAACGCCGGGCAGAAGGGGCAGTTCTGGGAGATCGTTGGCGGCTGTATCGCGTACGTTATCACCGGCGGCATCATGTGGTTCCCCGAGATTTTCGGACGCTGGCCGGTGGCGATCAGCTACGTGATCCACGACATTTCGGCGCTGATTATGCTGGCGGGGATCTTCATCCACGTCTACCTGAGCACGATTGGCGAGCCGGGCACCTTCCAGGCCATGACGCGCGGAACCGTAAAAGAGGCTTGGGCGTGGACGCATCACCCGGCGTGGTTCAAAGAAGTCACCGGCCGTGATCCCGAAGCGGCGCTGGAAGAAGCGCGCGAAAAGCTGCACCGGGAAGCCAAAGCCGGCGACTAAAGTGCTGGGACCTCTACCGGAGTCTAGTCGCTGGTACGAGGAGGAGTTTTTGGCTTGGCCTCTGCCCCAGGTGGTTCTTTGAAAGGCTCGACGGGAATGCGCTCGTAACGTACTTCCAGAATCTCTAGCTCCGAGGTGCCGCTCGGTGCGTGAAGGAGCACGGAGTCGCCAGGACCAGACTTCATCAAGGCGCGCCCCAACGGTGACAACCAACTGATGTAGTTGCAATTAAGATCGACCTCGTCGGCACCGACGATCCTGACCACCTGCTCGGTTCCAGAAGCGTTGGCGTAGCGCACGGTCGCTCCGAAAAAAACCTGGCTCAACGCGCGGCCGCGGCGCGGGGCTTCCGGGTCCACCACCTCCGCCGCATCGATCCGTTTGGTTAGAAAGCGAATCCGGCGATCGATCTGGCGCAGTCGTCGTTTGCCATACTGATAGTCGGCGTTTTCACTACGGTCCCCATTGCCCGCTGCCCAGGTTACCACCTGCGTTACAGCCGGACGTTCCCTGGTGAGCAGGAAGTGCAGCTCATCTCTGAGCCGCTGTAAACCGCTAGGGGTGATGTAGTTCTTGACGGCCGCAGTCAGGCCGGTTGCGGCTGCGTCCCCTCCATGGTCTTCCTTGTCGCCGTCAGGTTTTCTGGTGAACCCTTTGCGCATATGCGTGTGACGATTTAATCACAGGACGTGGGTAGGGTCACAGTTATGGCGCAAGGCGGAAGGTCCTGACCACAGACAATCTTCTAAGGAATTCAGAACCAGACGGACTCGCCTCGAAGGCTTGGGTTCGACGTGCCCAAGCGTGAACCACCTCGGTCAGATGATGGCTTGAATGGGGAACCCGCGAAAGGGGGCGACTGAGGCGCTCTTTAGGCGGTTCGCAAAACGCGTAAGTTGTGGGAAATACTGGTACTTATCGATTCGGTTAATCATTTCTTGAGAACGGCACCCTCTGCACGCTTGACACCATCCCGTTTAGCCACTATCTTCCTTGTCATGAGTTTGGCGCCTCAACCGATGTGTTGTCGCATGTGTTGCTGGTTTTCGCACATCGTGGAGGCGTGTAAGTAGGCAATCTTAAGTAACGAGCAAGATTGAACCCGCCTCCCGAGTGAGGCGGTTTTCGTGTTTTGTGGGGATTTCGTTCGAATGAAGATGCGCAGCCAATTCGCCGGTATGGCCTGTTGTTGCATGTGTTGTTGCGCGTGTATGCACGTGTGCCGGCGAACGGTCGCTAAGATCTGACGAGTCTACCAACGCAAAAGACTCAGCCATCGCCGGAAAGCAACCGGCGGTGGCTTTTATGTTTTGGGACGAAATGACGACGACATCGCAAATCGATCACCTGAAAACGCTCGAGGCGGAGAGCATCTTCATCCTGCGCGAAGCTGCTGCGGAGTTCGCCAAGCCGGTGATGCTCTATTCCATCGGCAAGGATTCTTCGGTCATGCTGCGGTTGGCGCAGAAGGCTTTCCATCCGGGCAAGATTCCATTTCCTCTGCTGCACATCGATACCAGTTACAAGTTCGCCCAGATGATTGCCTTCCGCGACTGGTACGCGAAGCACGTGGGCGCTGAGTTGATCGTCCACAAGAATCAGAAAGCGCTCGACGATGGAGCGAACCCTTACGTTCTTGGCACGCAGAAATGCTGCGGACTGCTAAAGACGCGCTCTCTGCTCGACGGGCTGGCTGAAGGGGGATTCGATGCGGCCTTTGGCGGCGCTCGGCGCGACGAAGAAAAGTCGCGCGCCAAGGAGCGCGTGTATTCCTTCCGCGACGCGATGGGGCAGTGGGATCCAAAGAACCAGCGGCCGGAATTGTGGAACCTGTTCAACGGCCGGCACCACAAGGGCGAGAGCATTCGCGTGTTTCCGCTGTCGAACTGGAGCGAGCTCGACGTGTGGCTCTACATCCACCAGGAGAAGATTCCGATCGTGCCGCTGTACTTTGCGAAAGAACGCGAGGTGGTGGTGCGCGGCAATTCAATTCTGCTGCTTGACAGCGGTGTGCAACTGCTGCCGGGCGAGAAGCCGCAGATCGCGAAAATCCGGATGCGTTCGCTCGGTTGCGCGCCTTGCACCGGCGCGATTCTTTCCGATGCGGACACGGTGCCGAAGATTATCGACGAGATGATTTCATTCCGGCGCTCGGAGCGCGAAAACCGCGTGATCGACCACGATGAAGAAGGATCGATGGAACTGAAGAAACGTGAGGGTTACTTCTAATGGCCGCCCCGAATTTCGAAATCACTTCCGGATCGTTCGCTGCTGCAAGCCTGGCGGCGGCAAACCAGAACCTGCTGCGCTTCACTACGGCGGGCAGCGTGGACGACGGCAAGTCGACCCTGATCGGCCGATTGCTGTACGACAGCCAGGCGGTGTACGAAGACCAACTGGCGGCGGTGAAGAAGAGCCGCATCAACCGGTCGACCGGCGCAATCGATTTCTCATTGCTGACCGATGGGCTGCGCGCCGAACGTGAGCAGGGAATCACGATTGATGTCGCGTACCGATATTTCTCGACGCCGCGGCGCAAGTTCATCATCGCCGATACTCCCGGGCACGAGCAGTACACGCGCAACATGGCGACGGGAGCTTCGACGGCCGATGCGGCCATCGTCCTGATCGACGCGACCAAAGGCGTGCTGGCGCAGTCGCGGCGCCACGCGTACATCGCGAGCTTGCTGGGAATTCGCCATATTATCGGCGCCGTAAATAAAATGGATCTCGTCGGCTACTCGGAAGAGGTATTCCGGCGCATTGCGTGCGACTTCGAGGCGCTCTCGGAAAAGCTCGGCGTCGAAGATCCGTACGTGATCCCGATCAGTGCGCTCGAAGGCGATAACGTGGTTCGGCGCAGCTCGCATATGCGCTGGTTCCAGGGTCCCGCATTGCTGGAATACCTGGAAGAGTTACCTGTGGGGTCGGATCAATCCGATGCTGCCGCCCGGTTCCCCGTGCAGTACGTCATCCGGCCCAATGCGAACTTTCGCGGATTTGCCGGGACGGTGGCCTCGGGCACGCTACGCACGGGCGATACCGTACTGGCACTACCGTCGGGGATCAAGAGCCGCATCAAATCGATCGTCACTTACGATGGCGAGATCGAAGAAGCCCAGGCTGGCGATGCTGTAACGGTGACGTTGCGCGACGAGGTCGACATCAGCCGTGGCGACATGCTGGTGAGCGAAGAAAAGGCTCCACAGGTGGCGCGGCTTTTCCAGGCCAAGCTGGTTTGGATGCATGCCGAGGAGCTGGATCCTAAGAAGCTCTACCTGCTGAAGCACACCACCCGACAGGTTCGCGCGCATGTGCGGCAGGTTCGCTATCGCGTAGACATCAATTCGTTCGATCAGCGGGACGCTCGCACGCTGGCGATGAACGATATCGGGCAGGTTGAGATCGAAACCACGCTGCCCTTGTTCTTCGATCCCTATTCCGCGCTGCGTGATACGGGCAGCTTCATTCTCATCGATCCGATTTCGAACGCTACGGTTGCGGCGGGGATGATCGAGGGTGCGATCGAGCGGCATGAAAAGCGCGTGCCAGCGCACGATTCAACGCCGGTCTCGGCACAGGAACGGAAAGAGAAGTTTGGGCACGCCTCGGCGGCGGTCGCAATTTACGATTCCGCGGAAACCGCGCGGCGATTGGAACGGGCGCTCTTCGAGCAGGGCTGGAACGCTGTTTTCATTGATGCCAGTAATGCTATCGGCCAGGAGCTGCATGCCATGGCGTTTGCGTTACGCGTGGCGGGTGCGGTTGGGATCTTCCGAATCACGAAGCCCCAACGGCATTGGCTCGACGAAGTGTTCGGGCACGATGTGTTCGAGAACGCGAATGACGACGCATTGACGCAGATGTTGCAGTGGCGCGACGAGAACAAGCCCGGAGAACGGCAATGAGCACCGCGGTCCAGACCCTCGATTCCCTAACGGCCGATGCGGTGATCGATCGCGTGCTCGCCGAGAACAGCGGCAAGCCCTGCATTACGTGCAGCTTCCAGGTGGAAGACATGGTGGTACTGCATCTGCTGCGACAGCGGATTCCCGATGTGCCGGTGGTGTTTCTGGAGACTGGCTACCACTTCCCCGAAACGTATGAGTATCGCGATCGCATGGCGAAATCGTGGGGATTGAACGTGGTTAACGCCGAGGCCAAGCAGTCGGTGGCGGAGCAGGAAGCGCAATTCGGAATCCTGAACCGCACCGATCCGGGGCGCTGCTGCCATCTGCGCAAAGTTGAACCGCTGATGAGCGCACTCGAAGCTTACGACATCTGGTTCACCGGGCTTCGCCGCGAGCAATCGCCGACGCGCCACAATCTTCAAATTGCCGAGCGCCACGATCTTCCGACTGGCAAAGCGCTGTTAAAGGTCAGCCCGCTCGCCGCCTGGGACTGGAAGCAGGTGTGGAATTACACCGTTGAGCGCGGCATTGAGTATCTGCCGCTATACGACCGTGGCTATCGCAGCATCGGGTGCAAACCGTGTACGTCCATTCCGTCCGCCGATGCCGACCCACGCTCCGGGCGTTGGGGCGGCGCCAAACTGGAATGCGGTATCCACACGTTTTCGAAGCGAGCTGAATGATGGAAGTGCTCATTGGTTTCTTGATCGCGGCGACGGTCGGACTCACGGGTATGGGTGGAGGCAGTTTCACGACACCTGCCTTGGTGTTGATCGCGGGACTGTCCGGAGCGGAAGCGGTCGGAACGGCCATGATTTTCGCGGCTGTGCTGCGCTTGGTGGCGGCGCCGTTTTATCTCGCGCGCAGGCACGTACATTTGAAATATCTGTTGCTGCTGCTGGTGGGAGCGATTCCCGGTTTGCTATTGGGAACATGGCTGTTGCATTTCATGTACGTGGAGTCGTGGAAGTCGGCGTTACTGGTGATTGTTGGTGTCCTGCTGGCGTTCTCGTCGGCGATTACATTCTTGCCCAAGCTGCGCAATCCACAGTTCGCGCAACGACGCAGCAAATGGCTATCGGTTCTCGCCCTGCCGATCGGCATTGAGACGGGATTTTCGTCCGCGGGCGCAGGCGCCCTAGGAACTGTGCTGTTGCTTAATTTTTCGGAAATGCCGGTTGCGCAAGTGGTCGGCACCGACATTCTCTTCGGAATCGTACTGGCGTTCATCGGTGGGGCTTTTCATATCCTGTGGGGCTCGATCGATTCCGCGATTTTGTTGAAGCTGCTTGTGGGTGGCATTCCGGGCGTGCTGGTGGGCTGCGCCATGGCCAGCAAGGTTCCCGGACATAAGCTCCGCTCTGTCATTGCGATGATCGCTATTTTCCTCGGACTGCAATTGGTTTGGACAGGATCCCGGTCGCTCCTGCACGAAAGGGCGCGAATTGCCGCGAACGCATCCACGTATCTGCACGCGCAAAACCCGGCCCATCGTCCATAGCCGTCTCGCTTTCAGCTGTGTGGGCTGGTACACAGCGTGTTCCCAACAACACGCTCGGTTCTTTGACAATGCAGCGATTTCTTTTGCTACAGCGCCTTTTAACTTTGGCGCTCATCGTGCTGTGCAATTGAAACGGTAACGTTTATAGTTGCCGGTTCTGCACAGAGGAAATATGAAGCGAGCGTCCATCGCGTGCGCGCGGTTGGGTGTGGCCGCAGTCGTTCTCTTGCTGTTGCTGGTTGCCGCGGTTGAAGTTTGGCGCAGCAAGGAGGCGATTCGCTCGGCGGCAAACGAAGTTCGCTCCGAGACTGAATTCGCTTTCACGGTAGGCCCTTTCGCGGCGCGTTCCACCGATTTCGAGCCGATCAGTTCGCCCGCCGTCTTCTTTCACGCCACAGAACTCCAGGATCATTTATATGTAGCGGGCCCCCCGGGACTGCTGGAGTACTCGCCCGATGGGGCGCTCACGCGGCAGTTTGCCGCGGGTCGAGATCTTCCCGGATCTCCGCTGGTCGCCATGGCGGCGGCAGTGCTCGCGGATTCGCACGTTCCTGAACTGATTATTGCGACCGCCGGCGCCGGGATTCTCGCTTACGACGGCCGCAGCTTTCGACGAATCCTGCCGTCGTCCTCCGAAGATCTGGCGGTCAACGCCATACTGCCTACGGCATCTGGCCACTTGTTGATCGGCACCAGCAAGCGCGGTGTGCTGGTCTATGACGGCAAGCGCATCGCGGTTTTTCATCCTACGCTCGACAACGTTCACGTTACTGCTCTGGCCGGAAGCGACTCCGACCTGTGGGTGGGAACGCTTAGTCACGGCGCACTCCATTTCCACGCAGGGGAGACTGAGACTTTCACCGAGGCGCAGGGACTCCCCGACCCGCAGGTACTCTCGCTCTTTGTTGATGGTGAGCAAACGTACGTCGGCACTGCAACTGGAGTGGCGGTGTTCCACGAAGGCCGATTCGCGCGCGTGCTGGCTCCTGGCGTATTGGCGACGGCGTTACTGGTCCACGACAACCAACTTTATGTCGGATCGGAAGATGAGGGCGTCTTCACGATCCCGCTCTCGGGACGTCGGCCGAACTCCATCGCGCCCCAAAGCGCCCAGTTTACGGAGGTGCGGCAGTTGTTTGTTTCTGCAGGCAATGTTTTCGCCGTCGCGAGAAACGGCGTGTATCGAATGGGGGCACATTCCTTCGGGTGGCAGCGCGTACTCGAACCGGAATCGGCCGTTCTTAGCGATCGCAACATCTCTGCGTTGGCAGCGGACACGAACGGCAATGTCTGGATCGGTTACTTCGATCGTGGGCTCGACCTGCTTGCTGCTGACAGTAGGGTTCGACACGTGGAAGATGAACACGTCTTCTGTGTGAATCGCATTCTCCCAAACGCGAAGAGCGGCATTGTGAACGTGGCGACCGCGAACGGTTTGGTTCGGTTCAGCGCTTCCGGAGGTGAAGAGCAGGTGCTGACACGGTCCGACGGGTTGATCGCGGACCATGTCACCGACGTTGCCAATTATCGTGACGGGCTGGCCCTGGCCACGCCGGCAGGATTGACGTTCCTCGATGCCTCGGGCGCGCGAAGTATGTATGCCTTTCACGGCCTGGTTAACAACCATGTCTACGCGCTGGCAGTTGCTGGCGATGAACTCGTAGCCGGTACGCTTGGTGGAATATCGCTGCTGAACAAAGGCGATGTCGCTGCCAATTTCACCACCAGCAACTCCAACCTCAAGCACAACTGGATCACGGCTGTGGTGCGGACCGATTCCGACTGGCTGGTTGGCACTTACGGAGCAGGGATTCTGCGTCTGGATGCATCCGGCAAATTCCACACGATGGAAACTGGTTCGGGAGATTTCGAGGTTAATCCGAACGCGATGCTCGTCACCCCAAATCTTGTTTTGGCCGGAACTCTCGGGCAGGGCTTGTATGTTCTCGATCGTCGTTCTGATCGTTGGTCGATCGTTCGCGATGGGCTTCCGTCGCTGAACGTGACGGCCATGGCAGAAGCCGGCGGCTACCTTTATATAGGCACCGATAACGGACTGGTCCGCATACCAGAACAGAAGCTGCTTCCATGAAGAAAATGTTGCTGTCGGCTTTTGTCGCATTCATTCTATCTGCGCCCGTGTTCGGCGATGCGGGTGTGCTGGTTCCGCGCGATAAGCAGCAGCCTGATGCAGCCATCCTGTCGCTGGAAGAAATGGAAATCACGGTTCGCATCGATAACGGCGATGCTCGCGTGTTCGTGCGCCAGGTGTTTGCTAATCACACCGATCGAATCGAGGAGGGGAATTACATCTTCGCCCTTCCCAGCCACGCCACGATTTCTGATTTCGCTACCTGGGATGGCCCAGTGCGCATTCCGGCTGTGATTCTCGAACGCAAGCGCGCCGAAGAACTTTATAACCAGCTCAAGCAACAGGCGATCGATCCGGGCCTGCTGCAAATGGGTGAGCGGGGTTCCCAAGAGGCGAAGCGCACCTCGGTGTTTAGCGCGAAGATTGTTCCTATCGCGCAGTACGGAACCAAGCGACTTGAAATCGAATATCACGAATCGATCCCGGTCGAGAACCTGAAATCGTACTTCGCAATTCCGCTGCGACCGGACGCCTACCAGGCGCAGGTGGCGCGGTATCTGCGCGTCAACTTCGAGCTGCATACCGCGTATGCCATCCGACACTTCAAGGCTCCAGCTAAATCGTTCCCGTTACAGCTCAAGCAGAACACCCCACACTTGGTGGAGGGCGTTTTCGAAGGACAGAACGTCAACCTTGGCGAGGATTTCGTCGCCACATACGAGCTTGACCCTGCGGCTTCCGACACCCTCGACGTTCTGACTTATAGGAACCCGGTTCCCGACCAGCCATCTCCCACCGAGACGAGTCCCGAGCGCAACCAGAATGAGCCGGGATTTTTCGAAGCTGAGGCTGTGCTCGGATTCGCCAATGGATCAGCTGCAGATCCGAAAACTGCGCAGCCGTCCAAGACCGTCGTCGTTCTCTTCGACACGTCGTTGTCGATGCAGTGGGAAAAACTCGAGCGCAGCTATCAGGCGCTGGAAACGCTGCTGCACACGCTGCATCCGAATGATCGATTCGGCTTGGTCTTATTCAACACCGAGACGCAAGTGGTGCCGATCGGACCGGCGAACGCTGCTGAAATCCAGCGCGCGATCGATACCGTTCGTGCTAGCCGGCTGCGCGGAGGTACCGATGTGCAGAATGCGCTGAAAGCCGGGCTGCAACAAGTGACGTCGTCGGGCGCCGGCAATACATATCTTGTGATCCTCAGCGATGGTGGCGCTACTCGCGGACCCATCCTGAATGGCAAGCTCGCTTCGTGGTATGCCGGTGCATGGAAGCAGTTGCCGGAGACGCAGCGGCCGCGGACCTACATTCTCGCGATCGGGGATGATGCGAATCTTCCATTGTTCCGCATGCTCGCGCGCGAAGACGGCGTGATGGAGCAAGTGCTTTCCACCGAGCCCATGGAGTTCAAACTGAATTCCTTCCTTTCGAAGATCGGCCGTAGCCCGATCGGACAGCTGACTCTGACGGTTGATCCACAATCTGCCGTCGATACCGTGTACCCGCTGCAGGCCGCGGCATTTGCTGGTTCACTCGCCTCCTGGGTCGGTCGATATGAAAAGCCGCAGGCAAACGTCAGCTTCTCTGTCCACGGCGTGCGTGATGGCTCCCCCGTGCAGATGATGAGCCGCAGCAATCTGCCCAGCGAAGCCTTGGATCACCCGCAGTTACCCAGGCTCTGGGCCCGCGCACGTGTGGACGCCCTGCTGGAGAAGATCGAACGCGACGGCGAAGATCAGGCCACCATCGACGAAATCATCCGCCTCGCCCGCAAGTACAAATTTGTCACGCCGTACACGTCATTTCTCGCTGTACCGCGCGCGTTACTGAGGCCGCGAGTCATCCGCCCTGGCGATCCCATTCTGCGGGTCAAAACCGACGAGTCCATCACGTCTGTTGTGGCGTTGTTTCCCTTCGGATTGGTACAGCCACTGCGCTATTTGTCCTCGGAAGACATCTGGCAGACGCGTTTCCTTGCGCCCACCGATATGCAGGACGGCACCTACACGGTCCGCCTGATCTTGCGAGACAAGCTTGGTCGCACCTACCGCGAATCGAAAACGTTCGTGATTGCCAGCAAGCCGCCGGTAGTGCAAGTGCGGCTCGATCGCAAACAGTTCCAGCGAGGCCAGGTCATTACCCTAAGGGTTAGCGCCTCCGAGAGCACGCGCAATCTCGTCGCTCGCATTCCGTGCGCGGCTCCTGTCTCTTTGCGGTGGGACCCGAGCGCCGCCGCAAACACGGGTTTATTGCCGATTCCCGAAGACACGGTTCCGGGCACTTACCAGCTGACCGTCACCGCCGAAGACATCGCGCACAACATCGGTACCGGGGAGGTGCAGATTGAAGTACTTCCTTGATGTTCCATCGAAACGCCGCGTCATGCTCACCGCCGCAGCATGTCTGATCGCGGTCTCCGCGCTGGCCGAGCTTCCTTCGTGGATTCGCAATACGGAAGCTGGCAGCGCCCTGGAAGCAGTCTTCTTCCGCATGATGCCGATGTCCGGGAAGGCCGTCGCATTTCGGCGTCCACCTGCAGAAACGCGGCCCGCACTGACTGAACTGATCAAAGCGCAGCCGCACAACGCGGAGCTGTACTCGCTGCGCGCGCTGGAAGATGAGCAGCAGTTGGATTTGGTTGACGCCGAAGCCGACTGGAAGACCTACGTTGCAAATTCTTCTGACAAGACCAACGCCGAACTCGCCCTAGCCGATTTTTATCACCGGCGACTGCATCCGCTTGACGAGATCAAGACGCTATCACTTGTTGCCGCAGCGCCACCCCTTCCTTCCGAGAAGCTGACGCCTGTTGCCCAGCAACAATCGTGGCAAGCCTTCGAACGCATTTTTGGTGTCATTCAGGCCCAGGGGCTTCCGAAAGAAGCTTCTATCGCACAATATCGCGCATGGATTGCCCGCTATCCTTCCGAACCTGAGCTTTACGCCCGCTTCATGCAGTTCCTCTTAGCGGCGAAGGACTACTCCGACGCCCCTGAGCTCATTGCCGATTACCGCAAGCAGTTCCCAAATGATCAGGTCTATCCGATCAGGGCTAAGGCGACGATCGAGTATCACCGGGGCTCAGTTCGTGAGGGGCTTGCCGTTTACGAGCGGAGTTTCCAGCCGTTGTGGAATCCCGAGCTAGTGAAGAGCTACTTCGATCTGCTTACGCAAACGCAACAGTTACGTAAGTTTCGCGATGATGCTCACGCCGCGCTGGAACGAAATCCCGAAGACCTGAATGCCGCGGCACGTCTCTTTTACTACTACCAGCAAGAGAGCAAGACCGATGTCGCACAACAGACGATCGCCGATTTTCGTCTTCACAAAGAAGCGAATAAGTCCGCGTGGACGTCGCAGGAACTCTTTATTTGCGCGCGGCTGCTCGAAGATATTCAGGCCTATCCCGAAGCCGCGCGTTACTATTTCGCACTTTACAACAGCCAAGGTATGCCGGACGCGCAGGAAGTCGCGATTGCGGGCTTGGCCGGGATTCTGCTGACGGCGCCCGAAACGCCCATCCGCTTCGGCGCGGGCGATCTCTCGATGTACCGCGACATCGCCACCATGGATCAGGGCCCCGGGTATCTCAATGGCATCCTGTCGTTGCTACTGAATACGGCGCATCCCGACCAGCAGTACTCGCAGGAAGAACAACGCGCAGTCCCATATTTTCACCGCACACGCGCGGCCGAACTGCTGGCATTGCTCGATAGCAACTTTCCGAACTCGAATCGCCGCGCCGCGCTGCACGCGCAGTTGCTGGAGTACTACTCGAACTCTGGCGAAAGCGATGCGGTCATCCAGGGTGGCCGCGAGTTTCTCGCGAGCTTTCCCAACGCACCCGAGAGAACCGACGTTGCGCTGCTGATGGCGGATGCCTACTCGCGCCAGGGCGACACCCAGTGTGAGTTCGCGATCTACGATTCGGTGCTGGAGGAGCTTGCCGCGAAAGCGCAAAATGTTCCGCTCGGGTCGGCGGAGACCAGCAGTAACGGCTACGTTCCGCGGGCGAACGCCGGTGAAACTGACGGCGATGCGGAAGGCAGTGAATCGCAAGGGGAACCGTCCGAGCCCGAAGGCACTGCTCGCCGTCACGCGGGCGACTCTTTTCAACTCGCGACCTCAACCACGCCAACCGAACAAGCCGGCCCGCGTTCACCCGAATACGCGCGAGTACTGGAGCGGTATCTCGCACGCCTCGCCGAAACCAGGCAGACGCTCGCCGGATTGGCGGTTCTGCGTCGCGAAATCGATCGCAATCCGGACGATCCAGGGCTATATGAACGACTCGCGGTTTTCCTCGATCAGAACCAACTCGGAAGTGAGCAGGCCGAGGTGTATCGGCGCGCGATCGCTCGTTTTCAGAACAAGTCGTGGTACGACAAATTAGCACGCTTCTATCTGCGCCACCAACGCGATGCGGAATTCGAATCGTTGTCCCAACAAGTGATCAAGACTTTCAGCGGCAGCGATTTGGAGCGCTACTTCAACAACGTCGTCGGAGGTGGCTCGCAACTCTACCTTCGTTTGAATCTCTACGCCCACGACCGCTTTCCACACAACCCAGTGTTTGTCCGCAATCTGCTCTCCGCCTATAACAATCGTTACACTTACGACCAAGCAGCCTGGGAAGCTCTCATTCGCCAGCACTGGTTCGAAGACGAATCGTTGCGCAACCAGTTCTTCGAGTTCCTCTCCCGCACCGGCAAACTTGAGCCCGAACTCGCCGCGATACGTCAGAGTGCCCCTGATTCTGGTGTGTGGCAGAAGAATCCCGCTGCCGCCACTTTCCTCGCCAACGGCGATCTGTGGCGTTCGCATTTCGAGGACAGCGCTCCCGTGCTGAAGACTCTCGCGGCGCAATATCCAGCTGAGAGGGAACTCACGAACACCGCCTCCTCCGTCTATAGATCGCTGGCTTACTTCGATCCGGCCGACACCGCAATTGCGGTGAAGATCGAAGACAACCTGCTGAAAGCCAATCCCACCGACACGGAACTGATGGGGCGCATCGGCGACACCTACGCCGATCGTAATCTCTTCACGCAGGCCTCTCCCTATTGGGAGCGAATCCCGCAGGTGGCGCCGGGGCTTTCCTCCGGCTACCTCGACGCCGCGACGATTTATTGGGATTACTTCGATTTCAATAACGCCCTGCGTCTTCTGTCTACCGGGCGTGGGCGCCTCCACGATCCGAACCTGTATGCGTACGAAACCGGCGCCATTTACGAAAACCAGCGGGACTATGCGAAGGCGATTAACGAATACGTGAAGGGCGCCCTGAGTGCTCCGGGGTCGTCCGCCGAAGGGCGCCTGCTGGAGCTCGCTCGCCGCCCCAAGTTCCGGGATCTGGTTGATCGATCCACCGCCGACATCGCGGTCGGACAGAATCCGGCGATGTCCGCGGTCGAACTGCGCGTGAAAATCCTAGAAACGCAAAATCGCAACGAAGAACTGGTCGCATTTCTCGATTCGGTCGTGGGCTCCACCACTTCGATCGAACAGGCGGAAGACGTCGAAGCACTTGCGCAGCAGAAATCGCTGGAAGGCGTTCGTCAGCGTGCGCTGGAGAAACAGGCTACGCTTACAACCGATCCGGTTACACGCCTGCAGATTCGCTATCAGTTGATCCGCCTGTACGAGGCTCGCAAGGAATTCCAAGCCGCACAACAGAACGTTGAAGCACTCTATCGCGAAAACCCGAAGATTCTCGGTGTCGTGCGTTCTACCGTCGATTTCTACTGGCGAATGAAGATGCAGTCGCAGGCGGTCGAGGTGCTACGGCAGGCCGCAAAAGATTCCTATCCGGAACTCGGCCGCCAGTTCCAGTTTGAGGCCGCGCGCAAACTCACGGAAGCCAAGCACTATGCAGAAGCTCGCGACCTGCTGGTGACCTTGTTGAAAGACTCGCCTTACAATTCCGAATATCTCGCCGCCATGGCCGACTCGTATTCGCAGGCGGGCGACGAAGCTGGACTCCAGAAGCTCTACAACGACGAAATTGCATTCTTCCGTGCGGACACCTCACTTTCTCCCGACGCTCGCAAGTCCGAAATCGCGACCTTGCGACGTGGCCTGATCCCATCGCTCACCCGCGTGAAGAACTACACCGGTGCTCTCGATCAATACATCGAACTGATCAACGCCTATCCCGAAGACGAATCTCTCGTTACAGAAGCGTCGCTTTACGCCTTACGATATCAGCGCCAGCAGCAGCTTGAGCAGTTCTATGCCAACACCGTCGTTAAGTCTCCGCGCGACTACCGTTGGTCTATGGTTCTGGCTCGTATCCAATTCAATCTCGAAGAGTACCCGGCAGCGATCGACACTTACGCAAAGGCCATAGCGATGCGGCCTGATCGCGCCGATCTTCTGATCGCACGCGCATCACTGGAAGAACGCCTGATGCGCTTTGACGAAGCCGCCGCCGACTACGAACGCACTTATCAGCTCTCCTATAAGGCGCCGCAATGGATGGAGAAGGTTGCGAGCATTCGTGCACGGCAGGGAAAAACCGTCGAGACCGTTGCAGCACTCGAAACGGCGTTGATCGCCGGGCGCCCTGAGAATGCTTCCAACTACTTCGAAGTTGCACGCCGCCTGGAATCGTGGGGAATGTTGAACCAGGCCCGCACCTTTGCCGACAAAGGTGTGACTGTCGCTGGTTCCGACCTCCTCGTCGTTTCAGAATACGACGCCGGCGTGAAGACCTACGTCCGTATTCTCACGCGCCTGCGCCAGTACTCTCAGGCTTACGACACGTTGCAAAGGGACCTGAACGCTGCCTCTTCCGAGATTCCCGTCGTGAAAGAGCAAGTAGCGAAACAAGGTATCAGCGGCCTCACCAATGCAGAATTTCGATCGAACCTGCTTCACGTAAGAACCCAGAACGCGCGCAGCGAAATGGCAGCAGCCCTACAAGAAATGGGCGCAACCGAAAACACGTATTATACGCCAGAAGAGCGGCTCGCCTTTGCTCATTTCGCTGAAGCCAAGCGTGCTTCGATGAGCGACTACGACGTAGAGAAGTTCGCGATCCCTCTCGCTCACAGCGGAGTGCTGTGTTATCAGGAAGCGCTGTGGCGTTTCCAGTTGCTGATGCAGCACCCTTCGGACGTGACCTACAGTTCCAACCTGCAGCCCTACATTGACCTGCAACGCAGGCGCGTGTTGTTTTCTGAATTGGCCGGCAACCTGGAGAAATATGCCGGTGTGATTGCGGCGGATCGCCGTTCCTATCCACTCATCGCAGCCGCCGACGCTTTTCGTTCCGCTGGCGATGAAAACAACGAGTTGCGCGTGTTGCAGGGATTGCCCCTCGCCTATATCGACGAGTCGCACGAGCAACGGCTTTTCCAACTGTTACTCGCCAAGAATCCGCCGCAACTGGTTCAGGTCGCTTCGACTTGGAATGCATCCTGGGGAGAGCAAGCTGCCGGTTACATCGTTGCAAACGGTGACTCGTCGCTCTCGTATGCGATGGTGCAGGCCCGCGGGTCCGCGCGTCCCGCCGTGTGGAGCCGGTCGTATAACGCTCTCGTTGGTCTTTATTATGCGGAGCCCACGCCGGAAATAAAAGGCGCATTCGTGGCTGCTCTCGGCGATCAAACCATTGGCGAGCGGGTCGGGAAACCAGTCAATCGCAACCAACAACTGGCAGGGAGCGTCTGGTTTTACTACGGCTCCCGATACGGCGATTATCTCGGCACCACCAAGCTTGGTAATGCCGAAGACTATTTGCCTGCCGTGCTCGAACAGAGTCCGGCTAGTGCTTCGGGTTATCTCACGCTCGCCGACTACTACGCGGGCTCGGGAGATCAGCCGCGCGCCATCGCCGATTACAATCACGCGCTCGATCTCACGCCCAATCGTCCGGCTGTAATTGCCGATCTCGCGCTTGCATACTACCGCCAGGGAGATCGTGCTGCCGCACTCACGCAATGGAAGCGCGCACTAACCGTACTGTTGGGCCAGATCAACGGTCCGCGTGTTCCCGAAACGTTCTGGGCCGATTTCGGTCGGACCTGCGATCAACTCGCCGCGCACAAGATGTTCACCGATGCCAAGCCCGACACGGAATCGATCGTCCGCGCCTACCTACGCCACAACGGAAATTATCGATCGAACGCCGTCCTGCATTCGATGTATGCGGCGAGCGCCGACCCTGCGAACGGCGTTACCTCTATCGTGAGTCTGTCCTCGTCCGCTTCCGATCCCGCACAGGTGTTGGCCGATATCGTCGATGTATCGTGGATTCCTCTCGCCCAGCGCGGACCTGTCTACCAGCGCATCCTTAAATTAAAGCGCGATACTGCCGACAAGCTGACCGGAATCGCGCGCGATAGTGCCGAACAAGACTACGCGGCATGGGAGGTTCGTTGGATCGGGTACCTGGTTCGCACTCATCAATACGAAGCAGCCTCGGCTGCGATCGACGCGCTGCCCAAACCTACAAGAGACCTTCAAGCTGGCACCTTGGTCCCACTCGAACTACAAGCGGCTGCCAGGCTGGGTACGCTCGATGCCAAGCTCGAAGCCTATCGTAACGATACAGGTACAGCTCCTTCCGAAGAGGAGCTTAAGGCTGCGGCTCGCCAGCTCTTCGATGATGGCGGCAAGCAGTCGGCGCGAAAGATCCTGGAGTACGTGTTTGCCCGCGAAATTGAAGAGCATCAGCTTACCGCTGCGAATTTCCTCGGGCTCGCCGAAATTCGTATCGCTTCCGGCGACATGCCCGGAGCCCTCGATCTCCTCCACCGATTGGTCATCGCGGTCGGCAATCCGCTTGAGAATCTTGATCCGGCAGCAGCGCTGCTGGAGAAGACCGGGCATGAAGCGGAAGCAGTCGAGTTTCTCGATCGACTGGTTCAGTCGGCGCCTTGGGATCAGTCCTATCGCCTGCGTCTCGCCAAGGCTCAACTTGCATCCACGAAAGAAGCAGCAGACGCGCGCAAATCCTTGGCCCAAATCGCGGCGGACCCGCAAGGTTCATACGCACTTCGTGTGGAAGCGGCGACCGCGCTCACCAACGGCGCGCATCCTGATCTCGGCAGCGCCGAACTAAACCTGCTTGCCCGATCGACAATCTCGCCAGCTGCCGCCGATAACTTCTACTTCTATGAAGCGCGGATCAAAGCCGCCCAAACCGTGGCGGATTCGAATGTTCGCATCCAGATCCTCACTCACTGCATTGCCGATTTTCCGCAGCGTGAAGACGCACGCGTCCCGCTCTTCCGCGCTGCTGCCGCTGCGCAATCCAATGAGTTCGCGCTGGCTGTGATCGATCCTCTTTTGCAGGGAACACTGCTTCGCGACAATAACGCTCGCGACGCTCTCGACGAAATCGTCGCCTCGGAAGACGAAGATGACGCTAACGACAGAGCTAGTTCCTATAGTGACTCTGTCATCACCAGCACCCGGCTTTCCCGCAGCCAGAAGGCGGAACTCGCGCAGTCGATTGGAGATGTCGACTTACGTCTCGCTCACCTGAGCCAGTCCCTCGCGCACTACCAGCTCGCCCGCCGTCTACAGACTGCACCCGATGCGCGCAAAGCTCTCGCTCGGAAAATTGCTGAGGTGAAAGACACCCAGCGGATCCAGAGCCAAAACGCCTCCCGGCAACCCGTCTTCCATGAAGCTCTCGAACAGGATCGTGTTGTTCGACCTCGGCTTTTAGCTCGAAGCTCTTCACCTGCGTCTGCAGCGAAGAAAGGAGCCCTCAAGCAATGAAGCGCATAATTGCTTTCCTGCTTATTGCCGTCGCCTGTGCCGCCGTCGGGTGGCGCGCGTTCGAGGTCGCTGCTCCGCCTACCGAGCCGCTGTCGAAATTCGTCCCGGCAGGTCCCATGCTCTATCTCGAAGCCAGGGATTTCTCCACGCTGCTTGGCGATTGGAATCGCTCTCCGGAAAAGCAAGCCTGGCTGGCGAGCACGAGCTACGAGGTCTTCTCGCGGTCGCGCCTTTTCCTGCGCTTGAGGGGCGCAAGCGACCAGTTCGCCGTGGCGGCGGGACTTCCCCCCGACATGAAGATCCTGACCGAAGTCGCCGGCGATCGCAGTGCGCTCGCGCTTTATGACATTGGCAAATTGCAGTTCCTCTACATTACCCATCTGCCTTCAGCGAAGGCGATGCAGACTTCTCTGTGGCAAACGCGCGCAAAATTCGAACCTCGCACCGTCGGTAGTAACACCTTCTTTATTCGCCGCGACCCGGAGTCGGAACGCGAAGTAGCGTTTGCCGTGTCCGGCGATTACCTCCTCCTTGCCACGCGTGAAGACCTGCTGGCCGGTGCCCTTCAGTTAATGAACGGCGCCCAGAACCGCACCGTCGAATCGGAATTCTGGTGGACGCAGGCCACAACTTCCGCACCGCAGGTGGGCGATTTACGTATGGTGCTGAACCTCAGCAAGATCGTTCCCGATGGCTATTTCCGCACGTACTGGTTGCAACAGAACATCACCGACCTCTCGCAGTATTCAGCGGCCGTTTCCGACCTGTTTCGCGGTGCGAACGAATTCCGCGAGGAACGCGTGTTGGTGCGCAAGGCCGAAGCCAACTCGTTTCCTTCGCCAGACGATCAAGCCGCTGCATCCGAAGTCGCACGGTTGGTCCCGTCCGACTTTGGAACCTATCAATCCATCGCTAGTCCTTCTGGTGACTCATGTTTCGAACTGCTGCGCTCGAAATTGCTCGATCCTCACCTGAGTGCCGCGCCACCCTCCGAATCGGCGCCGCCACAGGTGCAATTAACCTCCGGTGAGGTGGGCGGACCCGACCTTGAAACCCGCATCGATCAGCCGCCAGTTCAGCATGCTGCGGAGGATAAGAAGTCTGCTCTCGAGTCCCTGCTGCAGGAAAACAAACTTCGCGCGGCTCTCTTCGTTCAATCGACTGCTCGCGACAACGGCAGCGTATTCGTGCGATTTCATTCGGCGGTCGTCCTGGTTTCCGATTCTGCGTGGAATGAAAGCGAGCTGGACTCAGCTCTTGCTGCTTATGTTCGGCCGAACATCACCGCGAGCGAATTGGGCGTCTCCTGGCAGAACGGTTCCGCGTATCACCAGTTCGATGGACTCTGGCCCCTGGTCACGGCTATACGCGGCAATTACTGGTTTGTGAGCGACGATCCGGAGATGCTGGCTACGATGCTCGCAAAATTCGAAATCAAGCCAGATCGTCACCCCGGAGTGTTTATTGGTGAATTCAGCCATCAGCGCGAGCGCGCCAATTTTGCCCGCTTTTCGCAGATTGTTGATCGTCCCAGCGCCACCGCAAATGCCGAATCAAGCGAGCCGCAGTTCTTCTCCGGAACCATCGCGAGTCTGAGTTCATCGCTGTTGTCTGCTGCGAACGAGAGCATCACGGTTCGCGTCGACAAAGACAACGTTCGCCAGACGGTGACATATCGATGGTCACACTGAGAACACTTGCGTTAGTCATTTTCTTACTCGCGTTGCCGCTTCCTTTGCCGGGCGGAAGTCCGGGCGACTCTGATGCCAACTCGCTATTTATCCAATCCGCCGCCAGGACTCTCAATCGCGATTTCAACCGCGCCGACCTCTCATACTTATTGCTCGACGCTCGTTCCGGTCAACTTGTCGCTTCGCGATGGGACGATTCTCGCCGTCCCATTCCTCTCGGCTCACTCGTCAAGCCGTTTACGGCCCTGGCTTATGGAGAACAAGGTGGATACCGCTATCCCCTTACTGTCTGTCACGGTACTGTTAACGGATGCTGGCTGCCACACGGGCACGGACAACTGAATTTGACCAGCGCGATCGGCTATTCCTGCAACGCCTATTTTCAGGCACTCGCGTACGCGCTAAATGTCAACAGCGTGTCCACCGTGGCCACTCGCTTCGCAATCGATCCGCCTAAAGATTCGGCAACGCCAGCCACCTTTGTCGGAATCGGTTCTGCATGGCCCATTTCGCCAATGCGAATCGCACGGGCCTATCTCGAACTGATTCGCCGCCGCGATCAACCGGGGATTCGCGAGATCGTGGATGGCATGGCGCTTTCTGCGGAGAAGGGAACTGGAGCTGCCGTCGATCGAGCGCTCGTTCCGCGGAAGGCATTGGTTAAAACCGGAACCGCCCCGTGCAGCCACACGAACCATGCTCCTGGTGATGGATTTGTTATCGCCGCGTTTCCTGCCGATAATCCTCGTATTCTTTTGTTGCTACGAGTTCACGGAGCACCAGGTGCGCAGGCCGCGGCTGTCGCAGGCAAAATCCTGAAGCAGATCGGAGAGTAACGATTCGAAGCGCACGCAGCATTGTCGGTGCGATCTTGCTCAGCACACTACTGTGCACAACTTTGTCCGCCGACGCCCCCGATTCTGTTTCCGCAGAAGTTCGAATTGGCGTCTTCGGCCTCTTCCACCCTCGCGCATTGAATATCAGCGTCATCGCCGGTTCCACCCTGGTGATTCACGCCGCGGGGCAACAGATCGTACTGGAACGCAGTTCCGGCCTCTCAACTGCTCACGTCGTGCTATCGGGACATGAGTTGCTCCTGACTTGTGGCTCTCGCAACCTAGTAGCCAGTCGCATCACGATGGAAGGTCGCCAGCACCAACCCGTTGACTTCATCCTCGCAGTTCCGCAGCGCATCTCGCGCCGTTATCGCGGACGCATCGAGATCATCCCCGAGTCATCGTTGGTACCAATTGTCACCATGGATCGCGAAGCCGCCGTTGCCTCGATTGTCGCGGCGGAGAGTACTCCCGGTACCCCTCTCGAAGCCTTGAAGGCCCAAGCTGTGGCGGCCCGTTCCTACCTCGTTTCCGCCGCCCGACGTCATCGCGACTTCGATTTCTGCGATACCACACACTGCCAATTCCTGCGCGAATTGCCGAGCGCCGACAGTAATGCCATGAAAGCCACCGAGGCGACTCGCGGCTTAGTGCTCGCCTATCGGTCGCGTCCCTTCGCTGCCATGTACACGCGCAGTTGTAGCGGCAAAACCTACACCCCGTCCCAGGTGGGACTGTCGTCTGGACCCTATCCTTATTATTCAGTGGAATGTTTGTATTGCCGCGCGCATCCGCAGCGCTGGGAGAGCACGGTACCGGCATCTTACGCCGCGAAACTTCATTCGATGAACGAACTGGGCCGCTTGTACCTGGTCCGCCAACTCGGATCGCATGCTGCCCCAAGTAACGATTTCGTTATCACCCGCGACGGCGATTGGGTGCTGTTGCGGGGCGTCGGGGAGGGGCATGGAATCGGGCTATGCCAGGCCGGATCAACGGCGATGGCCCGCTCGGGTGCAGACTTCCGGCAGATTCTTGCCCACTATTATCCGAACACGTCAGTGCAAAGCGTTGACGAGAAGTAATGCTGCAACTTTCGAAGAGCCCGTAGCTTAGTGCAGGCTGAGCAGCCCGAACGACACCCAGAACCAGACTACGAATACCGTGGCATTCAGGGCCGACCGTAATGGCATGTGATCGATAAACCAATTCCAACGTGCGTCCATAACAACCTCCAACTCCTTCGACTCTTTGACGGCTGGCACCCCGTTTCGTCACCTGCCGCTATTTAGGGATACGTTCTTGTGACCTCTAGAGTTCCACAAAAGTAATTTCGGGTCACCTTACCTTGGTACTTGGTCAGAAGAGTGTTGTCGGCTGATATGCCTCTGCTATGGCTTGTAATCGTGGATAAACATTGGCCAGGGTGGGTGGGACCTTCACCTTATTACCGGAGATCATGGACCGCAATTCCAGTGCGTTCGCCGGCGCCTTGCCTTCAAAGTGGTTGTTGGCCACCACGAATGTCACCTGCGCCTTCTTGGCAACGTTTTCGATCTTAGTCTTCCATCCCTGCAATTCGTCTTTGTCGTAGAGGTAATCGTAACGCTCGCTCGACTTCTCCGGTTCGAACCACTGGTCGTACCGCCGGCCGTGCAGACGCACATAACCGATCTGAGAAGTTACGTGTTCACTCGGCATTACGGCTTGTCCCAGCAGCGGCTGGTCGATGTTGCAGAAGGCCACTCCCTTTTCCGCGAAGTAGCGCAGCGTACCTTCATTGGTCCAACTCGCGTGCCGAACTTCAACTGCGAGAGGATATTCAATGAACGTCCGGATCAGCACGTCGAGGTGATCGCGATTCTCATTCGTGTTCTTGAAAGAGATCGGAAACTGCATCAGCAATGCGCCGAGCATCTTCTCCTGCGCAATCGAGTCGAGCCCGCGCTTTGCGTCGTCCACATCTTTCGGGTCGAACCGGATCGTTGCCGCCGACGTTGATTCCAGCACCGCGATCGGAGAGTGTGTGAACGCCCGATTTAACTTCGCAGTGAACAAAAAGTCCGGCTTGACCGCGCTCGCCTTCTTGCACCAGAGCTTGCCCACTTCCGGACGAATGTGGCCGTAAAACGAAGTGTTGATCTCGATCAGGTCGAAATATTGCGCGAGGTATTCGACCGGATGCTTCTCTTTCTTCATCTGCTCGGGATAGACAGTGCCCTCCCAATCCTTGTACGCCCATCCCGCCGGTCCAATATGTATGTTCATCAGTAAAACGTCATCACCACGTAAAAGGTGCCACCCGGGGCATCCGGCTGATCGCCAGTGAAACAAGCTCCCACTGCGTACTTTGTGAATCGATTGGAGCGCGCGAGCGAGTGTGCCGCGTCAGGCAAATTTTCTGGTCGGCTATCGCTGAACACCAGCGTCGAGTGCACATCCGGAAGCGCCATCGCCAGCTTCGGTTCGATCTTGCCCGTCTTCGCCATCGCGCATGCCACTCTTTGAACCGCAGCATCTTGAATCCGTTCCACTCGCGGCCCACTCTTCTTGCGCAGCTCCTCGAAGCTTTGCGCCACCAGATCCTCCGCCTGCTGCGCGGTCCGTTGCGGAAGAGCGTGCGCGAAGTCCTGCGTGCCGAAGTAAATCCCGTCGTCGGTCTTCGCCACGCCAATGCCCACCACGTTGTAGTCCGGACTGAGCATGTTCTCGCGATGCGGAGGCGAATGCATCCACGCATCGGTCATATCGTTGAAGTTACTGTCATATCCGACATTCTCGCCGCTGCGATTGAAGCGGATTCCCGACGCCGCCAGCCGCTCCGCGACCGATGGCTCCCCTTTCAGAACATGGCCAAGCTGATTTTGGTCCGCCATCAACTTCGAGTGTTCTCGTGCCGCGTTAGCGAGACGCTCATCCCATTCCAGCGGAGGCAGGCCAGCGTCCTTGCGATCCGCATTCAGCTCATCGAACAGTTGCTTCTCCTGCGCCGTTTGCTGTGCCAGCGCGGGCAAGCCAACCAGCACTGCCAAGAGGAGAGAAACTGTGCAAAACCCTGAGGGAAAATAAGCGAAACAAAAGCGAAACTCTGTGGTACGATTCGCCCCAGTCAGTTTTTTCGTGGGAGTCGTCATGGGCCAGGGCGTCGTTGTCATTCTCGCGGTTCTCCTCGGCGCCGGCATCGGTTGGATGCTGGGCAAGCTTCTGGCGCGCAGCGCGGCTCGCGCCGAATTCGAAGAGCGCTTGGCTCAGGCTCAACAGCGGGTTGCGGCAGCCGAAGCTTCCATCCCCGAATTGCGCAACCAGATTAAATCAAAAGATGCGGACACGGCGGAACTGCGTGCCCGTCTCGAAACCGAAATCAAGGCCCGCACCACCGCCGAGAGCACGCTCGCCGAAGAGCGCAAGCGCCTCGAAGAACAGCGCGTGCTTATTTCAGAGATGCAGGAGAAGCTGAAAGACGCCTTCCAATCGCTCGCCGCGCAGGCGCTCAACACCAACAACCAGTCGTTCCTCGAACTCGCCAAAACCACGCTCGAGAAATATCAAACCGACGCTCGTCGTGACCTTCAGGAGCGCGAGAAGGCCGTCGAGAATCTCGTCAGCCCTATCAAAACCAGCCTCGACAAAGTTGACTCCCAGATCCAGGAGATCGAGAAGGCTCGCAGTCTCGCCTACGGCAGTCTGAGTGAACAGGTGAAATCGCTGATTGGATCACAGGAAAAGCTGCAATCGGAAACCAGCAAACTCGTCACCGCACTGCGCGCTCCCAATGTTCGCGGACGCTGGGGTGAAATCCAGCTCCGCCGCGTCGTCGAGATCGCCAATATGGTTCCGCATTGCGATTTTGAAGAACAGGTCAGCGTTAACACCGCCGACGGCCGCCTGCGTCCCGACCTGATCGTCAAACTACCGGGCGGCAAGAACGTCGTTGTCGATGCCAAAGCGCCGTTGCAGGCATATCTTAACTCTCTCGATACGCAGGATGATGATCTTCGCCGCATGCATCTTGGCCAGCACGCGCGTCAGATTCGCGATCACATGAACAAACTCAGCTCGAAAGCGTACTGGGAGCAGTTCCAGCCTTCGCCCGAGTTCGTCGTCATGTTCCTCCCCGGTGAAACGTTCTTCAGCGCAGCTCTGGAAAGTGATCCCACGCTAATTGAAGATGCCGTTTCCGGACGCGTCATTTTCGCCTCACCGACCACGCTGATCGCGCTGCTTCGCGCCGTTGCCTACGGCTGGACGCAGGAAAAGCTCGCGCGCAACGCCCAGGAAATCAGCGATCTTGGCAAGGAACTCTACGATCGCCTTTGTACCTACGCCTCATACATGGAGAACATCGGCAAGAGTCTCGATCGCGCTGTCGATCAATACAACAAGGCCGTGGGATCGCTTGAATCTCGTGTGATGGTTTCCGCACGCAAGTTCAGCGAACTGGGACCCGCGGTCACCAACGAGTTACCCGAATTTGACCGCGTGGAAAAAGTTACGCGCAAACTTCAAACCAACGAGCAACTGGAACTCGCGGCTTCGGCCGAACCAGAGGACTGATCGCGACCGGGAACTTCTCTCGTCGTTTCAACGTATCTTCCTACAGCATTGACAGCAGCACAGTTATAAAAAGCTGCAATCGTCAGCTGATTTGATATCACGTGGCACGCTGGCGGGAGTGCCGATGCTATCGTCTGCTGGGGGCCGAACATCAGCGCGGATGCGGTGGGATGCTCCGCACGGCAGCAGAGGAAAGCAAACGCACTCCCACCAATGTGATGTTTGCGCAGGAGACAGAAAGTGGCGCATCGCGTCTGCCCCTGGTGGCTCGGTTACTTTCTCGCGAGCCCCATTCGCCGTTTGTTGCTAAAGCCTGAATCGGTAGTGTCTTCCTACGTCCACGAAGGGATGACTGTCCTCGAACCCGGTCCCGGGATGGGTTTCTTCACTCTTCCCATGGCGACCATGGTCGGCGACTCTGGCCGCATTGTCGCCATCGACGTTCAGCGGAAAATGATCGACCGCCTTCAGCATCGAGCCGAGAGCGCTGGATTACTTAAACGCATCGACCCTCGCATTACTTCAGGCAAATCATTGAGCACGACCGATCTAGAAGGACGCGTCGATTTCACCCTCGCCTTCGCCATGGTCCACGAACTTCCCGACGGCCATCCATTCTTCCGCGAAGTGGCGGCAGCGTCGAAGACGGGTGCACTCCTTTTACTCGTGGAGCCGGCGGGTCACGTGAAATCCGAAATCTTCGCATCTGAGATCAAATCTGCCGAAACGGCTGGATTCCTGCTCGTCGGGCGCCCTGCCATCAAGCGCAGCCACGCGGCTCTGCTGCGCCGAGCGTAGCGCCTATTCCAATTTAGCGGCGTACCGCCGGCTAGCAGGGAAGCAAATGTTTCGATTTTGTCATGTCGAGCGGCGCTTCGCCGCGAGATATCCCTCCGTTCTCGCCAGAATATTTTGCGCAGCGTGCAAGCGACTTCAGAACTCGAGTCCCATCTGCAATGGTTCTGCCTTCCCATGCTCCACCAACGGACCCCCCACCGAATCTCCGCGCTTCGGATAATGATCCCGCCGCGTCGGAAATCCGTGCTTCTCCCGTAGCTTTGCCATCAGCGTCGAGATCCTCTTTGCATACGCCGGGGAGACGAACGACTTCTCTCCGTAACGTTCCTGGTAGCGTTTCACCAGGTGAGGGAACTCCTTCTCCAGGAATGGCAGGAACACCGCCGCCGAGCACGGCTTCAGGAACAGTGGATTCGCATAGATATATTGCGCGCCATGCTCCTTCGCTGCTTTCACCAGCGCATCCAGTTCGCGGACGCCATCGGTGATCCCCGGCAGCACCGGAGCACAAATCACTCCCGCCGGAACTCCTGCTGCGTTCAAGTCGCGCACCGCCTCCAGTCGCAGGTCCGGACGTGGCGCGCGCGGTTCGAGCAAATGCGCCAGCCGGTAGTCGAGTGTGGTCACCGTTACGTTTACGTAGATCTTGTTGCGCTCGCCAATTCGCCGCAGCACGTCGGCATCCCGAACCACGAGGTTCGATTTTGTAACGATCCCGATATCGTAGCCTTCGTGATTCGCGAACTCCTCCAGGATCGACCGCGTCATCTCGTACCGCCGCTCCGCCGGTTGATAGGGATCGGTCGCCGTCCCAATCGCGATCATCTCCGACTTATCCACCTTCTTCAGGTCGCGTCGCAGTTGCGCTGCCACGTTCTGCTTCACAAAAATCTTCTGCTCGAAGGCCAGCGGGTCGCGCAGCTCCATGAACTCGTGTGTGTACCGCGCATAGCAGTACTTGCACGCAAACTCACATCCCCGATACGGATTCACGGTCCAACGGAAGGGCATCCGCGGCACATTGCAGCGATTCAGAATCGACCGGGTATTAATCGTGAAGTATTCGATGTTGTGCCCGTCGCGAATGTGCTCGCCGTCAGCCGCCAGTCTCGCAATTCCGACCAACTGTGGCCGCTTTTCGTCAGGTTCAAGAAGGGGAAGTGTTGCCATCCAGGTACTCCGATATTCGCCTTTTGTTCGCCCAGAATAGGCGCGCTCCTATCGGCTGTCAAGGTCGGTGGAACAAAGGTTTTGGGTAGGAGTCTCAGCCTTGCGATGGCTAATCGGCCGCAGTCTCGCGAGCTTCAGAGGGTACGAGGATATTTTCCGGCAGCAGCACCGAGAACACGGTGCCGCGGCGTGGGCCGCTCGTGCACGAGCGCACGCGAATCGTTCCCTTATGTTTGTCGATGATCTGCTTACTCACCCACAGGCCGAGCCCGGTGCCGATCGTTCCCTTGGTTGTGAAGAACGCCTCGAACAGGTGCTGTCTCGAATTCTGGTCAATGCCTTTGCCATTATCGGCAATGGTGACACGCACGCATCGTCCTTCGTCCAATTTCGTTACGTTCGAGCACCGCAACTTGATCACGCCGCCATCGCCCACTGCGTCCAGGCTGTTCGCCAGCAGGTTCGAAAAAACCTGCCGCAGTTCGCCCGCGACGGCCTTTGCTTGCACCGTTCCCTTCCATTGCTTCTCAAGAACAACGTTCTTGGCCTTGATACGATTCGTCAACAGATCCGCCGCTGACTCCAGCACCGCGTTGATCAGCGTTACCGCTGGCGCGTTCGATTCGCGGTAAAAGCCGAGGGATTGTCGCGTGATGTGAGCGATCCGCTTCAGCTCCCCGTCCGCAATGTCGAGATATTGCCGAACCGTTTCCGGCAGCCCCGCGACGCCCCGTGCGATATATAACATGTTCGTTACAGCTTCGAGCGGGTTATTGATCTCGTGCGAGATGGTCGCCGCCATCCGTCCGACTGACGCCAGCTTCTCGCTTCGTAATAGCGCCTCCTCGGCCTGTTTACCCGCGGTGATGTCCGTCGCCGCTCCAAACCACTCGATAATCTCTCCGTTGGAATCGAGAATCGGAACCGCGCGTGAAAACGTCCAGCCCAGGCTGCCGTCCGTCCGCAGAACACGGTGCTCCAGCTCGAAATTGCTCTTTCTCCGGATCGCCTCCTGCATTGCCGCGATCACTCGCCCTTGATCGTCGGGATGAATGTATTTCTCCAGCCAGCCCTCGCTTGGGCTTTCGGTGTCGGGCAGAAAATCCCGGCCGTGCAGTTGTCGCATCTCCCGCCAGTCTGGACTCATGCGATAAATCACATCGGAACTGGCTGAAACCAGTGCCCGGAACCGTTCCTCGCTCTCCCGGATCTTCTTCTCTGCATCACGCCGCAGTCGCGAGAGTGCGAGGTTATTCTCCACCCGAGCCAGCAGTTCCCGCGCGCTGAACGGTTTCACCAGGTAGTCGTCTGCGCCCTGTTGCAGGCCTTCGAGTCGCGCCTCTTCTCCCGCCCGCGCCGAGAGAAAGATAACGGGAACGGTAGATGTCGCCGGAGACTTCCGCAGCTCCGCCAGCAGTTCGAATCCGTTCATCTCCGGCATCATCACGTCGGTTAGAACCAGGTCGGGAGCCGACATTCGAGCCATTTCCAGCGCCTCTTTCCCGTTCTGCGCCGTCGTTACCCGGAAGCGTCGCCGCAATAACCGGCCGACATACTCCCGCATGTCATTGTTATCGTCGACCAGCAGCACGTTTTGCACTTGCTCATCGCTGGCCAGCACAGCCCCGCTGCTGACCGCTTCGGCTTCATCGTCGCGCGGCTCTATCCCGACCCAACTCAAGGCCTCGGCAACGTAAGGCGCTGCAACTCCGCTCTGCGCCCCGATACTCTGGTGACCCGACAACTGTTGCTGCGGCAGGTGTTCGGATCCATAAGGAAGCCAAACGCGGAAGGCCGTTCCGCGGTTTAGTTCGCTTTCGACAGCGATGGATCCGCCATGAAGCTTGACCAGTTCCTGCACTAGTGAGAGCCCAATGCCCGATCCTTCAAAGCTCCGGCCCTTCGTGCCTTGTACCCGATGAAATCGATCGAAGATCCGCGGCAATTCACTCTCGGGGATTCCAACCCCGGTATCGCTGACCACCAGATTGGCGCCATCTCCACCATCTTCCACTCGAACCGCAATCTCTCCCTGGAAGGTGAACTTGAAGGCGTTCGACACCAGGTTGAGAACGATCTTCTCCCACATCTCGGAATCGACGTAGACCGGCTGCGCAAGCGGATCGCACTCGATTCTCAGCCGCAGGCCGGCGCGATCGGTGGCCGACCGGAACATGCTCGCCAACTCTGCCGTAAAGCCCGCCAGGTCCACCGGACGAAACGCAACATTCACTCGCCCCGCTTCGATCCGCGAGAAGTCCAGCAGCGTGTTCACCAGCTTCAGCAGCCGGCCGCCATTCCGTTGCGCCAACTCCACCAGGTGCCGCCGGTCATCGCGCATCCCCTCGGTATCGGCAAGTACTTGCTCCAGCGGCCCCAGCATGAGCGTGAGTGGAGTCCGAAATTCGTGTGACACATTGCTGAAGAAGATGGTTTTCGCGCGGTCCAGTTCCGCCAGTGTCTCCGCGCGTTTGCGCTGCTCCTGGTATGCGAGTGCGTTCGCGATGGCGGTCGCCACGTGATTCGAAACCAGGTCGTAGAAGGTGCGGTAGTCGTCATCGAGCTTACGTGTCGGATTGACTCCTGCGATAAGCACGCCGATAACGCGATCATCGGCCAGCGACTTAACCGGAAGCACCAGCGCTTCCCGGACCTTCTGCTCGCCCGGGCCAAGCGGCAGGTCGGCGATGTTTTCGACCGCGATCTCAACCGCTTTTCCCGAATACAAAACCTCCGCGAACGCCATCTCGTTTTTGCGCGCCAGCCGTTCCGCTTGGGGTGAGAGTCCTGTCCCTTTTGGTCCGAGAAGCCCGGCGGTGCCCCGCAACTGAAGTTCCTGCGAATCCGGCGTCAGGATGTACACCAGCGCAAATGGAATGTCGTCCGGATTCTTGGCCAGAGTGCCGGTCGCAGAGATACAGGCATTCTCGACCGTTCTCTCGACAAACGCCGCTGCTGACAGCTCCGACAACGTCCGCAGACGGCGCGCGTTCAAAACCTTGGCGGTTACGTCGGCCGACGGGCAAAACAGGCCGCTCACCGACCCTGATTCATCCCGGATCGGACTGTACGAGAACGAGTAGTAGGTTTCCTCGAGGAAGTCCCCGCGATTCATGAACAGGCGAACATCGTCGACGAAGGTCGCTTCGCCCTTCTGAAATACTTTGTCGGCGAGCGGCCCGCACACGTCCCAAATTTCCGCCCATACCTCCGACGCCGGTCGCCCCAGGGCCCACGGATGCTTCGCGCGGCTCAGCACCTGGATATACGCATCGTTATAGAGGAAGATGGCTTCCGGTCCCCAACCGATCCACATCGGGTGTTGCGAATTGAGGATGAGGCTGACTGCCGTGTGCAGGCTCTGTGGCCACGTCGAAACCGGCCCCAGCGAGGTCTTCGACCAGTCATGACCTCGCATCAGGTGCGCGAGTTCGCTCTCGCCCCACATCGAGCCCTGGACCGGTGTTAGTCCCGGCTGAAGTTGTACTTCGGGCTTAGTGCTCATATCTCTTTGGAAGTCTTTGCGAAGTTCAGGAACCGGGCGAACGTCGCAGATCCCAATTCCTTGCCTACCCGAATGATTTCCACCATTGGATGCGAACTTCCGCAACCTGAGTTGTTTCCGAGTCTCTGCTACCCCACTCGATTCCCAAGCAGCACGACAGCGATGTTAAAACAGCCTAGCACGGATTGCGGCCACTGCACCTGCAATGCGATTACCCGCCCGACGCCGCCGCGCCTCGCGCCATCCCACCAAGTGCGGTAATCTGTCGGCTCTTGTCCATGCGCAAGCACAGCCTCATTGGGAAGACCGTCGTTGTCTCGATCGTGGTGATCGCCACCAACGTGTTCGGCAACTATGCTCTCAAAGTCGGCCTCGGCCAGGTCGGAACCGTCGTGAGCTGGTCACCGCTGCCTTACATTCATGCGTTCACTCATCCGTGGGTCGCTCTCGGAGTGGCATGCATCTTCGCCTGGCTCATCTCGCGGTTGCTGCTGCTCAGTTGGGCCGACTTGAGCTACGTTCTGCCGGTTACTTCCTTTTCTTACGCGCTGTCGGCGCTCGCCGGCGCGCTTTATCTGCACGAGAAAGTTACTTCGCGACAATGGGCCGGAATCATCGCCATCACCATCGGCACCGGACTGGTCGCCCTCACCTTCCCCGAAACCGTCGTACTCGCGCCGCCTGACACCGGTGACTCGGGGCCCGGCGAATGATCACTTTGCTCGTAGCCCTCGTGGTCATTCCCGGAACCCTCGGCGATCTGCTGAACAGTTATGGCATGAAGCGCCACGGTGAGGTTGCTGACTGGAGCCCGCGCGGGCTCATGCGACTGGCCGGGCAATTGGTGCGGAATCCGTACATCATGGCCGGAATTCCGGCGATGGCGATTTCGTTCTTCGCGTTGATGTCGTTGATTTCGGAGGCGAACCTGAGTTTCGCGATTCCCATGACGGCGAGCAGTTACATCCTGGAAACCGCTTTGGCCAAGTGGCTACTCGGCGAGCGAGTCGATTGGCATCGCTGGGCCGGAACCTGCCTTGTGGCCGTCGGCGTCGCGCTGCTTTCGCTGTGAGCCGGCGCGTTCAGCCGTTGCAGCGGTGAAGCTGCTCGTGATGCCGCAGTTCGCGCAGCGCGCGGGCAATCTCGACATTCAGTTGTTCGAGCTCCGTCGAGTCGCGGCGTCCCAGAACGCTCTTCGGCTGCCGGACGCGTTTCAGCGTCGCTTCTTCAAACTCTTCGTACAGTTCGTCCCATGTCCTACAGTACATGGTCCGAGAGTACAGGCCCTAAAGGACATGTCCAAGAAAAACCGTCGCCAGAAGCGGTTTTTCGGCAGTCTAACTTTTCCGTTATGGGAACGTAGCACGTAGCGTGCCGAACTTTTTCCTCATTTCGGGAATGTAGCAACTCGATTGCCGATTCACCGCCGCCGCCACGACCAAAGGTAACCAGCCGCGAAACCCGCGAAAATCAAGGCTCCGAGCCGCTTCCGCGAGTGGATCGGCACGAACCGCGTCCCCGCGGCGCTCACTTCCACCACGCCGATGGGATTGGCCATCACTCCGCCACCTCCACCGCCGCCCTGCCCGAGGCGCTGCTCGTCGCCGCTGCGGCTGGGCCCCGAACCCATCCCGCCGCCGAAGCCATACCGGATCTTCGCCACCGGAATGATGGTCTTGCCCTCGGCCGCGATCGGCTCGCCGAACACCGTCTTCACGTGCGCGCTATGCACGATCTTGTCCTGGAACGACTCGAAGTACTTTTGCAGGTCCATGACACATCGGATGCAGGAACTTGCGACGTGGTGAACAGTTTTTCTCTGGCCGAAACAAGCCGCGCGCTAATGGACTTCATCTTGTAGCGCGTTGATCACCAGCATCGCCGTTTTCATATCCGATCCGGTGGCCTGCTGGTAGCGGGTTGAGGCCTCCCCGGACTTGTGCTGCCGCAGCATCGCGACCAGTTCCGATCGCAAGGGCTCCTGGATGTCGGCGGCCATGGCTTTGTAGTGTTCGCGGGCCGCGGCGTTGTCGCGGAACTGCTTGATAGCTTCATCGCTCATGCAGGGGAAGTCGGCCATCCAGCGGCCATTCTGCCGCACCAGCCACAGCACCAACTGTCCGCCATCGTTGGTTCCCGGATACTGGTAGTCGATGTGCAATTCGCGCTCGGGCTTCACCGCAAAGTGCCCCATGCTGGCAAGCGCTTGCAGATTGTTTTCGTTCACGGGCACACATGTCAGCAGGTATTTGGGCGGAACATGGTCGCGCATCTGCATGGTGAGCAGCGAATCGTAGACATCGCGGTTCGCGGGCGTGATGCAGGCCAGCGATTCCGGCGCGTTGAGCGCTTCAAGCTTCGCCTTATCTTTGGAGTTAAATACGGCCACATACTGGGCGGCAAACGCCTTCACGTCGGGCGGGACGGCGGTCTGCTGGGCTCGCGCCGATGACGTAGCGATGCCGGTAAGCGCAACGATGGCGATGGCTGACAGAAACGGTGATCTCATAGTCGGCTCGATGGTGGACGCATGTTGGCATGGGGAATTGGGAGGCGCAAGTTACCAGCCGGATGACGATTGGCGGTTTTATAGGTGGTAACTTATTCGTTAACGCCTCGTTCGTTGCCCCTACCCCATGCCGGTTCAGTGGAATCAATGACTTAGCGGGAAGACGACCAAGCATTTGTTGCAAGCAAAGGGACTTACTCACTAGTACGCCTGGCTCAACAACTTACGGGGAAAATTGGCAAAACCAGGGTTCGGTGAACCTCCTCATTATGTTTACTCTAGGGTTATAGGTATCAGTACCCAATGGCCGGTACCCTGTATCCCGTATCCAGTTCCATTTTGGACCACACCCCCTCCTGTGTCATGTTTGATAACAAAGGAGTTACGGAACATTTGGCGCTGGATGTTTGAGCGCGAAGCAGTTAGAGCTCGATGTTTGATAACAAACGGGTTACGAGCGCGTTTTGTACTGTTTTCGATAGCTTCGCCCCGACCTGGCAGTTCCAAATTGGGTCTATGCCAAACCCGCGATATTCAGTTTTCAAAGAACAAAAGCCAGCGGAAGGCGGATTGGGCCTTCGCCAGCTTTGATACTTCGAGTATGAGCAGGGCGAAAAATGAGGTCAAGGAAAAGCTAACGGTAACGTTACGATGGTGTTTCCCGGAATGGAACGCGTAGCAAGCATCTTGCCATTTGGTTCATTGGTAATTGTAATTTGTAATTGAAAAGACTCGCAGTGAACACTGATGGTGAGCCCGGGTTAGCGCCCAAGGAAGGCGCGGAACCCGGGGCACGAGGCACCTGACAACACCTTCGTTCTTATCGATGGCCGCCTTTCGATTGAATTAGGGGGTTATGGTTACGATGAGCTTGTTCGACTCAACCAACGCGGAGTTGGGAGCGTTCGAAACGTGCTCAGAGACCTGAATGGTATATGTACCTGGATTGGTGAGATCGAACCAACGGCTCAGAAAGGCGTAGTCAGTCCTGCTTTCTCCCGGCTGCAGCTCGAACGATTTCGGGTCGCCGTTCACCCCTGCGCCCGGACCACCTCCTCTTATCCATTTATCCGTTTGTTTGTGCGGCGGAACGGGATTGCCGTTGCTGTCTAAGACCTCAAGTGCCAATCCGGAGGCGCCATTTTCTGGTCCCAACTTTGTTATTGGATGATCACTAGTATTGGTTTTTCGTACTCGAATCGTGATCTCTGAGCCGAGCTTAACCGTTTTCGCGGCAGTCTCCTCTGGCCCTTTGGTGTCGTTATTGAAACCAATGGAGAGCGTGAAGGGTATGTTGGCGTTGTCATTTGTGCTTGTGGTCTTTTGTCCATACGCCGCGAATGAGAGGCTTGCGAATAGAAGGTAGAGGAAAAGAGTTTTCATAGTAGGTCCTCAGTCTGTCACGGTTGTCCAGGTTGGAAAACCGTCCACAAGAACGTTGTTGCCAACCTTGGTCTGAGTTGGGGAACTTGTCATGAATGAGCCGATGGGACCGGCGGAACTTGTCGTCGCAGTCCAATTGCCGATCTGATCGCAGTTTGCGTTACAGGTAGCCGTAGCTACGAAACCCCATGTCTGATACCCGAGTGGAACTGGGATCGACCCCGCAATGTTGGATGTCCACATCAAGAACATATTAGCTGTAAACGTACGGGTTACGCTGTTTGGCGTGGAAGGGAGATTCACAAAAGGGCTGTCGTCGGTAGCGCTCGCCGGGTAAGATCCCGGATATGGATATTGGGTGTCCAGACCAGAACCATAGTCTGAGGTGTTTATTTTGTCGGTACTTATCAACTGTACGAGAGAGAACGTCCCACCTGAGGCATTCTGATAGTTCGTCGGAGGATTGAAGGTCATGCCATAAGTGGTCGCATTCAGGGCGTTTGGACAATTTCCACCCTGGGCTCCTATCGCGTATATCAAGTATGGGCCACTAGGATAGGACTTGGGCGGGTGGCCGAACCTAAACATAATGGGTGCCCGGTCCTTTCCTTCTTTTGGAAAGGGCCGGAATGTTCACATCTCCGGGAGCCTTTGTCAGTCTGATCTCGTGCCAGCCGATACCGGCAGCGGAGTTCCGCTCCGCCACAGGCAAATAATCTCAATCCCCGAACCCAAGGTTTCGCGGCACCGGCCCTTTCCAAAAGAGGGAAAGGACCGGGCACCCGGCATCCGCCATAGGAAAACGATCTCAATCCCCGAACCCACGGTTTCGCGGCACCGGCCCTTTCCAAAGGAAGGAAAGGACCGGGCACCCGTCGAAGTGGTGGTCGTTAGTGGTCACCGGCCCTTTCCAAAAGAAGGAAAGGACCGGGCACCCGTCGAAGTGATGGAGGTCAGTGGTCACCGGCCCTTTCCAAAGGAAGGAAAGGACCGGGCACCCGTCGAAGTGGTGGAGGTAGATGGTTACCGGCCCTTTCGAAAGGAAGGAAAGGACCGGGCACCCGGCTCACATCACCGGAGAATGTTCGTGAGTTTGATTTCGTGCCAGCCTTCGTTAAGCCTAACCGGCCCCTGTTCCTCGAGTGCGTACCAACGATAACTGCTCCACTTCCATTCTTCCGGCGTTGCGACTAACCCGCGCGTGACGGGGTTGCGGTGCATGTATTTCAACTTCTCGATGCGCTTGCGCGAAGTAAAGACGTTGAAATCATAGAACCGAAGTTGCCACAATTGCGGCTCTCGATGCGGGAGTGCCCGCGATGTGCGCTGCTTCAGTACCTGCATGGCCATCGACGGGTTGCACCGCTCCGGCTCGCTCATGAGGAGATGGACATGCTCCGGCATGACGACGTATCCGATGATCACGAAATCGGATCGGCAGCGCACCTCTTCGAGAATCTCGAGAAAGCGGTCACGCGCCGAGGCGCAAAGCAATGGTCGTCTCTGGTAACAACTGAAGGTGATGAAATGAAGGTCTCCTTCACCGTAGTAACGTTTTAGATGACGACGCATTGACCGGATACTAACCGGAACGTTGGATTGTGGTCTGTGACGGATGTCAGTCGTCGCCGGCCCTTTCCAACAGAGGGAAAGGACCGGGCACCCGTCGAAGTGGTGGAGGTGAGTGGTCACCGGCCCTTTCCAAAAGAAGGAAAGGACCGGGCACCCGTCGAAGTGGTGGAGGTTAGTGGTTACCGGCCCTTTCCGAAGGAGAGAAAGGAGCGGGCACCCGTCACCCGTCGAAGTGGTGGAGGTCAGTGGTCACCGGCTCTTTCCAAAGGAAGGAAAGGACCGGGCACCCGGCTCACATCACCGGAGAATGTTCGTGAGTTTGATTTCGTGCCAGCCTTCGTTAAGCCTAACCGGCCCCTGTTCCTCGAGTGCGTAC
>Ga0335069_10001171_pt1 | contig 42354 bp, 32 predicted proteins | sample Lox_Sample_11_FD_206714 | JGI IMG/M metagenome (GOLD analysis project Ga0335069, IMG submission 206714) | Soil microbial communities from Loxahatchee National Wildlife Refuge, Florida, United States - Lox_Sample_1.1 | ecosystem: Environmental > Terrestrial > Soil > Wetlands | place: USA...
CGCTTGATGGCGAGAGAACCTGGTACAGGTACCATCACCTTTTTGCAGAATTATTAAAACTGAGGCTTCATCTGAGAGAAAAGGAAACCGTTATAGAACTTCATAGTAAAGCAAGCAGGTGGTTTAAAATTAATTCAATGCCCCTTCTGGCAATTGATCATGCAATTAAGTCGGATGATTTCGAAATGAGTATGATGTTTCTTGGAGAGGAAGCTGAGGCATTGTGGAAGAACGGACATCACGCTGCCATAATGAAATACGGTGATCTGTTGCCCGATGAATTAATTAAACGGAATGCTGATTTTTGCTTATACTATGCATGGATTTTGGTTATTACTGGTCAGATTCAGAAAGCAGAACCTTTTTTAGCCAGTGCTGAAAAAATTACTATTCAGATAATTAATGATAAAAACTCATCTGATGATGTTGTCAGGAATAAAAAGAAATTATTGGGAAAAATATCCGTTGCATTTGCCTACATGAATTCATTGCTGTCACGTTCCGATAAAATTTTTGAATATAGCAAAACCGCCATGGAAAACCTCTCGGAAGATGACCCTTTGTGGTATAGCTGGGGATGGTACTCAATCGGTATTGCGGATCTTTTCCATGATAATTTAGAGGGAAGTATTAAAGCTTTTGAGAATGCTTTGGAGTACGGAAAAAAATCAGGGAACATCTATCTCATTTCTACAGTAGGGAGCAGGTTATCAGCCCTTGAATCAAGAATGGGACTTTACACATCGTCATATGAGAAGTGCGCCGATCTTTTATCCTATATGAAAGAAAGTGGTTATGCCCCGGTAACAAAATCGGTAAGCTCTTTTGCCGGGCTTTATGCATGCATGGCAGGCATTGAATCTATGCGTACAGATTTTGATGATGCACTTGAAAACATAAAAACGGCCTATGACCTATGCAAAAACGAAGCAGATAACTCTTTTAAAGTCTTTACGATAGTAGTTTATTCACTCACTTTATACGGACGCGGCGACATAGCCGGGGTCAAAAACATGCTCAGTGAGGCCGACAATATTCTGCGAAAGAATATAATATTTCCCACCTCTATGGCGATGTATATTGCCATGAAAGGGTTAATCCTTATTGAAGATAATGACCTTGAAAAAGCCAACAGGTTGTATATTGAAAATGAAATACACTTTGATAATAAATTGTCCTATTCAGATGAATTCGCATATTATTCATATGCTCTTTTACTGATAACAGAAATGAAACTTCCGGAGGCAGAGATTCTTCTCTCAAACTTACTGGCAATGGCAAAGGCTGCAAACAGGACGGAGAGAATAATTGAAGCTAAAGTCATATATTCTATCCTTTATAAAGCCAAAGGCAAGATAAAAGAAGCCATTAATACACTTTTTGAAGCATTGGAATTTGCTGCCATTGATAATATACTGATGTCTTTTATTCTTTTTCATTCCAGGATAAGTGACTTACTGAAAGAGGTTTACAGAATACAGGCACACACAGTAACAAATATCCCTAAAAAGTTGACCGACAAGCTTAAGCTAGCTACAGAAAAGAGAGAAAAGTTTATCAGGAATAATTCAGGGTCCGGGTTAAGCGACCGCGAACTTGAAGCACTACACCTTATTGCTGAAGATCTGTCGAACCAGGAGATTGCCGATAAATTATTTATTTCATTAAATACTGTAAAAACACATATAAAGAATATTTACATGAAGTTAGAGGTTGATTCCAGGAATCAGGCTGTAACTAAAGCGAAGGAGTCTGGAATAATTTAGCTTCTTTGCCATTTCATTTTTACCTGTCAGATCTTTCCATAAAAATCACCCTTCCAAATCACCCCGAAGGGTGATTTTTTTTTGTTGTGTACCCCTGACCTTTGCTGAGACTTAATCAATTAAAATATGACAGGCAAAATTAAACTGACAATTCAAGGACATCTTGACAAGAAATGGAAGAACAGCTTTGAAGGGTTTGAAATTAATTATGAAAGATATAATACCATCCTTAAAGGAAATATTAAGGACGAAGCTCATCTGCACGGGGTTTTAAATCAAATCAGAGATTTAAACCTTAAGCTTATTTCAGTTAACCCTGACGCACCCTGCAACTAAGAAGCACTTATTAAAATTAAAAACTATGAAAAAATTACTTCTAACGGCAACCGTGATTACAATGTTATCTGCAATTGTATTCTGCCAGACGGAAAAGAAAGATTCAACTTTTAGACGCCAGTCTGTCGGAAGTTCACTATTCCTCCTTGGTAATTTAACACCTGGAGATCCACCCTGTTTTCTTCAATTGACCTATGGCTACCAGCCAACTAAAAAAGATGTAATAATTGTTGATGCTATTACATGGACCTATTATGAACCACTGGGCACTTATCCCGATTCAAAGGTACTGTACCCTGGTAAGGTGAGAGCCTGGGGAGTAGGATTAGGTTACCAGAGATTCCTGTGGAAGAAATTGTTTACCACTGTTGAAGCAACACCTTTTCTTCAGCAATTCTACGACCAGAGTAATACTAAAATCCAGAAGGGTTTTCAATTGTATCTTCAATTTATCCTGGGATACCGTATTGAATTCTTTAAGAAGCGTCTCTACATAGAACCTGCTTATGCTATCAAATATTGGCCTGTTAATACCAACTTTCCTGCATCCTTTGCAGCTATTGAAGGTGGAGCACCTAAATATAAATGCGAGCCCAGCATGAATTTTGGCTTCAGATTCTGATTGGATAGTGTGTGAATGAGAATTAAAATAAAATTAGAAAATCATGAAAATGGAAATAATTAAAAAGTATGGCTTTGCAATTTCAATTATTGCATTTCCCATAATGCTGCTAACAGGGTTTTTAATGCACCCTGATCTCCTGAAGTTAGAAGCACTTGAAACAGTTGGACAGCTGGTCGGAAGATTTCATAATCATCCGATGTATCACATCGGACATTTCATTGTAATGTTTGCAGTACCGGTAATAATGATATCGCTGATTAGTTTTATGAACGTATTGCAGGGGACAGGCAGACAATTAGGGTTTCTTGGTGGAATTATAGGATTATTCGGAGCATTCATCCTGGCTGTAGATAAAGGAGCTTTATGCCTGGTTCTGTCAGCATTCGACACATTGCCGGAAACCCGGTTCAGGGAATTTGTCCCATTTCTGAGTGTTATTGTGAACAAGGCAGGCCTGCTATGGGTGGTTTGGTTGTTACCACTGTTGCCGATAGGTGCTGCAATACAGGCATTCGGGCTAATGAAAGAAAGATTTATCAGCAGATGGCAAGGAATATGCATTGTTGTCGGACTCTTGCTCCTGAATAATCCGGATATAGAGTTTATTAGCTCTATCGGTGCTCTTTTAATGTGCGCAGGTTATATTCCATGGGGTGTAAGAATACTACGGGGCAGGATGAAATGTTCGTCGACTGCCTGCCCTATATATGACACAAAAAAAGATAAGGACTTCAAATGTAAACAACCATGTGGATAGTTATAGGAATAATTTCCATTTGGGCGATAGTGAAACGAAGATCAAACACAAAGCGCCTGGAATTTAAATGATTAAGCGACTCAAGAATCGGAATGTCTTATAAAAAACAGATGGTTAAATTACTCCTTAAAATTTTATTATGAAAAAGGTCCTCTTTTCGATTATATGTTTTCTTCTGATGCGTTCAGGTTTTGGACAATCAACCCATCCGGAATTTTATTTTGGACAAACTCCTCCAGGGGATGAACCGCAGATATTTGCTCCAATGATTATATCATTGCCAAATAGAAGAGAAACAAAAATAGTTTTCTCCCCGGATAACAGAAAATGCTTGATTGGAATTGGCATAGGTGGAACATTTAAAATATTGTATTCAAACTATGTCAATGGAAACTGGACAGAACCAAAGCCAGCCGACTTCATAACTATAGACCGCGCTATTGAGCCATTTTTCTCGCCGGACGGTCAGCAAATCCTTTTTACCAGCCATGCCGATATTTATGTATCTGACCTGGTAAATCAACTATGGACGGCACCAGTTAAACTCGATCCTCCGGTGAATACAATAGCGGAAGAGTATCACCCGACGGTCACTTTAAAAAGAGCACTTTATTTTTGTTCAATGCGTGAAAATCCAAAAGGTGAGATTTTTCGTTCAAAATATGAAAATGATAAATATTCTGCTGTTGAAAAGCTTGATACAATAATTAATTCCCGATATGGAGCATGGGATCCCTTTATTTCCCCGGATGAAAGTTATATCATATTTTCATCAACTCGCCCTGATGGCTATGGCAAAGAGGATCAATACATAAGTTATAATAGAAATGGCGTTTGGACTGCTCCTCAAAACCTGGGGCCACTTATTAACAGTGATAAAATAGAATATGGTTCATATATAAGCCCTGATGGTAAATATTATTTTTTCAGCAGGCCAGCTGGCTGGGGACCAGATGTTCCGGCAGATATCTATTGGGTAAAGGCAGATTTTATTGAGTTGCTGCGTAAAACTGATATTATCAATAAATAAATATCCAGGCTTGACATCCTAACGCTCTAACCATGGCGCTGTCAGGATAAATGTAACAGGACTCATCACTTAAACATAATTGATATGAAACGACAAATTATACTGACAATATTTCTGATTTCTGTTTTTTTTGGCGCAAAGGCTCAAACTGATTTTAATATAGATAGTTTATTAAATCAGTATGTTTTATCATCATCAGATAAGGATGCCGGAATACTTGTCGGTGTTATTGATTGCAGAACAGACCTGATAAAAACATTTTCAAAAGGGTCAATTGACAAGGGAAACGATTTAAGGCTGGTGTGTCCGGGTTCAAAACCTGCTCTTAGCTATTTAATCCTGAAAAACGGATTAAATATTCAATCAACGATTGATAAGTGGTTTCCACCGGAACAAGGTTATCAAAAGTCTGACAAAATCACTATTAAAATGCTGCTCTCAAATACCAGCGGGATCAATGATTATGTTGGATTGCTATTCAACTGTAAGCAGGCCGGCAATGCTCAATTCACCGTTGATACTGCATATAAGAATAAAGAATTGGCATTTGACCCGGGTGTTTCTGTTTTATATTCAAACACAGGTTTTAATATGGCCGGGATTATTTTAGAAAAAGAAACAGGGAAAACTGTCAATGAATTATTATCACAGCGGTTTAAGAATATCTCACCGTCGATAAGGATGGATGATGGTAAAGGTAATTATCCAAAAGGTTACATGAATCCCTGGCCATATCATTATAGTTTATCGGCATATTCCGGTGGTATTATAGGCACAATTGAAGATTACTTAAGGATGATGTCGTATATAAGTAAACAACCGGAATTTAAAACGATGACAGATTGGGTAAAGGCTATAAATGGTTGGAAATATGGCCTGGGAATCGAGGGTGAAGGGGATAAAATTTTATACCCGGGTAATTCTGGTGCAAACTTATCGTGGTTTACAAAGATTGATTCGAAAATTATATATGTTCATACTGCAAATGATTTGGATAATGATAAGTTTCAGGGATTCGTAAACAGCCTGATTCCACTACTGATGAAACTTTAAAATGCATTGTGCCAGAAAAAAAGGCAAAAGAAGTGTGAGTGTGAGTCCTCCTTCGCTTAAACCTCGGAGGACAAAGTGTGAGTTTTGAGAACCGAACCCCGATTTATCGGGGTGAGCTCGACGAACGAAGTGAGTCAAAAAAGAGATGAGAGTGTTCGTGATTGCTCTCGCACTCGCTCTCACTCTCACTCTTTTTCTGTACCCCGAACGGTTAAAAGTTGCAACCATATGACAGATATTTATAATGGAGATTGGTGTTTGTTTACACCAATATTTCTCTGATTAATGATTGTTATCATGTTGTTTACATCCATGGGTTCTGCCTGATTGATTTCCAAGTCTGACTCAATGATGTCTGTTCTGGTAGTAACACAAAATAAGCTGGAGAAGCCAGTTGTTCTGACCAGGCTCTGCTGGAGTTAATTGACCTCCTTAAGCTGGTTGTATTTATTTGTTATCATGTATCTTATATTCCTGTACTTCTGACCGGCCAAAAGTGATAAAGGCTACTGGCTTTTGCACTGAACAGAAAGAGACGGTAGAAATTAATACCGTCCTCTAAATTTGAAAAAAAGGACAATTATCAACAAGGATTTATTATTTTTAGTTTTTTATCATAAGATGCCAAAAGATAACCGATTAGAGCAATGGGTTGAAGATTATACAAGAGATCTGTATTCCTGGGCCTTTCATAAAGTTTCAGATACCGAACTTGCAAAAGACCTGGTCCAGGATACATTTTTGGCTGCTGCAGAGAAAATCGAATCTTTTAAAGGAGATAGTTCACCAAAAACATGGTTGTTTGCTATTCTGAACTACAAAATAATTGATCATTACAGAAGAAAAGTTAATCAACCGATCCTTTTAGATACTCAGTCCTTTTCAACTTTTTTTGATGACGAAGGTTCATGGAAACCAGAAATGAGACCCAAAGATTGGGATTATGAAGATACAGAGCTTCTTGATAATCCTGAATTCAATGAAATATTAAGTAGATGTCTCGGAGAGTTACCTGAGATGTGGAATGCTACGATCAGACTTAAATATATTTTAGGAAAGAATGGAGAAGAAATCAGTCAGGAACTTGGAATTACTCCTACTAATCTCTGGCAGATAATACACAGAGCAAAAGTACAACTCAGGAATTGTGTTGAGAATGGATGGTTAAATAATTGAGGTAAAGTGAAAAAATTAATGAATAAATTGTTTCTGTCATGTCTCAAAGCAACTGAACTTATTGAGAAAAAACTTCTATTTAAGCTTTCAGTCCAGGAACGAGTACAGCTAAAAATTCATAAAATGATGTGTGATGCCTGTACTTTATTTGAAAAACAAAGCAATACTTTAGGTAAAGCTATATCAGAATCATCAAAAAAAGAGAACGTAACAATTGATGTGAATAATCTTAAAAAAGATATTTTAAAAAAGATCGGGGAACCTGAATAACTTTCATCATGCCTGCTGACCATTCTCATTCAATATCAAACTATTACTTTCAGCTTTCTCATGAACCCAGTACTGTCAAAAGAGCTTTCAGGACTTCTATAATAGTTGGAATAGTTTTAAACTTCATTAATCATTATCAGAACTTTGTTTCACTAACATTTAAGGATATTAATCCCATAATGGTTGTTCTTACCTTCCTGGTCCCCTATTTAGTTTCAACATTCTCCTCGGTTGCTTCAAACAGCAGTTTGAAGCCAGGGAAAATTTCCTCTATTGATGGTTTGCTCCAATGCAAGAACTGTAAAATGGTGAATTTCAAAGCTAAAATAGGAGATGAAATCGAGGAGTGTGGAAATTGCCACAAGAAAACAAAGTGGAGACCTTTAACAATAATTTCAACTGAAAAGAACGAGTCTGATATGCTGAAGAGTCTGGCTCTCTTTGCACGCCATAATCCACAGCCGCTATTCAGAGTCGATGAATCAGGAATTATTACTGGCGCTAACCCTTCGTCTGAAATACTTTTTAAAAAAGAAACTCTTAATGGCGAAAATATTAAAACTCTTATCTCTGAATTGTCTGCTCTGGATATATCAAGGATAATTAGAAATAATGAAAAAGTAAACTATACGATAATAATTGAAGACCGCATTTTTGATCTGACAATAAAAGGGATCAGTTCATTAAGTACATTAAATATTTACGCAAATGAGATCACTCAGATTATAATGGCTGAAAATAAAATAAAAGAACAAGCACGCAACATAAGTGACAGTATAGTATATGCAAGCCGGATTCAAATGGCCCTTCTGCCTGAAGAAAAAATTCTTAAATCAATCTTCCCTGAATGTTTTGTATTTTATAAACCCAAAAATGTGGTTAGCGGAGATTTTTACTGGGCTAATGAGTTGGGAGATCTAAAATTTGCCGCCGTTGCTGATTGTACTGGTCATGGTGTCCCTGGTGCATTTATGAGCATGTTGGGAATCTCTTTACTCAATGAAATAATTCTCAGAGAACACGTTACTGATCCAGGTGATATACTAAATATTCTTCGGGAAAGAATTATCTTATCACTTTCATCCGGATCTAACAAGGCTGATGTTAAAGATGGAATGGATATATCACTGGCTGTCATAAACACTAAAACAAAAACTTTGCTTTTTTCTGGTGCATTTAATCCAATGTATATCTGCCGTAACGGAAAGTTACTTGTGCTCGAAGCAGACAGAATGCCGGTCGGGAAACATTTTGTCGAGTATTCTCCCTTTTCTGTTAAGATAGAGAAAGTAATGCCAGGGGATAGGTTCTTCTTGTTTTCCGATGGATTTAAAGACCAATTCGGTGGGGTTAATAATAAGAAGTTTTCATCAGGAAAATTTAAAGATTTTATTATCGAAACCGACAATCTTCCATTTGATAAGATTTTTGATTCCCTTCAAAATAGGTTCGATTCGTGGAAGCTTGATAAAGAGCAAGTTGATGATGTACTGGTAATGGGAATTAAAATTGATAGATAGTATTAGCTTATACCCTTTTCTATAACTGTTCGTCCTTGTGAACATAAAAGAAACATTTAATAATAAAGCCGCCATCTTAACTCACTGTTAATAAATGGCTTAATCTCCTGAGGATAATTTTCTTTTGTAAATTTCAGATTCATCTTGTCAGGTTCTGTCATCATTACCGACTACTTGATTAAATAAAAAGAATTCAAGTAATAACTCTTAAAAAGATCAAGATGAAAACAGTAAAATCAATTCTAATCAGTGCAGTACTATTCTTGTTAGTGACAGTGTCTGCATTGGCTCAGTCTGAAGCAAAAGTAATCGCAGTAGTTAACAAAGCTGACTGGTGCTCGGTTTGTAAGGCAAACGGAGACAGGGCTATGGCAGCATTTATGTCAAATAATAAAGACATGGCTATTCTCTTTCTGGGAAACAATGTAACAGATGATAAGACTGAAGAGAAATCGGCTGAAGAACTGAAAAAATACGGGCTAGATAAAGAAATGGCAAAACATACAGGAACAGGAGTTGCCTATTTCTTTAATGCTAAATCCAAAAAACTAATAAAAGAGATCAGCATTGCAGAACCCGACAACAAACTTGCTGAGGCGTTAGCCTTTGCTAAGAAGGGTGCAAATTAATCAGTCCAGCTTATTCATTAAGAAGGCGATATCATGAAGATTTCGCCTTTTTTTGTCAGTATTATTACCTAAGCTCGACTATTAATAAAACAGAAGAAAATAAATCATTTATAAACAAAAACAAATTTATTAAAACAATGAAAACAAAAATTTCACAAGCAGTAATTGGTGGTATCGTGGCCACTTTAGCAATGACTATGGTAATGTTTTTAGCTCCCTATATGGGCTTACCAAAAATGAATGCAGCGGCCATGTTATCGATGATGATGGGAGTCCCTGTTTTAATTGGCTGGGGATTACACTTTATGATTGGAATCGTTTTCGCACTGGCATTTTTATTCCTTTTTGTTCCGATTCTAAAGAAAGTGAAGAGCAGAGTTGTAAAGGGAGTCATTTTCGGTTTATCGGTGTTTATCTTCGCTCAGTTGATGATGGCAGTAATGAGTTTAATATTTGGCGGAATGAATTCTCCTTCTGGAAGTATGGTGCTAATTTTAACTGGTGGAATTATCGGTCATGTTATTTATGGTATCGTAGTTTCAATTTTTGCAGGAGCTGATTAAAACGCCATTAAATTTTTATATCATCTTTTAAATTTTAAACCCTGCAAATGATTACTTTGTAGGGTAACTTTTTTGCTGATTAATTAAATCTGATCTTTTAAATACTTTATATCAATTTAAAACCAAAACAATGAAGATTAAGCTATTCTTCCTAGTACTTGTTTTTTCAATATGTTCTGCAAAATTTCTGATGGCTCAGGATGGAAAGATCGCAACACCTTCTGACACTCTAATTGTTCTTTGGTCAAGCGGAGATGCGGATGTCGCTGAGAAAGCCTGCCTGATGTATGCTCATGCAGCAAAAAAATTCAACTGGTTCAGGGAGGTTATATTAGTTGTTTGGGGTCCCTCAGAAAAACTTCTAGCAGAGGATTCAAAATTGAAAGATAAAATTGCTTCTATGAAGAAAGATGGGGTAATCATCGAAGCATGTGTTGCCTGCTCCAATATGTATGGTGTAACAAATGATTTAAAGGTTTGTGAGGTTGATGTCAAGGGGATGGGTGTTCCTCTTACACATTATTTAAAGAGAGGTTATAAGATTGTTTCTTATTGATTAGTTTTATATTGATACTTCCTTATTTTAACATAACCAATGGTTCCAATTTGTATTATTCTTCAATAATCTAAATCTATTACCATTTTAACATGTCCAAGGAAGATTATCCAATTTTGCAGACAGTGTGATATCTTGCAAGGTTTCTTGCTAGATTTTTGGGATAAAGTGCAAAAAACGGTCACATTGACCACCTGGCGCCGGAGCAAAGTGGTCAGATTAGCCGGCGTATGAGGTTACACGAATAGTCATTAACAACACATTGGTTGCAACTCTGCCAAAAAACCTGATTTTCTGATTTGAAAAGTTGCAACCCTCCCAATAAAAAAGTCAGAACATCTCATCCGTAGAATTAATGAGGTTTTCAGAAGGTCATAAAAAAAGAAAAGAGGTCGATTTTGACCTCTTGTCCCGTTGGAGTACCCGGAGCGGGACTTGAACCCGCACAACCGCAATGGTCACAGGATTTTAAGTCCTGCGTGTCTACCATTCCACCATCCGGGCATTATTATAGTCTGGTAGATATTAAGTATGCAAATATATTATAAAGAACTCAAAACTCTTATTCGGATGGTGGAATGGCCTCCCCTGCAGTCTGGCTCCTTCGCTAAAACAGCCCACAGGGCTGTTTCTTAACGCTCGGTCCTACCATCCGGGCTTATAATATACTTAGTAGACAATTAATCTGAGTGCAAATTTATAAAGATTTTCATAAGTCCCTCTCCTGAAGGAGAGGGATTAGGGTGAGGCATTTCATTTCCAAGGAATGGTGGAATGGTCCGCACTTCTTTGCCGGCTAAAGTCTCAGCTTACCGGATGCCGGCATCTCAATCACACAGTCTCCAGATTCTCACGTATCAGGGTCATACTGCCAGGAGTAACAAAAAAATAAAGTCCCCCTTCATGTGAAGAGGGACCTGATCTGTGATATTTTATTCAAAAAAGCTCAGCACTATTTGTTATCAAGCAGCACAGGTGCACCGAGTCCAGCCTTTTCAAGCTCTTTCAGCTGTGTCTGAGCATCTCCTGCAACAACATAATACATTTTCGATGGGTCGATAAATTTTTTCACTACCTCGAGTTGCTTCTCCGGTGTGAGGTTCTTCAGATATGCCTCTTCCGTCTTTACATAGTCGGCCGGAAGGTTATATGAACTCACGTTATTGAGGTAGTCTACAAGGCTGCCCAGTGTCTCAAACCTTCTTGCATTTGCCTTCATCAGGCCCGAAATCGTAAAATCGATATACTCTTTTGGCATCACCTGGCGGTATTTTTCCATTTCCGTCTTGAAGATGTTTACCGATTCGAGCGTGGCATTGGTCCTGACCCTTGATGAAGCAACAAAGTAGCCGTAGTTGCTGAATCCATTCACTGAAGAGTAAGCGCCATACGTGAAACCTTTCTGTTCCCTGATTATCTGCATCCACAAACCTGCTATTGATGCTTCCCTGGCCCCGAGCTTGTAGTTCGCAACAAGCAACGGATAGAAGTCAGCATTCGTTCTGGCAAGTGAGGGAGTGCCTATTGATATAACCGACTGCTTCGCACCTGGCACATCGACGAAGTATATTTTTGCCTGGTCAGGGGCAGCAGGAACAGAAATTTCAGGAGCCCTGACGACTTTCGACTGCCATTTTTTGTTTAATGAAGAAAGGGCATTTTCGACTCTTTGCCTGTCGACATCACCCGCAATCAGGAAATGGCTTATTGAAGGTGAGAAATAGTTTGAATAAAATTCCCTGCAATCGTTTATGGTAATCGTCGGAACAGAAACAATGGTGCCTGCGACATCCGATGCCAGTACACTTTTACCGAACATAAGCTTATTCAGAGTACTTGATGAAAGGTAATCGGGACTTGCCGCATTCCGTTTGATATTATTCAGTATTCTCGAGCTCGCGAGACCGAACTGTTCTTCATCCCAACGTGGTTCGAGTAGAATTTCCTCAACAATCGAAAGTGTCTTTTCAAAGTTTCTTGAAAGAGTGCTGACATCAACGGAAATATCCTCATTTGAAGCAGAAACCCTTATACTGGCTCCAAGCAGGCCGATAGCTTCCTCAAGTTGTTCAGGAGTTTTATTTCTAGTCCCTTCGTTCATGACGGTCGCAACCATATTGGCCAGACCTTCCTTGCCCAGCGCATCACGCATATGGCCGCCTTCAATTACAATGGAATACTGCACCAACGGAAGTTCAGACTGCTTTATCCCCCATATCTTAAGACCGTCAGGTAGTGAGCCTGTCCACAATGACGGAATCTTGATTTCCGGATCAGTACCGGCTTTGGGCATTACCGAACGGTCGAATCTGGTTTTGGATTTAGCTACAGGTTCATTCGTTCCTGATTCTGTTTTTATCTGGGCCGCATTTTTAACATCTTCCTCCTTGATACCTGCGTTTACAGAGCCTTCTGCCGCAAGCTTAACATCGCCCTTTGGTACGAAGCTTGTCTCCACAAAATTCTTGCCCCTTATATATTTATTATAGGCTGCCTTGATATCAGACATTGTAACTGCTTCAGTGTTTTTCAGGTCTTTTTTGTAAAATTCAGGATCTCCTGTATTCATTGTGTACTCAGCCAGTGAAAATGCTTTACCCTGAACGCTGGCGAAAGAATTGAAGAACCTTGTCTCGTAACCGGCCTTGATCCTTGTTATGTCTTCTTCCGTGAACCCGTCTTTCTCAAATTTCTGCAGCCCCTCAAAGACTGCCTTTTCAACATCGGTCAGGCTTACACCAGGGTTTGCAGTTACGGAAATTGTGAAGGACCCGGCTAATTCCTGGGCCATGTTCCTTGCCATTACACGCGACGTAAGCTTCTTTTCCTTTACCAGTATCGTGTAAAGAGGAGCCTTTTTTGAGTTTGCAAGAAGTTCTCCCAGGAAGCTGAGGGCATACATGTCTTTTGAATATCTCTCGGGTGCCGGGAACACGATAGTAAGCTGAGGAGCTTTTGCAAAGTTATCTTCATGGTACAGTCTTACAGTCGAGCTAAGGGTGACAGGCATAGGTTTTCTTTTATCAATTGCAACGCCTGCAGGCAATTCTCCAAAGTATTTTTCAACGAGGGCCCTGGTCTCAGCCTTCTCAAAATCACCTGATATCACCAGGAATGCATTATTCGGGGAATAGAATTTATGATGAAAAGATTTTACATCCTCGATGCTGGCATTTACCAGGTCCTGCATGCTCCCGATAACGTCCCAGCTGTAAGGATGCCCTTTTGGATAAAGGTTTTTAAGGATAAGCATCTGATTGAACCCATAGGGAGCATTGTCATAGCTCTGTCGTTTTTCATTCATTACAACATCCTGCTGGTTGGCGAGATTACTTTTTGTAATTGCATTTTCAAGAAAGCCCATCCTGTCTGATTCCATCCACAATGCCAGTTCAAGATAGTTTTTCGGCAGGACCTCGAAGTAGTTTGTCCTGTCCTGGTTTGTGCTTCCATTGAATGTGCCGCCGGCATTGCTTATGTTCTTGACGAACTCGCCCCTCGGAAGGTTTTCTGATTCCTGGAACATCATATGTTCAAAGAGATGTGCATAACCGGTTTTTCCTTCCGTTTCACGGCTTGAGCCAACATGATAATAAATTGCAACCGCGACGATGGGATCGGATTTGTCCTGGTGCAGTATAACCGTGAGGCCATTCTGCAGCCTGTATTTTTCAACGGGTATTGAAAAGTTGTCAGTAGGTTTGGCCTGACTGCGGCCAAATGTTGTAAATGCCATAATCGTGAGTAATGACAGGATAAGTTTTTTCATATTCAATTTGGTTAATTTCCACCGGGGATAATTGTTTCGAATTTAAAACAAATTGATGAGAGGCTGCATGATATAACAATTTTTAACAGCACGAGGAAGGGTAGGGCAGGAGGGGGCCAAAGATATTCAAGGTAATGTTTGCAGATAAAAAAAAATTCTTATTTTTGCCGGGAATTCGCGGGAGTAGCTCAGTTGGTAGAGCATAACCTTGCCAAGGTTAGGGTCGCGGGTTCGAGTCCCGTCTCCCGCTCAGGCAAAGCCGCCACTTGAAAAAGTGGCGGCTTTTATGTTTAGAAGGGCCGACTCATGCTTGCATGAAGGAGGCCCGGATAAACATAAAAGCAAGGGCGACAGCCCGGCGGCTTTGCCTGAAAGCGACCCCGCAGAGAGTCCGTCCGGACCTTCAGAGCCTGGACAATCCCATCAGACAGAAACAGTTACTGCCTGATTTATCTGGTTGCAATCACGACATTGTCGTGATTGCAACGACCGTACCTTAAACATGATCTTGACATGCTGGAATGTACGTCATTAAAAATACATGTCTTTGTGAGTCACAAAGTGACGAAGCAACCAAGTCATCACGGAAGCATTATTGTTTTTTTAATAAGGATAAAAAGATCCGAAAACACTTTATTAACAAAAATTATTTTCACGTTGTTAATAAAAAGGATCCGATAATATTTGGAATTAGTCTAAATAAATATAAATTTGCTTCGCTATCTGAAAGTTGATCAGGTAGCGGAGAGAGTTCCACTCCGTTGGCTGGAACTAAAAAAGTGACCAACATGGCAACAAAAGCAACCGCAAAAAAAGCTGCACCTGCAAAAAAAGCTGCTGCAAGTGCATCTAAAGCGAAGCCGAAAGGCAAAAAGTAAGCAAACATAAAAAAGAGCCCCGCGGGAAACGACGGGGCTTGACTTTTTATCACTTTCAGTATTATTTATTCATCGGTCCCCAGCTTGTGAGAATATCATTCTCCATCCTCAGCCAGGTATTTTTATACTCCCATTCCTCCCTGACAAGACTTCCCTCAAAAGTCTTGTTGATTTTTACAGGCACTCCCCAGCTGTCTTTAACCATGTCGCCCGTCATTCCTTTCCAGATCTTGCCGGCAAAGAGCAGCTTCGCAAGACTTGACCCATATTTGTTCAGGAGATAGTTCATCCTGTCAGACTTTTCATTTTCCTGGTTATCCTGGACCGGCTGAACCTGCTGATTGTTATCCTGCGATACAACCTGGTTCTGGTTGGCCTGATTTGTAACGGATTCATAACTCAGTGAAGCGTCCCTCCTGAAAATATATCCCTCGTCGTCACCCGATGTAACCCGGAGATATGTGCTGTCGGACCCCAGAACATTTACCACGGTCCCGGCCTGTAAAACCACAATTACAGAGGTGAGGTCATCCTTGTTTCCAAACAGCCTGCTTGCCGATTTCAAAGTTGCTGTCTGGATTTGCTTGCTGCCGGCCCTGTGATTGCCTTCAAGATTCTGCAGCACATCAGTCTTGTCAGACTGTGCGTTTAGCATTACATGCAATAAAAAGGCCGCCAGAATAAAAAAGTATCTTTTCATATTGTGTTTTTTTAGATTGCTCAAAAATTATACCATACTGAAACTTCAATGAAAAGTTCAAATATCAAAGTTACCCTGCAACAATGAAATAAACGTGAAGCCGGAGATTAAATTTTTCCAGGGGCAGTCATTCACACTTCCTGATTATCATCAACCCGTCCCTTACAGGAAGTATAATATTCTCAATCCCCTTTTCCCTTGTTATCATTTCGTTGAAAGAAATAATCCCTCTTGTCTGCTGGTCCCTCGTATTAATGTCGAGGGTCTTGCCTCCCCATAATACATTATCGGCAAGTATATATCCTCCAGGTTCGACCTTGTCAATTACCATTCTGAAATATTCGCAGTACTCCCTTTTGTCACCATCGATGAAAACTAGCCCGAATTGCATATCAAGACCAGGAACCAGGTCCTGTGCCTTCCCAATGAGCTGAAGAATCTTTTTCCCGACGCCGGCCCTGATAAAATATTCCCTGCTGAAATCTGCCAGTTCATCGTTGCACTCGATTGTTACCAGCCGACCTTCTTCGCGGAGTCCTCTGGCAAGACTGATAGCCGAATATCCCGTATATGTACCAATTTCCAGGATGTTTAAAGGATTGATCATCTTGGCAAGGAGTTCAAGCAGTTTACCCTGGATATGGCCGGAGGTCATGTTTGGATTTACAAACTTCAGGTAAGTCTGCCTGTAGAGATCTTCCAGGATGGGATCTTCTTTCGATGAATGCCTGAGTATATAATCTTCAGTTTCCCTGTCCATGGTCACCGGTAAATTAAGGTTGAAAGGCTCTCTTTCCGGAATACATCATTTGCAGTCTCCATAATCTGAGAAGCGGTTATCCTGTCGATTTTTCTGCATAGCTCTTCAAGAGTATCGATCCTGTTATAGAGGAAAATACTTTTTCCGAGAGATAGCATCAGGCTCTCATGATGTTCAAATCCCCTGGCGATATAGCCTTTCATCTGGGTTTTAGCCTTGGAAAGCTGCACGACTCCCATTTTTTTTGTTTTTATCCTTTCCAGTTCCCTGATTGTCGCTGCTATGCTCTTTTCCAGGTTTTGTTTATCTGTGCCGAAATAGATTGAAAAGACACCCGTCTGGTGGTAAGGATTGTAGTTGGACTCAATGTTGTATGCAAAGCCTTTTCTTTCCCTCAGCGACATATTCAGCCTGGAGTTAAGTCCGGGGCCGCCTAGTATATTATTGAGAAGAGTCATGCTGAATCTCCTTTCATCGTCGTGCTTGTAGGCAATATTGCCAATGATGCAGTGCGACTGCCAGGTTTCAAGTTTACGCTCAATAGTAACGGGTTCATATTTCCACTTCTCCTGAGGTTTTTTCCCTGAAATTCTTGGAGGAACATGTGAGAAGTATTTTGTGAAGAGCCTTTTAATTTTTATTTCATCAATGTTGCCAACGGAGCAAAATACCATCCTGTCGGTGAAGTAATTGTTTTTTATGAAGGTAATTATCTTGCGCTGGCTGAATTTTCTTACTGTTTCGGGTGTTCCAAGTATATTCCTTCCGATGGCCTGATCGCGGAAAATCACTTCTTCAAATTCATCAAAAATCAGCTCGGCAGGGTTATCTTTATATGAATTTATCTCTTCGAGTATTACCTCCTTCTCCTTGATTATCTCCTTTGAAGGATATTCCGAATGGAAAGCAATATCAGCAATCAGTTCCATAGCTCTTTCATAGTCACCGTTCAGAAATGATGCATGAACCGCGGTCTCCTCCTTGGTAGTGTAACCGTTAAGCTCACCGCCCACTTCCTCGAGCCTGCAAAGGATATGGTAAGCTTTCCGGTGGCTGGTGCCCTTGAAAAGCATATGCTCGATGAAATGGGCTATCCCGTGTTCCACCGGAGCCTCGTCGGCCGATCCGGCATTGATTATCAGGCCACAATGGCCCACGGCGCCTGGGATACGGTGGTGAATAAGCCTGATCCCGTTGGAGAGCTCAAGAATGACTTTGTTCATTAACTGATTAAGATAAGGTGCCAAAGGTAATCATAGGTAAAATGATTACAAACAGAAAATAATTAGGTAAAGTATTTGTGAAAAACGATTTGCATTTTATATTTGCAGTCCCAAACTGAGGTGCCATAGCTCAGTAGGTAGAGCAACGGACTGAAAATCCGTGTGTCCGTGGTTCGATTCCACGTGGCACCACTTCAAAAAGAGTGAGAGTGAGAGCGAGTGTGAGACGAACTTTCACTCTCTCTCTTTTTGTCAGGTACCTATACCCGCAGGCAGACCGAAACTGACATACTCCTCTCTGTCTTATCTCAATTACGGATACGAGGAGTCACCGAAAACGCCTGAACTTACCTGTCTAACACATTATAGTTTTAATGCTTTGATCCTCAGTACGATTTTTTAATCGACCATTTAAAAATCATTTTATATATTTGGAGCGGAGATTCTATGCTCTAAAGACCTGACATTAATTTTTAGATATTCCGGATTTGAATACCTTACTGCAAGGTTGGACTAAAGAATTTCGCCAAGAAAGGATATTCCCTCGTTATCACCTGGGGATTTGCTTTGCTCTGGTCCTTCTTATGCATGCTGAAGTTTTTTCCCAGAACAATATCTGGTTCAAAAAACTGGCTGTCGAAGACGGGCTTTCCCATAACTCGGTCTATTCACTTTTCCAGGACAGGGAGGGGTTTGTCTGGATCGGAACCAAAAATGGCCTTAACTGCTATGACGGGTACACGTTCAGAATTTACGACATAAACTTCAATGACAGTACAGCGATTTCAAACGCCTGGGTCAATGTAATATTCCAGGATAAAGACGGATATATCTGGATCGGAACCGAGGGGGGAGGAGTAAACCGGATCAACAAAAGAACCGGAAAGGTCGACAAGTTTGTCACTGTCCCTGGTGATACAAACAGTCTCACCAGTAATTATGTTTATGGAATAGCCGAAGACAAAAGCTCCAACATCTGGATCGGTACCCTTGAGGGTGTAAGCGTCCTGGACGCATCAAGGAAGAGCTTCACGAATTACAGGAACAAACCTTCCGATCCTCATTCCCTGGCGTCGAATGACATTTATGATCTGGTGATTGACAACAAAGAAAGGATATGGGTTGCAACTTATGGCGGGGGACTGAATCTTTTCGACAGGAAAACCAACGGGTTCATCAGCTACAGGCATAACAAAAAGGACAATTTTTCTATTTCGGGAGATACAGTCTGGCAAGTCAGACCCGACAGGTTTGATGATAATGTTCTGTGGATCTCAACATATTCGGGGCTTAACAGGATGGTAATCGATAATGGCACATTTAACAGGTACGATTTCAGCTCCGGGAAACAAATGACTGCAGCCGAGAAAAAATGCCAGCCATTGATAATGGATGTAAAGGGAAGATTATGGATTGGCACAGATGAAAAAGGCATATATTGTCTTAATTCAAAGACCTTTGAAATTCAGCATTTTGAGAACAACCCGCTGGATCGTAACAGTCTCGGCGACAATTCCATTCTCTCGATTCTCGAAGATAAATCGGGATTAATCTGGGTCGGGACAAGAAATTCAGGTTTAAGCCTCCTTAATGAAACACGTTTCAGGAACCTGAAAAGGGATATTCCGGCCCTTGTTGGCAAAAATGTATATTCCTTCTCGGAAGATGGGAAGTTCATGTGGATCGGTACCGATAAGGGGTTATTCAGGTACGACAGCGAATCACATAATATCCGGCAGGTTAATTTTATAAATGAAGCATACCAGGAGAAGGACAAATGGATATATTGTGTTTTGCGTGACAAGGATGGAGATATTTGGGTTGGGACAAAAAATGCGGGGTTGCATCTTGTTACCAAAAACTCGCTGAAATTTGAAAGCTTTTATACTGATGCAGAGGATACCACTACAATAAGCGGTAACGACATATTGTGCATTAATCAGGATCATAACGGGCTGATCTGGATAGGAACAAACAGGAACGGCCTTAACAGCTATGATAAAAAAACAGGAAGATTCAGGAGATATAAGTTCGATGCTCTAAGGAAAAATTCCATATCAGGAAACAGTGTCTGGGATATCTGCCCTGATAACCGGAACAACCTCTGGATAGGAATGAATGGAACAGGACTTGACAAAATTGACCTTGGCACCGGGGAGGTCAGAAAATATCAGAATGATCCTTTGGATTCAACAACTATCGACGATGATTATGTCAGGTATCTTTATTTATATCATGATACGATCTTGTGCATCGGTACTTACAGCGGAGGACTGAACCTGTTAAACCTTACAAATGACGAGATCAGACATATTAGGAGGGAAGACGGATTACCCAGTAATGCAGTCCTGGCAATTTGTGAGGATACAGATAATATCTTATGGCTCAGTTCCGACAACGGGCTGTCGCAATATAATCCCCTGACGGGGAAAATAAGGAATTTTGCAAGGGAGAACGGCCTGTCGGATATTGAGTACCATGCGGGAGCGGTATTCAGGGACAGTAAGGGTATTATATATTTCGGAGGAACCGACGGTTTGACATATTTTGATCCGCACAGTATTGTTGAGAAAGCATTTAAACCTGATGTAAGGATTGTTGATTTCAGGATAGAAAACCAGAATCAGTCAAATAAATCAAAGTCAACACCGAGCCTGAGCTATGTGATCAGGGATACGATTATCCTGAATTATCTGCAGAACTCCTTTACAATAAAATACAGTTCCATGCTTTTCTCCTTCCCGGGGAAAAATCAATATATGCATATCCTGGAAGGATTTGAGAAAAAATGGAGCAGCCCGCGATCCGCAAACTCGCAAAACTACTCCAACCTTAAGCCCGGTAAATATTTTTTCAGGATAAAAGGTTCAAATTACGACGGGGTATGGAGTGACACTGAAACCAGTCTTTGCATTATTATCAGGCCACCGTTATGGGAAACACTCTGGTTCCGGTTCCTCTGCCTTGGCGGTTCCCTGATGCTGGTTTACCTGATAATACTTATCAGGGAAAGATCTCTGAGGAGGAACCAGGAAGTAATGGCCGAGAAGATAAGGGAAAACACTATTGAGATAAGAAAACAAAGCGATGAACTAAGGGCTCAACGCGATTTGGCCATCCAGCAAAAATCTGTCATTGAATCGCAGAATATCGAACTCGATAAGCACAGGACCGGGTTGGAGCAGCTGGTTCATGAGAGGACCGCGGAACTTGAACTGGCGAGGGTGAAGGCTGAAGAATCAGACAGGCTGAAGTCTGCCTTTATTGCCAATATGTCGCATGAGATCAGGACTCCAATGAATGCTATTATAGGATTGTCAGGGCTGCTGAATAGTGAAGATTTAAGTACCGAAGACAGGGAGGAATTCATCAGGATCATAATTAACAACGGGAACAGCCTGCTCCGTCTGATTGACGATATACTTGATGTTTCGATTATCGAGTCGGGAAAGCTTGATCTCAGGATCGTGAGATGCAACATAAACGATATCTTTTCCGAGCTTCACAGGGTTTTCCTGAATAAAATGAGAACCACGTATGAAAAGGAACTCAGCCTCAGGTTTCTTATCAGCCCCGGGCAGCAGCTATACCTCGATACTGATCCGGTTAGGTTCACTCAAATTATCTCCAACCTTATTGACAACTCAATCAAGTTTACGGAAGCCGGTTCGGTAGTTTTCGGCTATGATTCTCCAGGTAGTGCCTCGGAAGAGGTAAGGTTCTTTGTCAGGGATACCGGTATCGGCCTCTCCCCTGAGCAGGTTGAAAAACTATTCTTAAGATTCAGCAGGGTCAATAATTCATACAAGAAAATCTACCGGGGTACAGGTCTGGGCCTGAGCATATGTAAAAGCCTTGTTGAGATGCTTGGCGGAAGGATTTGGGTTGAATCTGAACCCGGAAAGGGCTCTGAATTCAACTTCACAATCCCTTATAACCGCAACAGTAAAAGCGACGGTAAGCTGTAAATAAGCTTTATTTGTTCAGGTTTTTAATCTTTTGAAGGTTAATTTTTCCCCCAATCTTTCCTGATAAAACTCAATTCAGTTAACTTTGCGGCTCTGTCGGCATTCTCAGGCGCCAGACAAAGCAATTAGGATTATTAAAATGAACGAATCCGGCAAGAAAAGATACCTGTTCACCAGGAACGTAGACGCATTTCTGACCGATATCCATCATGGTTTCAAGTTTACTATTCAATTCTTCAGGGAAGTTGTCAGAAAACCATTTTACTTCAGGGAGACTGTCAATCAATGCTTTGAGATTGGCATTAGATCCCTGGGTCTGATTACCATCACCGGTTTTATTGTTGGTTTTGTTTTTGTAAAGCAATCCAGGCCTTCGCTTGAGTCCTTTGGTGCGACCTCCTGGCTGCCCTCATTAATGGGAATTGCATCGGTAAGGGCACTTGGTCCGCTTGTGACAGCACTGATCGCTGCGGGTAAAGTCGGCTCAGGTATAGGTGCTGAGCTGGGATCCATGAAGGTTACTGAACAGATAGATGCTATGGAGGTTTCGGCCATCAACCCGTTTAAATACCTCGTAGTGACAAGGGTGGTGGCATCGACTGTCGGGATTTTCATGCTGGCCCTGTACTGTGACGCTGTCACACTGCTCGGATCGTATATGAATATAAACTCAGTTGAGGGGATAAGCATGCAGAGCTTCCTTCATAATGCTTTCAGTTCAATCAGCTTTCTTGATCTTTTCACCAATATCATTAAGGCGGTGACTTACGGTTTTACAATAGGCATTGTCGGCTGCTATAAGGGTTTTAATGCCACGCAGGGAACACGCGGTGTGGGAATGGCGGCCAACCAGGCTGTTGTACTTTCAATTTTCCTGATTTTTCTCGAGGAATTCATTATTGTACAGATCGTTAACTGGATCAGATATTTGTAGCTATGAGAAGTTCTGACACAGATATGCTGGTTGACAAGTCGGAAACAGTGATCCTGATTAATGACCTGTATAAGTCATTTGAGGATCTCGAGGTTCTAGATGGCATTGATCTTAAGCTCCACAAACGCGAGAACCTGACTGTCCTGGGAAGATCGGGTTCAGGGAAATCGGTCCTTCTAAAAATAATAGTGGGACTGCTCAGGCCAGACAAGGGGGAGGTATTTGTACTTGGAAAGAATGTTGAAAGGCTCAGTACCTACGAATTGAATTCGCTGAGATTGCGTATAGGCTTTTCATTCCAGAGCAGTGCATTGTACGACAGCATGAATGTGTACCAGAACCTGGCATTCCCCCTTACCATGAATATTAAAGGACTGGCAAGGAAAGAAGTGCAGGATTCAGTCGAAGAGGTGCTCGGTGCCGTTGCGCTTTCGGATAAAATCTACCAGATGCCCGCTGAGCTCTCAGGGGGCCAGCGCAAGAGAATAGGTATAGCGAGGGCCCTGATCACAAAACCGGAGATAATGCTGTATGACGAACCTACCTCCGGGCTGGACCCGATAACAAGCGTCGAGATAATCGACCTTATAAATGAAGTGCAGCGCAGGTACAATACAAGCTCAATAATTATCACACACGACCTTACCTGCGCGAAAAACGCCGGTAACAGGATCGCAATGCTTGCTGAGGGCAGGTTCCTCCGTGTAGGAAATTTTGATGAAGTCTTTGCGAGCGAGGATGAAAGAATAAGAGGATTCTATAATTACAATTTTATACAGTAGAATATGAACGAATCAAGTCATAAGCACTCTGTTGTGGTAGGACTATTTGTGCTTCTCGGTCTGGCAATCCTGGTCGGGGGGGTACTCCTGATAGGCAACCTTAACAGGTCGCTGCAGAGCCGTATCAAGCTGATATCCTGCTTTGACGATGTTAACGGCCTTCAGAAAGGCAATTATGTCTGGTTCTCAGGTGTCAGGATTGGCACGGTAAAAAGTCTCCGGCTGAGAAGTGCAACAGGCGTTGAAGTGGTAATGGATATAGATGCAAAAGTGAGGCAGTTTATCTACAAGGATTCACGCGTAAAGCTGGGAAGCGACGGTTTTATCGGCAACAGGATACTGATTATTTTCGGGGGAACGCCGGTTGCCTCGATGGTCCAGGAAGGAGATACGCTCAGGTTTGAGAAAACATTGTCGACCGACGACCTGGTAGGAACTCTCCAGGCAAACAACGAGAATCTGAAAGCAATAACAAGCGATTTTAAGATCATCAGCAGGAAGATGGCTGAGGGGGAAGGAACCCTGGGAAAGCTCCTCAATGATGATTCTTTTTACAATAACATGAATTCCGTGGCCACATCCCTTAATGCTGCATCATCAAGGGCACAGGAGCTGATCAGTGCACTTGCAGATTTCAGTTCAGGACTTAAAAAGAATGGGACGCTGGCTCATGAACTGACATCTGATACCGCTGTTTTCAGATCCTTAAAGGCCTCCGTGTTAAAACTAAGGATGATTACCGATACTGCTTCGGACGTAATAAATCATCTTAAGGCAGCAGAGAACAACCCGAAAACACCTGTCGGTGTACTGACACGGGATGAAAAAGCAGGGACAGATCTCAGGGAAACTATCTCCAACCTTCAGAAAAGCACCATAAAGCTTAATGAGGACCTGGAAGGTCTGCAGCATTCTTTCCCGCTGAAGCACTACTTCAAAAAGAAGGAAAAAGCGGTGAAATGAAACTGCCTCACAGCTGTCTGATAAAATGAAAATCAGGAGGGTAAACAGATATTCAACCCGTTTATTCGAAGCAATACTGAAGCTTCTGCCACAGCTTGACCAGTCATGCCCCTTGCCATCTGAAGGCGATATCAGGAGCATTATCGGGAACAGGGACATTCGCCTCGTTGTGGCAGAAATGGATGATAAATCCGTGGCGGGTATGCTTACAATGGCAAGTTACAGGATCCCGTCGGGCAGGAAGTTCTGGATCGACGATGTAATTGTTGATGAAGATCACCGTGGGATGAAGATTGGAAGGGACCTAATGATGTTTGCAATAGCCATGGCAAAATCGGAGGGGGCAAAATCCATTGACCTTACATCAAGGCCTTTCAGGAAAGCTGCCAACCAGCTGTATTCCGACCTCGGCTTTAAACGACGCGAGACAAATGTTTACAGGCTGAGCCTTGACTGAAGCCATGTGATTGCCAAAATCCTTTTCCCGGTGCAATGAAGGTTTTCCTGCCTTTCAGGATAGACTCTGCCGGTATACTTTTCCTATAATTGGTAATCTCATTGTTTTATTTGACTCCGCTCATTATATTTGTTAAGAGCCGTGTGGGCAGAAGGCCTCCTGCCGCACAGCATAATTCAATTTTGTCATCAAATTTCAAGATTATGAAAAGCAGTATCGTTATGAAGGTGGTTATTAAACTGTTTTCCTTACAGTTGGGGAAGAGTAAAATCAAAATCCTGTTACCAGCATTTATTCTCGGGTTTACTTTCTGCCTGGATATCAATGCACAGGATATAATCAGGCTCAGGAGCGGGAAAGAGATGAAAGTAACCATTGTGAATGAAGCATCCGACATAATCAGGTACCGCGAATTTGATGACCCATCCGGACCTGTTTACTCCGTGAAACGCGATCAGGTCGAGTCAATCCAGTACAAAAAGGGAAGCAAACCGGCAGCTGGTAACAACAAGGAGCAGCAGGGGCCGGGAAGATTTTCAAAAAACGAGCAGACCGGGGTAGCGACCGGAAAACTGACTGTAAAAAAAAGATATGTATTACAGGATGGGAAGATCGTCTCGCCAAGGAATGTGAAATTGATGATGGAAGATTATCCTGAAGCGGCTGTTCTGTACGAAAAAGGGTGGAAAAAATGTAACATGAGCAATTCATGCGCCTTTGGTGTGATGATCACCAGCCTCACGACAACCATAATTTCAAACGGGAAAAAAGATAAGGATGCTGCTTTCAGGACATCTGCGATCGGGCTCGGGATTGACGGTGGTTTCATTATTGCAGCAATAATCCTGGCTACGACCGGTAAAAAAGAGATCAGGCAGGCAGTATCGATCTACAATTCAAAAACGGAGAAACCTCTGACCCTTAATTTTGATTTCGGTATACAGAGAAACGGCATAGGAGTGAGGATAAGGTTCTGAGCCTCACCTCTCGAGCTGAATACCTTTCATCAGCTTGTAGTACATATTGTAGGCGACCCCCACGTTGGCATAGGCTCCTTGCCACCCCACGGTGAGCCTCCTCTTATCAGTAACGGGCACCACATAAAAGTAGGAATAGCCCGTGTTGCTGTCCTTATCAATATGCTGTTCCTTTATGTTAACCGACCTGTAACCGACACGTGTGCTGAGTGAAATCCTTTTCGTGATGAGCCAGTCCAGACCGACAGCACAATGATAACCCAGGCCGACACACAGGGATGTCTTGTACTCCTTGTCAACCAGGGTAATGTGCCCCCGCATGAATGACACATCCAGTCCTGGTTCCAGAATTGCGGCCAATGTTCTTTTGTGGTTAAGAGTATGGCCGGCATCAATAGTGATATTGTAATAGAACATTCCCAGCTTAATCTCTTCAAGGCCATTGATATTGGTGGTTGATGCACTTATTGCATCGGAGGGTGTAATCATCAGCTGAAGCTCGTCGCCCATCCAGAATCTCCCGGAGTTACCGATAACGAAATTTACTTTAAGGTTTAGCGGGATGGAAACCGGGTTTCCGCCAATCGTTGCCTTGGAGTCAAGTGCCCAGTATCTCCAGAACTTAAGAAGGAGGTCTCCGGGTGTCTTCATAAAATAATCGACCGTTGGCTCTATACCGATCCTGACGACCTTCATCTTGCCGGCGTTCTCAATTGGCTTGACAGGTTTCCCGTTATCCTGGCCGGCCTGGGAATAATCTGCCACAATACCGTTACTGTAATGTATGCTGAGAATATCGCTGACAAAAACCGAATATATTGCTGGCGATGCTGCCTGTCCCGGTTTCCTGTATTTCACTTCAGTATTGTTTTTCTCTACAATAACTGCAGGTATGATATCACCTGATTTGACAAAAATCGTATCCTGTGCTGCAATTGTTCCTGAGAAAAGGAGGAACATAACAAGGTGGAGAAGCTTCGTTTTCATTGAGAATGGATGTTAAGATGACCCCGTTAGATTCATCATAAATATAAACAACCTTTTTTATTATTTTTATGAATTAATTCTCGAATTGGCATGAAAAGGTATTACCTGGTTGCAACGGCAATCCTGTTGGTGGGGATGGGCTGCAGGGCACAGACATGGCAGAATGAAGATTCCCTGGCCCGGAAATATCTCAATCTCCGGAAGTTCGACTCGGCGCTTTATCATGTAAATGAAGCAGCCGCACTTTTCAGGGGTACCTCAGGTGAGGATGATCCAGCCTATGCTCCTATCCTGAGGAGACTGTCTGTCGCCCAGTATTACCTTGGAAATTATAAGAAAGCGAAATACTTTATCCTTAAGGAGGTTGCTCTCAGGGAAAACATCAAAAACAGGGATGAGCAGGAATATATCAAATGCCTTGAAACAGCATCGGTCATCTGCCGGAAAGCGGGCGCCTATGAGGATGCTCTTACGCAAATTAAGAAGGCAGCAGATAAAGCGGCGGTGCTCTTCGACAGCGAGGGTCCGCTGTATGCCAATGTTCTTTATTACTACGCCGGCGTTTATCACGACATGGGAAGCTCAGTAAATGACATGGTTTACCTGAGGCAGGAGCTGAAGTACCTTCAGAAGGCCGGAGAGATCTACCACAGGTATGAGGATAAGAATGAAAATGAATATATAATAAATAAATCGGACCAGGCAGCCTGGAACAATAACGTGGGCAACTCACCTGTGTCCGAATCGCTTTATCTCGAGGTTGCCGGCATGTGCTCGAAACAATATGGCAGTGAAAGTGCAGGTTATGCTGCAGCCCTGAATAATCTTGGAGTACAATATTATAATACAGGCAACTTTAAACAGGCCGAGAAATACCTTGTCGAGGCGGCCGACATGTATAAAAAAGGATCTTTGGCCGGTGGAATGCAGGACGCAATCTGCCTGAACAATCTTGGCGCATTGTACCACGATATAGGAAATTACAGGATAGCAGAAAACCTGATAAAGCAATCTGGAGAAATGATGAAGAGAGCCAGGTTGCAGAACAGCCCCGAGTATGCGATGATTTTCAATAACCTGGCATCAATAGATATCTCCCGGCAGTACTATGCCAGCCCGGAAAACAAGAACAATCAAATGATCGCGGAAGCCGGGCGAAGTCTTGACAAAGCTGACTCGATATTTAAAATCAATTGTCAGAAGCCACACCCATACTGGTATTCACTGATTATCAACCAGGCAATCTGGTATAACCTGACAGGAGATAAGAAGAGGTCCTCGGATATCATGAATAACCTGACATATGATGCCAACATGACCATGAGGGTCGTTGCGATGATGAACAAAATGACCTACTCGGGAAAGCTGCCTTCGGACCAGGGATGGACCATGGGGCCGGAACCGGTTATGATACCGGTAAGGATAAAACTTATTGATGAGGTACAGGCCTCCAACATGAACAATAACTCCTCGGGGAGCAGCGATGCGTTTACGAGGGCCCTGCTCAGGCTGATCATGGGAAAGGCAAATAATATTAAAAAGGCCGTGGGACCATATCACCCTGCCTATGCTGAAATGTTAAAGTCACTTATCCTTGTTTACAGTTCGGTTGATGACCTGAAAACCGAAGAAGAGCTGACTCTCGAATACATGGATGTGATCAATCACCGGACACTCCAGGATTTCTCTTTCCTTTCGGAGAATGAGAAGGAGATGTACTACCAGACACGTCTCCCCGATGTACATTCGTTCACGGCATACTCTCTGTCGCGCAAGAGAACCAATCCTTTGATTACAAGGTACACCTATAACAATATCCTTCTTAATAAGGGTCTTATGCTTAAGTCGAGCACGGCCATGAGAGTTGCCATACTTAACAGCAATAACCCTGAGCTGCTTAAGGAATATGACCAGTGGATAAGCCTGCAGAAGCAGATATCCACCCTGTATTCAACTCCGGTCGAAATGCGGACTACCGATGTGACCATACTTGAAAAACAGGCAAATGAACTTGAAAAGTCACTTGTTGCAAGTTCTCAGGATTTCAGCGAGTACAGGAAAGGGTTGCAGGTAACCTGGGAGGATGTGAAGAAAAGCCTTAAGTCTGATGAAGCTGCAATCGAGTTTACAGATTTTAAAAAGAGGGAGAGGGATGGGGGAGATGCTGTTTACTACTGTGCCCTGATAGTTAAAGCCGGTTCGGAATATCCCGAGATGATCAGGCTGTTCAATGAGGATCAGCTCAAAGCTATCCTGAACACCGGTAAAGAGACCGGTATTAATGATATAAACCAGGTTTACGGAACCAGGGCCAGACAGGATGAAAGACTTTTTGACCTTATATGGAAGCCGCTGGAACAAATGCTTGCCGGGATAAAAAATGTTTATATCTCACCGTCGGGTCTGCTGAACAAGGTATCTTTCCCGGCAATCAGTAAAGGCATGGATGTATTTCTATGCGATCTTTACAATATCCAGATCAAGGGAAGTACCGGCAATATTGCATCACAGAATATCTTTGCCTCCAACAGACAGCCGTCCGCTCTTGTCTTCGGAGGCATTCAGTACAGCAATTCAAGGGAGGAATCGGACGTCTGGAACTACCTGAAGGGTACAAAGAACGAAGGTGATGCGGTAGAACATATCCTCGAGGATGGTCATGTTGCAGTAAAATACCTGACGGGGAACAATGCAACCGAAACATTCTTTAAGCAGAATGCGGGATCGTACAATATACTGCACCTGGCTACACACGGATTCTTTTTTGGAGACCCCAATACCGTACGGTTTGAAGAAAAGAAGCAGGAGGTTGAATACGGTGAAGTCACCTTCAGGGGCACCACACGTGCTTATGGTGTAAACAGCTTCGTTAACAATGAGAATCCGTTGATGAGATCGGGATTAGTGCTTGCCGGCGCAAACGACGTCTGGAAAAAAACCGAACAAAGCGGTTCCGACGATGGAGTTCTTACTGCCCAGGAAGTGACTCAGGTGGATATGAGGAAAAGCGACCTTGTCGTTCTTTCGGCTTGTGAAACAGGCCTTGGAGATATTAAAGGAGAGGAGGGGGTTTACGGCCTGCAAAGGGCATTGAAAATGGCAGGGGTGAAATACATAATCATGAGCCTCTGGAGCATACCCGATAATGAGACTGTTGAGTTCATGAAGACATTCTATGTCAACCTTCTGGCAGATAAGGACATAAGGAATGCCTTCTACAAGACCCAGAAGGAAATGAGATCAAAATATGACCCGTATTACTGGGCCGCTTTCGTACTGCTCGAGTAAGTATCAGGCAATTCTGATGCCGACAACTACTATGTCGTCTATCTGTGGAAGGTCGCCTTTCCAATCGTCGAGACTCTTTTCAAGTATCTCTTTCTGGTTTTCTGGAGGCGATCCGGATATTGAGAGAAGCAATTCCTTCAGTCTTTTTGATTTGAATTTTTTCCCGTCAGGACCACCAAACTGATCCTCATAGCCGTCGGAATAAAGATAGAAGGTATCACCTCTTTCTATCCTTACCTGATGCTTCCTGAAACCCTGCATGTTTTCATAAAACCCTACAGGCATTTTATCGGCGGGAATCTCTGATACGTCGCCATTCCTTATCATGATCAGCGGATTATAGGCACCGGCATACTCAAGGATATTCTCCTTTGAATTTATGCTTACAAGTGCCATGTCCATGCCATCACGGGCTTCACCTGAAGCACCGTGCTGCTGCAGGGCCTGTATCACCTTCTCCCTTAGCTGGCTCAGGATTTCATCCGGCGAAGTTATATTGTCCTTGTTTACGATCTCATTCAGGAATGCCACTCCGAGCATGCTCATAAAAGCACCTGGGACTCCATGACCGGTACAGTCTGCAGCTGTATATATTGTCTTGTCACCTACCTTGCTGATCCAGTAGAAATCACCGCTGACAATATTCAAAGGCCTGAAAAGTACAAAGCTGTCGGGGAAGAGTTCATTGCGAACTTTCTCGGAAGGAAGTACAGCCGTTTGAATTCTCATTGCATATCTTATGCTGTCCTCTATCTCTTTTTTCTGGTGAACAATTTCATCTTTCTGCCTTACAATCTCAGCGGTCCTCTCGGTTATTATACCTTCAAGCCGTATATTCTCACGCTTCAGACGGTAAGAGTACAGCCTCGCGAACATCCAGAAAAGGACCAGTGCTGCAAAACCATAAGCAAAATATGCGGGCCAGGTCCGGTACCAGGGCGGCAGGATGGTGAAGCTGAATGTTGCAGTATCACTTTCAGTACCATATATATTTCTGGCTTTCACTTCGAAGGAATAGCTTCCCTCTTTCAGGTTAGTGAAAGCCTGAAAGTTTTCGCGGCTCCAGCTGCTCCATTTATCGCTCCTGCCTTTCATCCTTGAAAGGTAGGATGTCTTACCCGGATACTCATAGAATGAAGCAGCGTACTCGATCCTCAGTGAGTTGTCCTGATATCCGACGGTTGGTGCCGCACCCGGGGACTGCATTGAGGTAATCCGTATGAGACCACCGGATTTTTCATAAGCCGTTCCGAGGAACAGGGCCGAATCATGGTCGGTAAGTGTTATCTTTCTTACCAGGCAGGGGTAACGCAGGTCGTAGTTTTTATCCGAATTTTCATCATAGCGGTAGAGACCTTCCGTTGTTCCAATCCAGCTTATACCGTTTCCCTCAGGGTAAATTGTAGTGATTTTGCCGGCATCCATTCCTTTAAACGGGCGGTCGACATACCTGTTACTGTCGTTTTTGTCGAAATATGCCAGGTTATTATCAATGCAAGCCCAGATTTTGTTCTGAGTCTCTTTCAACGAAGACACCGATTCTCCGGGATACTTCGGAAATTCATTGAAGGGAGAGAAGAACCCCTTGACGAACTTGCTGTTGTTTTTAAGAGAGTCGGGAAGTGATTCCCTGACAATATTTTCATCGGTAAAACCATATATCCCATGGCCGGTTTCAAAAAGGATGTTTTTCCCCAGGTTAACCGGAGTCACTGAACCTTCAGGCAGACCGTCCTGTTGTCTGAATGATTCGGTGCCCAATAATATACCCTTCTCTATTTTCAATCTGACAACACCATTGTACCTTGTACCCAGCCATACCAGCGCATCGCCTTTCCCGGATCCTTTTTCAGCTGCAATGGCAAGGATATCTTCACCTTTAATCTGCAGGCTCCCAATCTCCCTGAACGGTGGGTCGCAGGAATATGTTCGCAACCCTTTTAACCCACCGGCAAACAGCAGGTTAAGCGGTTTATAAAAACAAAGAGCATAGGCTTCGTCAGGGTCGATTATTTTTACAAAAGAGCCTGAGATGGCAAAAACGCCTTCATCGGTTGCAGCTACGAGGGTTCCCCGGGCATCGGCAACGCTTCTCACAGCGGAATGAATACCCGGAACGGCGGAAAACTTCTCAAACTGAGGCTCCTCCCTGAACAACCCATTAGTTGTCCCTGTATATAGAAGACCCCTGGATCTGATGACACAGGTAATTCCTCCTTTAATTCCGGATCTTTCGTCCAGTATCATAAGAGGCGAATTAACCTCGATCCTGCTGATGCCGTTATTCAGTGCGGCCCAGAGGTTTTTCCCGCTGTCGAGAATCATATCCCTGACCTCGTTATCGGGCAGTCCTTTAGCCGTATTCATGACAGACAGGACAATACCTGTACTGTCGAAAATAACTATTCCATCGTGTATTGTCCCGACTGCAAATTGTCCATCGCCTGTAACGCAACCGGTTGTAATGATAGCCCTGTTCAGAATGTCATCAGGGGCTGCCTGAAACCTGGTGAATTGCTCAGCGCCGTTTGATCCGGTCATCAGCCAAAACCCTTTTCCCCTTGTTCCAATGAGAACCTTGTCCTTCGATTTTCCGAAAGGCAGCATAAGGAAGATGCCTGTAGTGTCAAATACATCACTCCCTTTGATCTTCACAAGGCTGCTGTCTGCAAGTTTCATAAGCCCGTGTCCTCTCTGCCTGACATAAAACTTATTATTCACTACAAATGAAGTATGGAAAGAAGATTCAGGATTAATGGTACTGATCCTGCCGTTCCTGTACAGGAAAAGTTTCATCTCGGATTGGAACACAACCCCTCCGCTGAATGCATGAACCTTCCAGATATTTGTGAAGTTCAGATCCCCAGGTTTAAGGGAACCGGCAAGGGAATGATATTTCAGTTCCCCTTTTTTATCAGGGACGAAAAATCCAAAATCATCCTGCGATCCTGTATAGATGATACCGTTTGAATCCACTGCCATTGAAAGAATCCATGTCTCCCTGGCTGTCGGGTAAGACTTCCAGGATGACCCGTCGAATTCCATCAGCTTGAAGCTGTTGGCTGCATAGATAACCCCTCTTCTGTCCTGGCATATTGCAGAATTTGAGGGATGGAAATCCCGGCCATATTCTTTTGTTGTGAAGTTGGAAACCGGGTATATGCCTGATTGCGGGCTTGCGGTCGCGGATACAAGAACAGCAAGTACAGCCAGGATCAGGTTATGTTTCATAGGTCTCGGTTTCTTTGGTCCGCCCCTGAGGGAACAACCTTTTTATTTTACTCCGAATTTTTTATCTAGCCAGGGTTTGAGCTGCTCATAGGATACCTTCCCATAAAATTCATTTATATAAGCTCCCACGTCGTTAATTTTTTCACTGGCAGTTTTGCCTTTTATTTCACTGAGAATTACCTCTGTTTCCTTTGCGAGCTGGTTCATTTCGGGGAAGATGAGGTCAAACTCGCCGATAAATACAGATTCATTGCCCTTGTGGTAATAAAGCCTGATCGAGGTGTTGTCGGCGCTGGGAATTGGATTTCCATCAACTGTAAAAAGTGACTTCTTATCAATTATCAGGCTGTCGCCCGAGAAGCTGAGCTTTTTATTTATATCCTCATTTTTGTACCTGTATCTCAGGAAAAAGAAGTGATCATTATCCATCGGGAAGGTGCTCCTGTCTATTATGGTACTTTCCCGTTCAAGAACCACGTACCTGCCGGAGAAATGATTGCTGAGATCGGCGCTCATCGATAGCGAACCACCTCTTGAACTTATGTTGTACATTGAAGGGAGGTAGTTCGATTTTATTGTTGACAGATCGTGGTTCCTGCTTGTTATAACAACCCTTCCCTTCTGTGCATTTATGACCGCTGCTGTCGCATCATCAGTTTTGAAAAGAAGGTCCTCCTTTTCAGAAAAAACTGTCCCTGTTTCAAGTGAAACATTTCGCTCCCTTATAAGGATGGATCCATTGACCCTGATTACCTTGAAATCGTTCTGTGCCCTGAGAGGTACCAGAATGAGAAAAAAGAAGATGATTGTTATTATCGCCTGTTTCATATGAGTTGATTTTATTTGAACAAATGGTACGGGATTAATGCCCCCAATGAGTCTGACGGCAAAAATCATACCTTTTACACATCCCGAACAAATATAAAAAAATGGGATGAGAAAATTTATGTAAAACGGCAGGCTTGTTACTCTATGCCTTAAGAATTGTTTCGATATCGAATTTCTTCATCTTCATGAAAGCGGCCACAACACGTTTTGACCTGTCTGGGTCGCTCATGAGTGAGGAAAGAACGGAAGGGATGATCTGCCACGAAACACCAAAGGGATCCCTGAGCCACCCGCACATGCTTTCCTTTCCCTCTTTTGTAAAGCTGTTCCACAGGAAGTCAATCTCTTCCTGGGTATCACATTCGATTACAAAGGAGATTCCTTCATTGAAGGTGAAATTCTGGGTCAAAGAGCTTTCCATTATTGCAAATGTCTGATCGTTGAGCCGGAACTGGCCATGCTTTATGTTCCCAACGACATCGCCTTCTCCTTCCTCATAACCTGCAAGGAACTTAACGGAGGAGTTGCTGAACAGCGAGGTGTAAAATTCAACCGCCATCCTTGCTTTTCCATTCATTGCCCCGGTCAGCATCAATGCAGGAACAAACTTCCTGTCCGGTTCCTGTATGCTGCCTGTTGTAAGCTGCCACGAAACACCGTACCTGTCAATTACCCAGCCGTATTTCTTACTCCAGGGATATATATCGAGTGGCATCAGTACGCTGCCGCCATTGACAAGCAGGGTCCAGACACGTTCTATCTCATTTATATCGGGTAGCGAAGTATAAAACGAGACCGAAGGATTTATTTTAAAAAGAGGTCCGCCGTTTAAAAGCATGAATCTCTGGTTTGACATACGGAGCATGACAACGAGTCCGTTATCGGATTCGATTTCTGATTCGCCGAATACTGAAGCATAAAATCCGGCGGCCTCTCTTGCGGTACCGTCAAGCCAGAGGCAAGGATAGATTTCTTTTTTCATTTTTAAATTCAGAATGCATATCCCAGGTGCATGGAAAGAGGTACACATACGCCTGCATTTCTGGGATAAAGGTTGCCATTTGAAAAATGAGAGATATGAAACTCAACACTAAACTTTCTTTCTTTCCCGGTAAAAAATCCTGCCCCCATGAAATCCTGGAAAGTAAAATTACCTCCAAGCTCCTGCTTGTCGAGCATTTTTGTTGAAATATATGTTGGGCCGGCAAGCGAATAAAGAAGGTAGAAATCAGCAGGTTTAGAATGTACAAGGGTCCATCTGAAAAGCGGAAAGGCCGAAATCGTGATGAATTCCTCTCCTTCATTTTTGCCCTTCCAGAATCCCATGCTGGTTCCCCAGTCGAAGGAGAAAATTTTCCGGCCATGGAAGATATTGCGAAGGTAGCTGATACTGAATCCCTGCTGAACGTAGGCATCTCCAAGCCAGAAGAGAGGAAATTTTTCATTTGCAAAGGTCCTGTTTATTCCATACCCGGGGAAATTATTTGCATACCCTGCCTGTATCATCTGTTTCGGGAATTTATACCCGGCTTTATTTTTTTCCGCGACCTTTTCATCCGAAAGTGTATGCATCATGTAACTGAAACCGGTCGACAGATATGATGTTGACGGCTGCTTGTGATCCTTGTTCCCCGGAGAATATACAAGGCTGAGCATCAGCTTCCAGTTATCATTGATGCTGTATTTGATTCCTCCTCCCATGAGCGGGTACGCATATGTCGTGTTTTTGACAACAGTATTCCCCATATTGTCCCTGATTCCATGACGGGTGATTATTCCAAGGCCGCCTTCACCATAAATCATAAAACGGTCCGACAAGGGAAGCTGTGGTTTAATCGTGGCACCTGCGACATTCATCCAAAGTGATTTTTTCTCATCAAGTGATGTAAGCCCGTTGGTATAAGTGTATTTTACCCATAATACGGGGCGCATGTAGGAGAGCTGGGCGGAGAGATATTTATTGAACTGGTGTCCGGCCATTATTATCCTGACCGCTACATGAGGCACATTCACCGAGCGGTATGTATAACCTGGCTCAAGGCTTGATGACCCGAAAGGATAGTTTATGTAGCCAACATTTACCTCAATGTATGAATCGTTGAAAACGGCAGGTATCTGAGCCCTGTCGCGCTGACCGGAGGCTGTCAGTGAAGTAATCAGGAACGCGGAACTGAAAATTGCTTTCGCAAAATTTGATATCTGTATCATATCCTTCAATTGGTATCATTGATGGTCTGCAAGATACTATTTTTAAGGATTAAAGCAGAGGGAAGCTACCACTTCAGCGATAAGCCCACCTGGTTTCCTGTCTGTATCAGGTTGATCTCAGGCTTTTTATATCCGGGATAACCGACCTTGCCATACCTGCCGGGGTGGGTCCTGTTATAATTGCTTACCACCTGCCTGCCGCTGAAGTAACCAAGCAAGGCGCCGACAAAAACATCGGAGGCCCAGTGTTCGTGTTCAATAAGCCTTGTTACTCCCACGAGTGAAGCTGTGGAGTAACACAGTATGGGGATTACCTCTGTGTCCTTGTACTGTGTGGCAAAGACCGTGGCTATGGCGAATGCCTCTGAGGTATGTCCAGATGGGAATGAGTCAAATTCATAAATGGGCTTTTTACCGAGCAGCCAGTTGATCTGGGAGAATGGTCCATACCATTCACCTGCAGGATCATGGCTGTAGCTATATGCCCCTTTCGGTCTTTCCCTCCCTGTAAAGGTCTTGATCAGCCTTGTCCATGCGCCGGTCGTTATCATGGCCTGGGTAGCCAGAAGGCTTGTCTCAAAACCTTTGGGCCTGTTGAACATTGCGCTTACAGCTGCAACACCGCCTACGAGATAATATCCATACCTGTTCCCGAATTCGGTTATTACAGGAGAGGCTTCTTTAATCCACAGGTGGTGCTGCTTCTGGGTTCTTGCCCAGGCATCAATTTTCCCGTCGAGGGTGAAAAGAATACCTGTAATTCCGGCAGCTGCCCCTACTTCGATCCACTCTTTTTTGCCAAAGTGGAAAGGGGCCGTGAACTGCTCACGGAAGTCTGTCATGAGCGACGGAAAATATCCTTTCTGCGAATGGAACGAGAAAATGCTGTCGGTCGTGTAAAAACTTGTTTTTGCAGCTGAATAACTTTCGCTTACCTGGGGGCCCATAGCCCGGATCACTGACTTTTTGACTGATGATTCAGGGTTATCGGGTGCGATCCCTGCTACCCTGGACATGCAAATAAAAGTTACCAGGCACAGGAGTATGAGTTTCCCTGACAAATTCTTCAGTTTAGAATCGGGTGACATTGAAGGGTGTTTATCATTAGAACAGATCATGTTAATCTTTGATCAAGATTTGTGCCATTTTTTTCAACGAATACGAAACACCAATATCGATTGTCGAAGTGTTGTGGCCCTTGTTCGGGTACTGTGTCCCAAGATTCGAGACATGCCTCATCCCCGTCCGTAATTCGATCCTGATCCTGCCAGCAGAATATCCGCCACCAATCGCCACCACATCCGAAAAGGCAAACCCACCGGCCAGCCGTTCAGTTGTTTTATCAACATACAGCGGACCTGTGCTGATAAGGAAAAATGCGCAGAAGACAGAATTGAAATTGTACCTTGGAAGGAACCCGAAGTTTACAGTGTATTCGTGGATGGTCCTCATGGCACCATATATCGTACGTAATTCAAGGTAGTCGGGTCCGTATGCCGATTCAGTAACATAATCGGGACGCAAAAGCCTTTGTCTAGCAATGTAAACGGAAGGTTCAACCAATAGCTCAAGACTCCATTTGCCGGGGTGAAAAGGATAATACAACTGCATCTTGTATCCATTGGTCCGGCGATAGTAAACCGGGTCATTAAATGGGAAAAACTGCTGTGATCCAAGCGCGTAGTCAAAACCCACCCGCATGATTTTTTGTCCGGATGCCTGGGGGAACTGGCTGAATAACAGTGCCGAAATAACACATGTTCTGATCAGGTGTTTTATTATCCGGCCATTATTCCGGTGTGGCAGCCATTTCCAGGCAACTATGGATGTCATACTAGTACTAAATTGAGGATAAATATATAAGTAACAATTAAGAAGATAAATTATTTAGGAAAAAATATTCCAGGTCTTAATAATCCGGGCGTCACCTGGTTTATTTCTTTTTACCTGTATCAGGCCGGCATGTATTTTGAAACGGGAAAATAATTTTGAACATTTGCAGACAGGCAGGGTTAATTCGAAAAGATAAAAATGGCTGTAAAGACTTTCTATTCCTCCATGCTTACTTTTATTGCTGGTAATGATGCTTTAAACCGCGAACTTGTTTCGACATGGCTTATAGTTATGGTCGCCGTATCCGCAGCATGTTTCATCATAAGCGAGCTTACCGCTAATTACAGCCAGGTTGACAAAGTCTGGAGCATTCTGCCGGGAGTTTATTCCATAATCACACTGACATATTCAGCAACGCCAAGGCTGATTATTATGTCTGTCCTGGTTTTTACATGGGGGTTTCGATTAAGCTATAATTTTTACAGGAAGGGGGGGTACAATATTATCCCCTGGAAAGGTGAGGAGGATTACAGGTGGAAGGTTCTCCGGAATTACCCTGCCCTGAAAGGACGGCTCAGGTTTGGCTTGTTTAACCTGTTTTTCATTTCATTTTACCAGAACCTCCTTATCATGTTATTTTCAAGTCCGCTCCTGGTAGCTGCTGCCGGCAAGGGCAGAAATCTGAATATTGCCGATGCCCTGTCTGCCGTATTAATGCTTGGGTTTATAATTCTTGAAGCATTATCAGATAACCAGCTTTTCAGCTTTTACCAGATGAAGAAAAAGGCTGTTCCGGTGAATGGCAAATTCTCCGGATCGCTTGCCGGAGGCTTTATGAAAGATGGAATGTGGCAATATGTCCGCCACCCGAACTTTGCATCTGAACAAATGATCTGGATCAGCTTTTATTTCTTCAGTGTTGCGGCAACAGGCAATATTCTTGTCTGGACAGTCATCGGCCCTGTTCTCCTGGGGCTGCTGTTTTTTGGCAGCAGTGAATTCACCGAAAAGATAAGCAGCAGAAAATACCCTGGTTATGAAGAGTATAAAAAAGCTGTTCCCAGGTTCGTCCCCAGGTTATTTAAAGGTTCTTCAGGTAATTGATGCTGTCTTTGAATGTGCTGAAATCCATTTCGACAAAAATATTCTGAACACCTGCCAGCTTCAGATTTGCGAAAAATTCCTTCCAGTCGACGACTCCCTGTCCTATCGCTACCTGTTTATTTGTTTCTTTTGACCAGTCGGCGAGATGAGCTGAAATGAATCTCCCCGGATACTTCCTGAAATAGTCAACCGCCTTATAGCCGACACTGATAACGGCAACCTGGAACTGCATGCCAACATATTCCTTATCGAGAGTCTTCATCAGCTCATCGTAGATAAGCTTTCCTTCCAGTTCCTTGAATTCCATATGATGGTTATGATAACCCAGACGCAGTCCTGCGTTTTTGACAACAACACCCATTTTGTTCATTTCATCGGCGCATTTGAGCCAGTCGGTAAGTTTTGCATCTTCCGGGAGACCAAAACTCGAGACTATCATTTGTTTCTGCCCCGATTCCTGTGCAAACTTTATTCTTTCATTCAGGCTCAGTCTGAGCTCATCCATGCCATAATGGGAGCTCTCCCAGATCATTTCCGAATCGTTTATTATTTTTTTCATCTCTTTGGCGGAATACTTCATCAGGGGTCCGAATCCAAGGTCCTTATATCCAGGAGGGGAGCACATTTCCAGGCTTTGATACCCAAGCTGGGCCACAGTTTTGAGTGTTCCCTGGAAGTCCTTGCCGAGGTTTTCCCTGACGATCCAGGTCTGAAAACCGATCGGTATCTTCACGGTTTTAGGCAACTCAGAGATGCCATGGCTCAACGGAAAACGCGAAATGAGCATGGCTGAGCCCAGACCCATCGCGCTCTTGCTTAGAAAGTTTCTTCTGGAGATATTTTTCATGAGAGTTCTGATTTAAGTTAATGATAAGGTTAGTCTCATCAAATTTACTAAAATGATAATCAACTCAACACTGAGGATGCATGTTTGACAGCTGTTTTTTAGGGTCTTTCGGCCCGGGTTCCTGCATAGCTTCATCTCCTGGTTCAGAGGATTCACAGTCCGAAAATCCAGCCTTGACTGATTTTGAATGATTTTACTTACCATCCTGATTAAATTGCAGCAGGATGTCGGGTTCTGAATAATGTTCAGCAAACTGATGACAGTGTTTAAAAATGTTAAAATAAATGGCAGATGCCTTTTAAAAACTACCTTTGAACATGTTTCAGGCAGGAGGTATCACTATCAGCATGAGTTACAGATCGCTTAAAGCTCATCAATCAGGAATATTGTCCGGAGAAGCACAGCGCAATTATATCTAAAACCAAATATCAAGTATGCTTTCAGGTAGAATTTTTAAAACACTGTTCGTTTGCATTATTTCCGTATCGTTAATATCGTGCGGGAAAAAGAAGACCGGGCAGCAGGATCAGGGAAGGATGGGCAACATTATCGCCAACATTGAAGGTTTCGTTGTACGGCCGTCAAATCTCGATCAGACAATCTCGGTCTCAGGAACATTGAAGCCTTTCGAGGAGACGAACCTGATGCCGGAAATGTCAGGCAGGGTGGTCGCGATTAATCTAGAAGAGGGAAAATTTGTCAGGCAGGGTTCTCTTCTTGTCAAGATCTTTGATGAGGATCTTCAGGCACAGCTGCATAAAGCCCAGGCACAGTTGCTGATAGCACAGCAGATATCAGAAAGGCAGGGTGAGCTTGTTAAAGTCAACGGCATCAGCCAGACCGATTTTGACCAGTCGGTTCTGCAGGTAAATTCAATAAAAGCAGATATTGAGGTGTTAAAGGCCCAGATAAGAAAGAGTGAGATAAGGGCACCTTACGATGGTGTTATCGGCTTACGAAATATAAGCATCGGTGCACAGGTTACTCCAGGAACCTCTGTTGCAATAATCAGATCAGAGAAGCAGCTGAAGCTTGATTTCAGTGTTCCTGAGAAGTACAGTGCCCAGGTAAGACCGGGGACAAAGATATATTTCACCATCCAGAGTGAAACCAGAAAATTCGAAGCCTCCGTCATGGCCACGGAAGAGGGCATTGATGCCTCAACGAGGGTGCTGAAGGTAAGGTCGCTTGTAAATGTCGATACTCCATCCCTTCTCCCGGGTACATTTGCAACTGTGGAAGTTGCCTTAAAGCAGGAAAAGGGAGCTCTCATGATCCCGACACAATCAATTATTCCAAGGGAGAAGGACAAGCAGCTTATTGTTGCCAAAGCCGGAAAGGCAAAGTTCATGACTGTAATTACATCGGTCAGACAGGATTCAATGATCGAGGTGGTGAGAGGACTAAATCCCGGCGACACCGTTGTTACAACAGGGATTCTTTTTATCAAGACTGGTTCAAATCTTAAGTTTTCACGGGTTAAATAGAGTATCATGACATTTTCAGAAATTGCCCTCCGGAGACCCGTTGGATCGGTTGTAATCAGCCTGGTTATTGTCCTGTTCGGGATCGTGGGCTACACCTATCTTGGAGTCAGGCTATACCCGGCAATAGACCCGCCGGTAATAAACGTTTCAACTTCATACACCGGAGCAAATGCCGATGTTATAGAATCACAGATTACCGAACCGCTTGAAAAATCGCTGAACGGGATCGAGGGCGTGAAGTCCATATCATCTTCATCATCCACAGGTTCAAGCAATATAACGGTCGAGTTCAATGTGGGAGCTGACCTCGAAAAGGCCGCAAACGATGTCCGCGACAAGACTTCCCAGGCGGCCCGTTTTCTCCCTCTCGATATTGATGCTCCCCCTGTGGTTTCAAAAGCTGATGCCAACAGCGACCCTATCATTACCCTGGCAGTGCAAAGCACTACAATGAATGCCCTCGAACTGGGGGAATATGCCGAGAATGTTCTCCAGGAAAAGCTTCAGACTATCCCGGGAGTCAGCTCGGTTATGCTTTTCGGCCAGAAGAGGACCGCCATGAGACTCTGGTTCAATCCCGATAAAATGACGGCCTATAACCTTACGGCTTCAGATGTTGACAATGCTCTCAGGAGAGAAAATGTAGAAATGCCAAGCGGCAAACTGACTGGTAAGACCACGGAGGTGATTGTAAATACAATGGGAAGGCTGACAACTGAAGACGATTTCAATAACCTGATCATCAAGCAGACAAACGACCAGATTGTAAGATTCAGCGATATCGGTGAGGCCGTACTCGGCCCGCAGGATGTCGAGGTTTCTGTAAAGCTGAATGGAGGAGACGGGATA
>Ga0335069_10001172_pt1 | contig 42353 bp, 36 predicted proteins | sample Lox_Sample_11_FD_206714 | JGI IMG/M metagenome (GOLD analysis project Ga0335069, IMG submission 206714) | Soil microbial communities from Loxahatchee National Wildlife Refuge, Florida, United States - Lox_Sample_1.1 | ecosystem: Environmental > Terrestrial > Soil > Wetlands | place: USA...
GCGTTCCTTCGCCCCGCCTGCCTGTGGTTTTCCTTGGTGGGGCCGCCGGGGGCGGTATCCCGGGGGCGCCCCCCGGCGGCCGCCGCGCCGGGGGCGGGGGGGGGGGGGCGCGACATTGCCGGAAAATACTGTACAACTCGGGGTGCGAACGGAATATTAAGATGCCAACATTCTAATATTTACACAACTACAATACAGGCATCACAGACGGCGGGCTTTGGCTGTTTGTGGGGGGGGGGCGTCATTTGCGAGGTTTGGCTTCGGCGGCCGCCTGGATGGCCGAGAGGATTTCTTCCCAGCCGGTGTTGACCCCCTTGATGTGCTCTTCGGAAAGCAGGCCGATGGCCTGGTGCGTGAGGCTGAGGCGCGAGTTTTTGCCTTCCTCGGTGATGCGGTACTGGATGTGCGAGGCGACGGCGTAGGACATGAACATGGGGCCGACGATTTCCAGGAGTTTGGGCGGCTTGATGACCTGCACGTGACCCCAGAGGTGGCCGGTGTTGTTGCCGAGGTCACGGTACCAGCGGCCGCCGGGCCAGGGTTCGATTTTGAGATTCATTTCGGCCATGCGGCCGAGAGGCGTGAGAAGGGTTTCGAAGACGACATCCGGCGGGGCGGCGATGAGAGTTTCCTTCTGGACGAAGAGAGTTTGGATGCTGCGGGTGGGTTCGGCTGCGATGGTCATGGGAGGCTCCTTTTGAATTGGGTTATTGAATTATTGAGTCATCGAAACTCAATTGGAACCAGGGGGTGGCTGACGGCGCTCGCGTGCTTTCTTTTCGGCGGCTTTCTTGATGGCGTCGAGGTGGTCGGTCCAGAAATGCTCGAACATGGCGATCCAGTCGTGGACGGGTTTGAGCTGAATGGGGTTGAGGGCGTAGAAGCGATGTTGGCCATTTTTTTCCACGGTCACGAGCCCTACCTTTCGGAGGACGCCGAGATGTTTGGAGACGGAGGGTTGCGGGATGCCGAGGAGGTCGACGAGGTCGTTGACGGTGTGGTGTTTCGTTTTGGCGAGGAGTTCGACGATTTCGCGGCGGCGCGGTTCCGCGAGGGCGGTGAAGGGATCGGAGGATGTAGGGAGCGGTGGCATATGGAAGAAGTATATGCTTATGACGGAATATATCAAACCGAAAGTTCGAAAATTCTCAGGAACGCCCTGCGGGCATATGCAGGCAGAATGCCCACGCTACTTTAAGTTGGGGGGCCACCCGGCGTTATGGGTTTTGATGAGGGCGGAGAGTTTTTTGCAGACGTCGGCGTATTGGGGGTCGTTGGCGAGGTTCTTGAGTTGGTGCGGGTCGGCGTTCATGTCGAAGAGCATGGCGCCGCCTTTGCCCTGGTCGAATTCGGCGTAGCGCCAGCGATCGGTGCGGACCGCGGTGCCCGTGAAGGTCTTGCCGTCTTCGCTCCAGACGCTGAAGGCGGGGTGGTCCCATTCGCCGGCGGGGTCTTTGAGCAACGGAACAAGCGAGCGACCCTGCTGGTTTGGCGCGGGCGGAAGGCCGGCGAGTTCGACGAGGGTGGGGTAAATGTCGAAGCCTTCGACGACGCGTTCGCAGGGAGTGCCGTTGGCCGGGTTGTGGGGGACGTCGATGATGAGCGGGATGCGGTCGCCTTCTTCGAAGAGAGAGCCGGCCTTGGACCATTTGCCTTTTTCGCCGAGCTGGTAGCCGTGATCGACGGTGAAGACGACGATGGTGTTGTCGCGCAGGTGGAGGCGGTCGAGGGCGGCGAGGACGACACCGATGTTGTCATCGACCCAGGAGATGGAGGCGAGGTAGGCCTGGATGACTTTTTTGGCTTCTTCCGGCGAAGCGTCGCGGCCGATGAAGAGGTCGGCGTTGCGGGCGCGGATGGAGTGCGGAGGGAATCCTTCGGGAACGGTGGGGCGCGGGGCGAAATCGACGGGGAGTTGGATGGAATCGAGGGGGTACATGTCGTAGAACTTTTGTGGGGCGGCGGGCGGGGAGTGGGGTTTGGAGAAGCCACAGGCGATGAAGAAGGGTTTTCCGCCATCCTTGTATTTTTCGAGGGCGGCGATGGTGGCTTCGACGTTTTTGTATTCGATTTCGTCGTGGCCGTCGTCGGGGACGACGATGGTGCGGTCGGAGTAGAGATTCCGGTCCATGGGCGCGCGGCCGCCGGCGGGTTTCGTGGTGGCGCCGGCTTCGAGGGCGGCTTCGCTCGGGCGGTCGGGTTCATCGGGATCGACGCCGCGCTTGTTGCCACCCTCCGTCCAGGAGGGGAGGTCGTCGAGGCCACCGTGAAAAATTTTGCCGTGGCCGACGGTGATGTAGCCGTGCTGCTGGAAGTATTGCGGCATGGTGACGAGTTCGGGATGGAGATCGCGGAAGTAGGTGCGGTTGCCGAGGACGCCGGTGTTGGCGACATCGCGGCCGGTGAGCATGGAGGAGCGGGAGGGGTTGCAGAGGGGGAATTGGCAGTAGGTGTGGTCGAAGCGGACGCCGGCGGCGGCGAGTTTGTCGAGGTTGGGAGTCTTGGCCATACCGCCGGAGGAGCCGAGTTCGTTGCGCATGTCGTCGGACATGATGAAGAGGATGTTGTAGTGGGGGGCGTCGGCGGCGCGGGTGACGGAGGTGGTGAGGGAGAGAGCGACGAAGGAAAGGATAATGGTGAGCTTCAGCATAGAACCTCCTTGCGTGGGCTATAGCGATGATACGAGGAATGGCGGCGGGGGGAAGGGCATGTGAAGCGGCGGTGTATGGAATGGGCGCGGAGCGGTCGTGAACGCTTTTAGCGACGCCGCAACGCGGCGGGGAAGGTTTGTTGCGGGGGTGCCCGGGAATGATTCCCCCGCCGCGCTGCGGCGTCGCTAAAAGGTGTAGGGTTGGATGAAACTCCAGGATTGGGCGGGTAGGTTTTCTTTGAGCGGATTGTTGTTGACGTACTGAATAGCGGCATGCACTTCTTCGGGGGTGTTCAGGAAAACGGTCCATCCCTTCGCCGCCCAGGGTGTATGGCGGTCGCCGCCGGGCAGGAAAGCATTTTGAAACGGATGAATATTTTCTTCGGCCAAGGCTTTGCTCGCTTCGCCTTTCATCTGATTGAGAATTTGCCGTGCGTGGATGCGATGGCGGGCGACCACGACGTGTACGTGATCGGGAAGGATGGCGCAGGCGTGGAACGTGAAGCCGGAGCGTTGGATGGTTGACCGGAATCCGTGAGCGATCGCGCGGGCCTGAACACCGTTGAAATGTACTGGCGGATAACGCAGTGCTTGTTTCGCTGAGAATCGCAGCGCGTGATTATGCGGACGCCCCGCAACTGAATGTGGAGTATTTACTTGCTTGGGTACGCCGAAGCGTATGAGTTCCCAAGCTTTGATGTACTCGGACCAGGAACCGCGGGGATCGTTGGGAAGCCAGAATCCGTACGCGGTGAAGATGATGTGGTGCGTAAGGATCATGCGACGGAATCGTATCGGGTTTTAGCGACGCCGCAACGCGGCGGGGTTAGTCTGCTTCGATAATGCAAGGGCAACATTGCCCCCGCCGCGTTGCGGCGGCGCTAAAAGCGGCGGGCTTCGCCGCTACGACAGCAGGATCTGCAGATCGTCGCTGGTGAGGTTGGAAAGAACCGCGTTGTCTTCGGAGATGATGGCGTCGGCGAGGTCGCGCTTGGTTTGTTGGAGCTGCAGCACCTTCTCCTCCACGGTGCCCTTCGCGATGAGGCGGTAAGCGAAGACGTGGCGGACCTGGCCGATGCGGTGGGCGCGGTCGATGGCCTGGGCTTCGACGGCGGGGTTCCACCAGGGGTCGAGGAGAAAGACGTAGTCGGCGCCGGTGAGATTGAGGCCGAGGCCGCCGGCTTTGAGGGAGATGAGGAAGAGCTTGGTGTCGGGGTCGTTCTGGAATTGCTCGACGGGGGATTTGCGGTCGCGGGTTTTGCCGTCGAGGTAGGCGTAGCGGGTGGGCCCCTTGGGGTTTTCGTCGAGGCGTTTGCGGACGATCGAGAGCAGGCTGGTGAACTGGGAGAAGACGAGGGCCTTGTGGCCTTCCTCAAGGATTTCATCGAGCTGGGTAAAGAGCGTGTCGAGCTTGGCACTGGGCTCGGAGATGCGCGTTTTGTCGATGAGGCCGGGGTGGCAGGCGGCCTGGCGCAGGCGGAGCAGCGCTTCGAGGACCTGCATGCGGTTGGGGTTTGCGCCCTTGGCAGCGCCGTTCGCGCCGAGGAGCGACTGGCGATAGTGGTCGCGAAGTTCGTCGTAGATGGCGCGCTGGGCTTCGTCGAGTTCGCAGTAGATGGTTTGCTCGGTGCACGGGGGAAGGTCCTGGGCGACCTGCTCCTTGGTGCGGCGGAGGATGAAGGGGCGGAGGGCGCGGGAGAGGAGGGCTCGCGGGGTTTCTTCTTCGCTCTCCTCGGAATCCTGAGTGCTGAGCGCTGAGTCTTGAGTCACGGCTTCGCTGCCTTCCCGTTCAGGTTCGGCCGTGGCTTCTTCGACGGTTTTTTCAGATTTCGATTCGGCTTCGGGCTTGGGCTTGGCGGGCTGGAAGCGGGCGTCGAAGACGGCGGAGGCGCCGAGCATGCCCGGGTTGAGGTATTCGAAGAGGCTCCAGAGTTCGCCGAGGTGGTTTTGCACGGGCGTGCCGGAGAGGGCGAGGCGGTAGTTGGCCTGGAGGAGTCGGACTGATTTGGCGGATTCGGTCTGAGCGTTCTTGATGGCCTGGGCTTCGTCGAGGATGGCGTAGTCGAACTTGTAGTCCTTGAGGAAGACGATGTCGGAGCGGAGGGTGCCGTAGGTGGTGAGGATGACGTCGACGTCGGCGAATTTGTCAGTGTTGCGCTGGCGCGAGGGGCCGGTGTGGTCGAGTATGCGGAGTTTTGGGGCGAATTTGGCGGCTTCTTCGCGCCAGTTGAAGACGAGAGAGCGCGGGGCGACGACGAGGCTGGGGCGGTGTCCGTTGGCGGATCCGTTGACGGCGTGGCCGTTTTTGCCATTGGCGGAGGAGGCACCGGCGATACCATCGCCGGCTTTATTTTGGCGGCGTGATTCGAGGAGCGCGAGCACCTGGATGGTTTTGCCGAGGCCCATGTCGTCGGCGAGGCAGCCGCCGAAGGAGAACTGGCGGAGGAATTCGAACCAGCCGAGGCCTTCCTGCTGGTAGGGGCGGAGCTGGCCGATGAAACCGGGGGGCGGGTCCATGGCGGTGATGCCGCCGAATTCGCGGAGCTGGTTGCGCAGATTCTGGAAGGTCGCGTCGACGGAGGCGTGGGGCTGCGATTCGAGGAGGACATCGAGCATGCCGGCCTGGGCGCGGGAGAAGCGGATGGCTTCGGTACCGGCTTCGTCTTTTACGGCGGTCCCGGACTGGACGAGGATTCCGTACTTGGCGAGCCATTCTTCGGGAAGGACGCCGAAGGTGCCGTCGGAGAGTTTTATCAGATGTTCGCCCTTGCGCGCCGCAGAGAGAAGGCGCGGGAGGGGGACGACCTGGTCGCCGAACTGGACGGAGCCGGAGAGGTCGAACCAGTCTATGCCGGAGGCGACGGAGATGCGGAAGTCGGTGGCGGCGCGATAGAGTTTTCCCTCGGCCTCGACGATCCAGCCTTCGCGGATCAGCGTGGGGACGACGGAGGGGAGCAGTCGCGGCTGCAGTTCGTGGTGGAGTTCGCCGGTGTCGGGGTCGGGAAGTTTGCGGAAGCCGACGGCTTTGAGGACCGACATGGCCCGCGCCTCGGCGGCCTTGTCGCGGAGAACCATTTTGCGGATGGAAGGGTCGTAGGTGCCGGCGTTGGGGGCGAGGGCTTCGACGGGGCCGGAGTCATAATCGAAGAGGACGGAGCCGATGATGCGTTCGTCGATCCTGGAGGCAAAGGCAGCCCGTGAGGGCTTGCGGAGAACGAGGCGGGGGCGCGGGGCGCCCATCACCTGCTCGAACTGGAGTTCTTCGGGGAGGTCGAATTGCGGGATGGTCGGCAGTGCGGCGACCTGGCGGAGGAATTCGGTGGCGTCATTTTTGGGGACGTGCAGCGGGCCGCGGGCGCCGAAGAGTTCCATCCACTGGATGCCGCCGGAGAGTTCGATGCGCGAGGCGCGGTTTTCGATGAACACGAGGCCCTGCTGGCCGACGGCGGGCTCGGCGAAGAGGTGGGCTGCGGAGACGGGGAGGGTTTTTCCTTCGCGGCGGAGATGGCCGGTGAGGGTGTAGTGTTTGCCGTCGTCGTGCGGGGCGATGCGGACGACGAAGTCATAGGCTGGGCCGTCGTCCCAGAGGAGCTGGAGCGTTTCGGGGCCGTCGGGGGTGAGGAGCGGCATACGGAGGCGGCAGCGGCCGGTCTCGCACATGCGGCGGAGGAGGTCGATGCCGACGGTGCCGCGGAGAGAGCAGAATTTGATGCCTCCCCCACCAGGGGCATTTGCGATCTCGGGCACGGCGGTTTCTTCGGCTCGAGCGCCGGCGACGCGGGAGAGGATGTCTCGGTCAGCGGGATCGGTGAACGTGTCGATTTCTTCGGGATCGAGGCGGAAGGGTGTGCCTTTTGTCCAGCCGCCGCCGCTGCCGGTGGCGCGGAAGCGGGATTTTTTCTGATTGCGCGATTGCAGTTCGACGATGACCGCGCTTCCGCCGGAGGCTTTGGTTTCGCCAGCATCGACGACGTAGAGCACTTGGCGTGGAAGACCGGGCGTGGCGTTTGGAGCCTTGGCGGCGCGCTCGGCGGAGGCCTGGGCGATGGAGGCGAGGTGAATCTTCCAGCCGGGGCGGGCGGGCCAGGCGTTTGGCGAGCGACGGCCACCAGCCACATCAGCTTCGGCGCCGCGGTTGAAGAGCGGGTGCGCGTGCGATTCTTCGAGGGAGCGGAAAGCGCCGGAGCGATCGGCGAGGAGCACGGTGGCCCAGATGTGCGGGCACACAAAACCGGCCGCGCGGACTTCGCAGGAGCAGATGGCGTTGAATTCGGTGTTGGTCCACTCGAGGCGGGTGTCGTAATGGTCCTGGTCGAGGACGAAGCCGTGGACGGCGTTGCGGGAGTTTTTGACCAGCAAGGCGTCGCCGCCGGCGATCATCTGTTTGGCGGCGGCATCGACCTGGGGCGTGACGTCCTGGGAGAGTGTGTCAGCGAGGCGCACCCGTGGAGCCACTGCTGGAGGAGGAGTCTCTGTCGAAGGAGTATCGGGAAGGTCGCTCATGGCTCACTTTGGTGCGGGAGATGATGGGGCCCACTCCCCGGCCCAAGGGCCGGGGTTTAACAAAACCGCCGCTATCAGGCAGCCCCCATATCATTCTCCTGCTTCACGACCGCATCATAAATCTGCTGGGGGTTGGTGGCGGTCCGCATGGCCTGGCGGAAGGCGTCGACATTCATGAGGCGGCTGATGCGGGCGAGGGCCTGAATGTGCGGGCCGGTCTGATCGGGGGGCGAGGCGAGTAGCACGATAAGGTTGACGGGGCGGCCGTCGATGGATTCGAATTCGATGGGCGTTTCGGGTTTGCCGATGGCGACGACGAGGTGATCGACGCCGGCACATTTGCCGTGCGGAATGGCAAGGCCGTTGCCGATCCCGGTGGTGCGGGTCGCTTCGCGTTCGAGGACGCTGTTAAGCAGGACCTGAGAGTCTTTGACTTCCCCGGCGTCGGCAAGGACCTTGACGAGTTCGGCGATCGCATCGCGTTTATTTTTCGCCTGCAGCGGGACTTTGATGTGCTGCAATTTGAGGATGTCGGACAGCCGCATGAGCGCACTCCAAGCTAGGGAGAGGGTCGAAAAGCCGAAGCCGCGTAGTTTAGATGGAGGCGGCATCCCATTCAAGACAATGAAGCGTCTTTAAGGGATGAAAGGGATGCGGGGGGAGAGCGTCTATGTCGCGGTGGCTCATGGGGGTTGCATCGGCTAGGATTTGGCCGACCCCCCTCCATCCCGTCCGCACAGAGGAGCACGACCGCATATGACTGAGCCAGACGGCACGATTCCGCTCGCTGGGGAACCGGACCAAAAGCCGGTCGCCCCCCCGCCTCCGCCTCCCGCACCCATGCCGCAGCCCATGGGTGCCCCCCCTGTTGCGACGTCGATCCCCTCCGTGCCCCCCCCTACCCCCCGGGCAACCCCGCCCGCACCCCCGCCACCTCCCGGTGCGTCCGGAGGAGATTTGCATGCGGTGGAGCAGCTCAACAAGGCGTACCGGCTGATGGCGGATCAGCTCGCAAAAGTGATTGTTGGGCAGCATGAGGTGATCGAGCAGGTGCTGACGGCGATGTTCTGCCAGGGGCATATCCTATTAGTAGGGGTGCCGGGGCTGGCGAAGACGTTGCTGGTGAAGACGATTTCGGAAGTGTTGAGTCTGCAGTTCAAGCGGGTGCAATTCACGCCGGACTTGATGCCGTCGGACATTACGGGGACGGATGTTTTGGAGGAGGATCGGACGACGGGGAAGCGGGCGTTTCGGTATGTGAAGGGGCCGATCTTTGCGAACATGCTGCTGGCGGATGAGATCAATCGGACGCCGCCGAAGACGCAGGCGGCGCTTTTGGAGGCGATGCAGGAGCATCGGGTGACGGCGGGGGAGCACACGTACGATTTGCCGGAGCCGTTCTTTGTATTGGCGACGCAGAATCCGATCGAGCAGGAGGGGACTTATCCGTTGCCGGAGGCGCAGCTGGATCGGTTCATGTTCATGACGATCGTGCGGTATCCGTCGCCGGAGGAAGAGACGAAGATCATGAAGCAGGCGACGACGCACTACAAGGCGGAGATGCGGCGGCTGCTGGATGCGAATGCGATTTTGAAACTGCAGGAGATTGTGCGGCGGGTGCCGGTGGCGGAGCATGTGTTTTCGTATGCGCGGGACCTGGTGCGGGCGACGCGGCCGGGCGAACAAGGTGTGCCTGCTTTCATCAACGAACTTGTTCAATGGGGTGCGGGCCCGCGCGCGAGCATCTACCTGATTCTTGCCGGGAAGGCCCGTGCGATTCTCAATGGGCGCGTGCATGTGACTACCGAAGATATCGTCGCGATGGCCCATCCAATTTTGCGGCATCGGCTTTTGCCGACGTTCAGTGCGGAAGCGGCGGGGATGAATTCGGATAAGATTATTGATCGGTTGTTGACGGAGATTCCGAGGACGAAGGCCTGAGGGGTTCGAGCGGTGAGAAACCACAGAGTCACAGAGGACACAGAGACGCACAGAGGACGCGGAGAGAAATTGTTTTCTCTCTGTGGGTCTCTGTGCTCTCTGTGACTCTGTGGTGGATGACCGTGCACAAAATCTATGACGACGAGTGTCAAAACACCTCCAGTGCAGAGTGCGGCGATTCCGGGTGCGGAGTTGCTGGAGCCGCGGGCGCTGGCGGCGATTTCGCATCTGGAGCTGGTGGCGAAGCAGGTGATGGATGGGTATGTGCAGGGGATGCACCGGTCGCCGCATATTGGGTTTGCGTTGGATTTTGCGCAGCATCGGCAGTATGTGCCGGGGGATGACATCAAGCGGATTGACTGGCGGGTGTATGCGAAGGCGGATCGGTATTACATCAAGCAGTATGAGGTGACGACGAATCTGCGGGCGCATGTGGTGGTGGATGCGTCGGGGTCGATGCGGTACCAGGGGGCGTATGATGCGATGAGCAAGTTTCGGTATGCGCAGTTTGTGGCGGTCTGCTTGAGCTATTTGATTCTGCATCAGCAGGATTCGGTGGGGCTGGTGACGTTTGAGCAGAAGATTCGGGATTTTATTCCGGGGCGGTCGGCTTCGCCGCACTTGTTTACGATTGCGCGGACGCTGGATGGCATCAAGCCGGCACCGGCGGAGAAGGAAACGTCGATCAGTTCGATTTTGCATGAGGTGGCGGAGCGGTTGGGGCATCGGCAGATGGTCATATTGATTTCGGATCTGTTTGATAATGTGGATGACCTGGTGAAGGCGTTTCACCATCTGCGGCATAAGCGGCATGAGGTGCTGGTGCTGCAGGTGATGGCGGATGATGAGTTGACGTTTCCGTTTCGGAAGTTCAGTTTGTTTGAGAACCTGGAGGCGATGGCGCAGAAGTTGAAGCTGGATCCGGTGACGGTGCGGGCGAATTATCTGGAGAATGTGGCGCGGCATCTGAAGCGGATTCGGGAGGAGTGTAATGGGATGAGGATTAGTCATTCGTTGTTTAAGACGAATGAGTCGGTGGAGAAGGTGTTGGCGGGGTATTTGGCGCAACGGATGGGGAGCCGATGAGAATGGATGAGCGTCAAACGGATGAATGGCCACGAAAGACACGAAGGACACGAAAGTTTTTTGGTTCATCGGGGATTTCCGGGGAATCGATTGCGTTCTCTCGTCGAACGGTTCCTTTACCACAGAGTCACAGAGGGCACAGAGGACGCACAGAGACGACGGAAGTAGTGGGCATGTGCTGGGCTTCCTCGAGACTCGCCACTTCCCGGAAATACCGGATGAACCAGTTTTTTTGGGGTTTGGTGTTGTTTGGTGATGAGGGGATGCAATGAGCAGGCGAGGGCACATTAGGCACGGGTTAAACACCGAGGTTGTGTTTAACCCGTGGCACCCGCCCCCCCCAATAAGGAAGCTGGATGGGCATGCCCATGGGGCCCCTGCCCCAAGGGCATGGCACCCGGCGAACGCGGCGGCCCGTTGGGCCGGCGCTACACGTTGGAATGAAAGGTAATTTTCAAATCGCATGTTTTTGATGGGGTCTGTTTTGTTTGGTGGGTTGCTGGCGGTGATACCGTTGGTGATCCATATGCTGCGCCGGCAGAAGTCGGTGCCGGTGGCGTGGGGGGCGATGCAGTTTTTGCTGGAGACGCCGCTGAAGGCGCGGCGGCGGCGGAGTATTGATAACTGGCTGTTGATGCTGATTCGGATGGGGATATTGGTGTTGCTGGCGTTTGCGTTGGCGCGGCCGATGGTGAAGGGGAATTCGTTTGTATCGTCGACGCCGATGGATGTGGCGGTGGTGATCGATCATTCGTTTTCGATGGGGCGGCGCGGGGCCGGTGATGCGGGGGGGAATGGGACGCTGTTTGATGAGGGGGTGAAGGTGGCGGAGAAGCTGGCGGCGATTTTGCCGAGCTCGGCGAGCGTGAGCGTGGTGATTGCGGAGCATTCGCCGAAGACGATCACGCCGCTGCCGATACCGTTGAATTCTTCGAACATGGGGGGCGACAAGACGGCACGGGGGGAGTGGGCGACGGTGTTGCAGCAGTTGCGGGCGATGAAGCCGGGGATAACGGATGCGAACATTCCGCAGGCGGTGGAGGCGGCGACGGAGGTGGTGACGCGGGGTCGGAATCTGCGGAAGATGGTGCTGGTGCTGTCGGACGAGCAGCGGAGCAACTGGGGGATCGGGAGCGATTCGCAGTGGCAGGCGGCGTTGATCGGGGCGCGGGCGGGGGGCGGGGCCATCGGCGGGATACCGATTTATGCGATGAAGATTGATACGCCACCGTCGATGCCGAACGTGTCGGTGAGCAGCATTGCGGTGCAGCCGGCGTTCATCGGGGTGCATCGGCCGGCGCAGATCACGGCAACGATCGTGAACACGGGGACGACGGAGTTGTCGGGGATTCCGGTGCAACTGACGATCGACGGGCGGCCGATTGCGACGCGGCAACTGCCGAGCCTGGCGCCGGGGCATTCGAACACGATGGGCTTCGATGAGTATTTTCCGGAGGCAGGATCACACTGGGTGCGGGTGAAGGCGGATGTGGTGGATGGATTGGAGGGGGACAATGCGGCGACGGCGGCGGTGAACGTGTCGCCGCAGTTGCCGGTACTTTTGGTGGATGGGGAGTTGTCGCGGGAGAAGACGGCGCGGGATGCGGCGTGTCTGCTGTTTGCGATGCAGCCCGTGGATCCGCGGGTGGATCCGTCGAGCGGGGGGGGGCTGGTGATGCCGCGGGTGATCAGCGTGGCGGACATTGATGCGGCGCGGTTGGAGGATTATCCGATCGTCATTCTGGATGATGTGCCGAGTTTGCCGGCGGCGGCGGTGGCGCGGCTGACGGAATATGTGCAGCGGGGGCATGGGCTGTGGATCATTCTGGGGCCGCGGACGCGGGAGCGGTTTGTGAATGGGATACTGGGGAAGAGTTTGATTTTTCCGGCGACCGTTAAAGGGCCGGTTCAGGCTGGGCGGGGGTCGGTTGAGGGTGGGAATGCACATAACCCCGCGCCGCCCGAGGCGGCGGGCGTCGTTGCTGGTGGAGGGGTAGGGATTGATGTGAAGGATCCGGAACATCCGGCACTGACGGCAATCACGGCAGCGCAGCGGAACGCGTTCAGCGGGACGGGGGTGTTCAAGTGGTGGTCGATGGCGATGAAGCCGGAGATGCGCGCGGTGCTGGCGACGACGACGGGGGATGCGGTGATGACGGACATGGCGCTGGGGAGTGCGGGGGGACGGGTGATCGTGTGGACGACGCCGGCGTCGGATCTGGATGGGGGATGGAACAATCTGGCGGTGGTGCCGAACTTTACGCCGCTGGTGAATGAGACGTTATTTTACCTGGCGGCGAGTCAGGCGAAGTCGCAGAGTCATGAGCTGGATGCGGGGGAGCCGTTGGAGTGGTCGTCCCCCCCCCCGGGGCCCTTGAGTGGGAGCGATTCGATTCAGACGGCGACGGTGGTGACTCCGAATGGGGCGGCGCATTCGGTGACGCCGGACTTGAGGGGGGATCAGTACCTGGTGCGGTACACGGATACGTTTACGCCGGGGTTGTATGAGTTGCGGCTGACGGGGACGGGTGGGGGGACGATGCCGGCGGTGTTTTATACGGTGAACCTGGACAAGAATGAGCTGGATCCGGCGGTGCTGTCGGGCGGGGATGTGGAGTGGATGAAAAACAGCGGGTATCTGCAGGATCATCTGACGTGGGTGACGTTGCCCAAGGCGCTTAATGCGCAAGTCGGGGGATTGGAGTTGTGGTGGGTGCTGGCGACGCTGGTGTTGTTGCTGCTGCTGGGGGAGACGTTTGTGACGTGGCGGTTGATGCGGCAGCAGACGGGGGTGGATCCGGAGACGGCGGGGTTGGTGGAGGTGGGGAGATGAAAGGTCGAAACTCAAAACGCAAAACGCAAAACTTTTGGATTCACACGGGTGCAATGAGTAGGCGAGGGCACATGAGGCATGCTTCTGGCACCGAGATTGTGCCAGAAGCATGGCACCCAGCCCGAGAGATTTCAATAAGGAAACTGGATGGGGGTGTGGGATGAATGAGGTGCTTGGGGCGATTGAGTTGGCGCCGCATCCGGCGTTTTGGTTTTTGTTGCCGGTGTTCTTGGTGGCGGGAGCGGCGATTGTTTATTTGTATTTTGCGCAGCGGCAGTTGGCGTCAGAGGGGACGGTGCGGTGGTTGACGGGGATTCGGGTGGCGCTGGTGCTGTTGCTGCTGGTGCTGTTTCTGCAGCCGACGGTGCGGTGGCTGCACACGGAGCATTCGAGCGGGGAACTGTGGGTGCTGGTGGATCAGAGCCCGTCGATGCAGTCGGGCGATCCGCAGGCGAGCGCGGCGGAGCGGGTGCGATGGGCGGAGGCGCTGGGATATTTGTCGAGCGGGGCGCGGGCGGCGAAACCGGATGTTGCGCTGGCGAATTTTGTGGCGGTGGCGTCGGAGTTGAAAGGGTTGCGGCCGACGGGGGCGGGGATCGGGGCGAAGCTGACGCAGGAGGAGGAGGCGGGGCGGATTGCAGATCTGGCGGCGCAACTGGGGGCGTGGTCGAAGCAATTCGCGGCGGTGCAGACGGAGTTGGCGGATGATGCTTCGGCATCGGATCCGAATTCGAAGAATGCGCGGGACACGCTGACGCTGGTATTGTCGTTCATCGACAAGGGGATTGCGGGGGTGAAGGGGGCGTCGACGATGCGCGATGCGGATGCGGCGGTGGATTGGGGGACGATTGAGGGGGATTTGGCGCATGTGTCGGATGACCTCGGGAAATTGTCGGCGGCGTCAGATGAGGCGTTTGCGCGGAGCCATGCGGGGGACAGCAACGTGGCGGCAGCGATGGCGCGATTGAGCGGGGTTTCGCGGGCGGATCTGGCGCAGCAGTTTGTGACGAACACGCAGAAGCGAGCCGAAAGCGATCGCTCGGTGCTGGATTTGATTTCGAAGTACCGGGTGCGAATTGCAACCTTTGCGGATGCGGCGCAGACGACGGCGAGCGTGGATGCGGCAAGTTTTCCGGATGCGCTGCACACGGCGCTGGCGGGCGGGGCACACATGCATGCGACGAACATGGTGGCGGGGCTGCAGGCGGTGTCGGAGCAGATTGCGCCGGGACAGGCGGCGGCGATATTGATTTTGTCGGACGGGCGGCACAACACGTCGGGAGATCCGACGGAGACGGCGCGGCTGCTGGCGTCGCGCGGGGCGAGGGTGTACGGGCTGCTGGTGGGATCGCACGAGGTGTCGCCGGATGCGGCGGTGGAGCAGATCGATGCGCCGGACTGGATTTTCAAGGGGGACACGCTACATGCGGCGGCGATTCTGCGGGTGGATGGATTGGCGGGGCAGACGGCGCATCTCGAGTTGCGGCGCGATGGGGTGGCGGTGGATACGAAAGCCGTGCAGGTGACGAAGAATCAGCAGACGGAACAGGTGGAGTTCACGGACACGCCGCCGGATCAGAGTGGGGCGATCGAGTACACGGTGGATGTGGCGCAGATGCCGGGGGAAGTGAACACGGAGAACAATCATGCGATGTTCCGGGTGGCGGTGAAAAAGGACAAGCTGTACGCACTGGTGGTGGATGATGTGCCGCGGTGGGAGTTCCGGTATTTGTCGGCGCAGTTTGAGCGGGATCAGCGGTTGCACACGCAGGCGGTGCTGCTGACGCCGGGAGGGATTGAGCGGATCGGGTTTGGTGTGCCCGCGAAGGCGTCGCCGAAGAATCCGCGGGTGGAGGCGCAGATTCTTCCGGAGACGAAGGAGGAGTGGCAGGCGTTTGATTTGATTGTGCTGGGGGACGTTGGGCCGGAGACGCTGTCGGCCGAGGCGCAGCAGTTCATTGCTGCGGCGGTGCGGGACAAGGGGAGCACGCTGATCACGATTGCGGGGCGTCACAACATGCCGGGGGCGTTTGCGAACTTGCCGCTGGGGGCCGTGTTGCCGGTGACGGGGAATCCGCAGTGGGACGATGCGGCGATTGCGCGGCACACGCGGTCTGGATTTCGGCCGGCGCTGGCGCCGGAGGGGAATGCGTCGGTGCTGGGGCAGCTCGGGCTGACGGCGGATACGAATGCGGATTTGTGGTCGGACATTCCGGTGTGGTATTGGCATTCGGCGTATACGCAGGCGAAACCGGCGGCGTCGGTGGTGTGGTCGATCAATGAGTTGCAGGGAGCGGGAGCCGGCGGGAGTGGCGAGGGGAATGTGCGGAATCGGGCGCTGCTGGCGACGATGCCGTATGGGTTGGGGCGGTCGATGTATCTGGCGGCGGATCAGTCGTGGCGATTGCGGCAGGTGTATGGGACGAATGCGCACGATCGGTTCTGGGGGCAGGTGCTGCGGTGGGCGGTGGGGTCGGATTTGCCGGCGGGCGGGAAGTATGTGCGGTTTGGGGCGAGTCAGCCGACGTATCAGCAGGGTCAGCCGGTGACGATCACGGCGCGGGTGTTGAAGGAGGATTTGACGCCGTACACGGGGCTTTCGTTTTATGCACATGCGGTACCGGTGAAGTCGGGGGACAGTACGGTAGATGCGCATTTTGTGGAGTCGGCGGAGGCGCCGGGATATTACCGGGCGACGCTGGGAGGGTTGCCGGCGGGGGATGTGGAGATTTCGCTGCAGGGGCCGGAGGTGGAGCGGTTGTTGAATGGGGATCCGTCGGCGACGCAGAAGACGGTGGTGATCAAGATTTTGCCGAGCCTGGATCTGGAGCAGCGGAACATGAATACCGATCCGGCGTTGCTGGCGCGGGTGTGCCAGGCGGGGGGCGGTTTTTCGCTGGATGCCAATTATGCGGATGTGCTGGCGAGTCATCTGCGGGCGATTGAGCGGACGGAATCGGTGCCGGAGCAGGTGGGGTTCTTTACGAACCCGGAGGCGCGGGGGACGAAGTGGGCGCATTGGGGGTTTTTGCTGTTGTTTGCGGGGTTGATTACGGTGGAGTGGGGCGTGCGGAAGAAGGCGGGGCTGGCGTGATTTGCGGTGGGGTGCGATGGGCGTTGTGGATAGAATGGTGTGGATTGACGGGTGCACTTGGGGTTTGCGATGACGGTGCTTGAGCAGGAGAAGGAGGTTCGTAGGGAACGGGAGCCGGGGGGGGCGCGGGAGGTGTCGCGGCGGATTGCGGTGCCGCTGCATCAGGTGGCGGGGCGGGCGCGGGTGCTGTCGTTTCTGCTGGCGATGTTTCAGGTGATGGTGCTGACGCTGTGTGCGTGGCTGGTGATTGTGCTTTTGCTGGGGGGGATTCGGGAGATTGCGTTGCCGGCGGCGTTTGGACTGGCGGGGGTGGCGTGGGTGGTGCTGCTCGGGGGTGGGTTTTTGCTGTTTCGGCCGGCGCTTCGCGGGACGACTCTGACGGCGGCGGCGCGGCTGGTGGATACGGCAATGCCGGACACGGATGAACGGATTTCGTCGGCATTGGAATTGTCGCAGGAGGAGGACACGCGGTTTCAGGGGTCGCCGGAGCTGATTGCGGTGCTGGTGCGGCAGGCGGAGCACGCGGCGGAGAGTCTGGATCCGAATGCGATTGTGTCGGGCAAGCGGGTCTTCCACTGGTTTCTGGGGACGATTCCACTGCTGCTGGCGTGGTTTGTGTTGTTTGTGGTGATGACGCCGACGATGATGCTGGGGATGGAGCGGTTGTTTCAGCCGTGGCTTGCGGCGGCGCCGCTGCAGACGGCGACGCTGGAGGTGGAGCCGAAGAATGTGACCGTGGCGCAGGGGGATGAGCTGCCGATCACGGTGACGGTGACGCCGCTGGGGGTGACGGCGGCGGAGGCGGAAAAGCCGGTGAAGAGCGCCACGATCACGCGGCGGTATACCGGGGGGAACACGAATGAGGATGTCACGACGGACATGGAGCGCACGGGGAACCATGCGTTCGTGGCGCACGTGGAGAATATTCAGCAGTCGTTTTCGTATCGGATTGCGGCGCTGGGCACGCAGTCGCCAACGTACACCGTAACGGTCGATCCGCGTCCTGGGGTGAGCGGCATCCAGATTGATTACACCTATCCGGCGTACACGAATCGTTCACCGCAGAGCGACACGTCGCGCGACGGCACGGTGGACGCGCTGGTGGGAACGCTGGTGAAGCTGACGATCGATTCGAATCAGCCGGTGAAATCGGCACGGATCGTGATCACGGACAACGCGCCGGACCCCGGGGCACTGGTGCTGCAGCCGGTGGATCGGACGGAGACGAAGTTCACCACCGAATTCGTGGTGCGGAAGACGACGGATTACAAGATCGAGCTGATCAACGAGCACGAGTTGGAGAACAAGGAGCCGCAGGCGCATCAGATCATCGCGCGGCTGGATGCACCGCCGACGGTGGCGATCACGTCGCCGACGGAGCCGGTGCTGAAGGTGCGGCCGGACGATACGGTGGCGGTGCGATTCACGGCGACAGACGACCAGGCGTTGACGAAGATAGAGGCGATCACGCAGGCGGACGATCAGCCGGAGATCACGTTCCTTCTGCCGCAAATTCCGACGAAGACAACGACGTTCAACGGGACGTGGACGATCTCACCGCGCGATGTGCTGGGCGCGGCGATTCCGGGCAGGCGGGGCGTCAAGCGGATCACGTATCAACTGCGGGCGACGGACAACCGCGATCCGGATGCGCAAGTCGGCCTCTCCGCGAAGCAGACGCTGGAGCTGGATGACAAGGTGGCGCCGCTGGCCGATCGGCAGGACACGCAGGCGGCGCGCACGCTGGGGGAGGCGGTGCAGCAGGCGGCGAAGGAACTCGAGGATGCGAAGGCGAAACTGGACACGCTGCGGCAGACGGCGGCGGCGCGGCCGCTGACGGAGGAGGAGAAGCAGCAGGCGGCGGACGCGCGGAGCGAGATCAACCGGGCGGGGCAGAAGCTGCAGGATGCAGCGGACAAGACCAGCGATTCGAGCATGGCCGGGCCGGCGAAACAGGCGAAGGAGATTGCCAACGAGACGATCCGGCAGGCGGAGGAAAACACGGCGGGCGGGCAGTTGTACTCGGACGAACCGGACGCGCGGAGCAAGAAGTTTGATGCAGCGAGCCAGAACCTGGCGGATGCGCACGACAGGCTGGAGCAATTGGCGCGGGACATTGATACCAAGGCGAAGGATCAGCCGGTGGCGCGCGAACTGCAGCGGATCGCGGCGGAGCAGAAAAAGCTGGCGGAGCAATTGGCGAGCCGGCCTAACGATCCGGCGCTCCTGGCAAAGCAGCGGCAATTGCAGCAGGATTTGGACAATGTGATCAAGCAGCATCCGGAACTGCAGAAACCAGCGGAGGAGGCGGCAAAGGGGGAGACGCAGGACGTTCAGAAAAAGCTGGACGATTTGTCGAAGTCGCAGCAGCCGTTCAATGAACAGGCGAAGTCGCAGGCGGATGCGGCAGTGGCTCAGGACAAGCTGAATGATCTGGCGAAACAGCAGGAGCAGTTGAATCAGCAGATCAAGGATTTCAACGGCCGGAATCCGGGGGCGCGCACGCCGCCGCCCGCGCAGCTCGATGCGATTCCGAAGGATCTGCGGGAACGGAATCTGCCCGGTGCGACGCAGGGGCAGAATGCGACGGCGAATCAGTTGGAGCAGTCGGCGCAGCAACTGGAGAATGCGCAGCGCCGGGAGAATTCGGGTGAGACGGGGGCGCGGGATGCGGGGGATCTGCAGAACCAGGCGTCGCAGTTGCAGAAGCAGATTGAGGAAGCACAGCGGAATCACAATCCGCCGACGCGGCCGTCGGATCCGGCCAACCAGCAGGCGAACCGCCTCGCGGATGAGACGAAGCGGATCGCGCAGCAGCAGGCGGCGCAGTCGCCTTCGCAGCGGAATGCGGCAAAGCAGGCGACGGAAGAGGCGGACGCGGCGAAGCGGGCGGCGGCACAAGGCGATGCGGCTTCAGCGCAGCGGCATTTGTCGAGCGCAGCGAACACGCTGGCGGCGGCATCGGGGCAGAACACGCTCGCGGGACAGGAGCAAAGCGGGGCGTCCGCGGCCAAGGCGGCGGAGGAGGCCCGGCAGTTGGCGCAGCAGCAACGAAACATCTCGGATCAAACTTCGCAGACGAACCGCTCGCTGGAATCGGCGGCGGACGCCCGAAACAATTCGGGGCAGTCAGCGGAGGAACAGCAGAAGCTCGCGGACCAGATGGAATCGGCGGCGCGATCCGCGCGGGAGTTGCAGCAGAAGACGCAGGGATCGGCGCCGGATCTGTCGCAGCGCGCGGGGCGCGCGGCGCAGCAGTTGGAAAATGCGGCGCAGGCGCAGCGCGCGGCGTCCGAGGCGACACGCAGTGGCAACGCGTCGCAGGCGCAATCGCGGCAGGCACAGGCGGCGCGGTCGCTCGAATCGGCGAAACAGCAAATGGGACAATCCGGTGGGCAAGCGGGCGGCGAGCAGACGGCGAACCAGCAATCGCCTTCGCAGGCGGGTGGGCCATCCGGTCAGCAGGCCAATGCGCCTTCCGGCGGCAAGGCATCGCAGGGCGGGGGCAGCGCGGCGAAGGGGCCGCAGCAATCCGGCGGGCCGACGTCACCCATCGGACAGATGGGACAGGCGCCCGGAGGATCGGCGGGGCAGGGGGAAGCGTCTTCGGCGGCGCGAATCGTGCAATCGGCGCGGGATGCGCAATCGGAAGCGGCTTCGGGGAATCCCGCCGCGGCGCAGCAGGCGGCCGAGCAGCTTTCGCAGGCGAGCGAGCAGTTATTGAATGGCCCTCCTTCCCAATCCGGAGCATCCAATCGCCAGCAGAGTGGCACGCCGGCTTCCGGTTCCGGCAACAGTGGGAACGCGGGGAGTGCGCGGGGTGGGGATCAATCGAAAGCTCCGGGCGAAGTTGCGAATGGCAAAGGCGGAGGCGGCGCTTCGCCGGGAGGGCTTCATGGCAGTACCGGCGCGACGGGCATCGCGCCGGCGAAAAACGCGACCGAGCATGCGATGCCCAAGGCGGTCGAGGATGTCGGCATCGCGCCCTCTGATTGGGCAAAGCTTCCGCCGACGATGCAGGAGCAACTCCTCAATTCCGCTCAGCAGTCCGGGCCGCCGGCATATCGAGAGATGATCAAGAATTACTATTCGCGCATCGCGCAGCTCGAGCAGCAGCCGCAGGGAGACAAATGATGAATGGGCGAATCGGCGAATCGGCGAATCGGCGATTTCTGCAGGGTGCACTGAGCGATTCCGTACGTCCTCGCCCGCTCGCCGTATCGCCCACTCGCCCGCTCGTGCTGCTCTTTGCGACGTGCTGCGTATTCTTTACTGCGTCCGCCCGCGCCGCCGACAGCACGACGGAGCCGATTCCCCCGCAGGTGCAGTCGGCGGTGGATCGGGGGCTGGAATGGCTGGCAGCGCATCAGGATCCGCGAACGGGGGCGTGGCTCTTCGGGTTTGAGGGTGAGGGTCCGGTGGCGGCATCGACCTCGCTTTCGGCGATGGCGTTCATGGCGCGCGGGCATGTGCCGGGGCAGGGGCCTTACGGCGAGAACATCAACCATGCGATCGACTGCATTCTCAACCTGCAGGCGCCCAATGGCCTGCTGGCGCACAGCGTGTTCGATCGGCCGATGTACGAGCATGGCATCTCCACGGTGATGCTTTGCGAGGCGTACGGAATGCTCGACGACAAGCGGCAGAAACGCGCGGCCGCGGCGATTTCGAAGGCGGTGGCGCTGATTCTCGCGGCGCAGGCGATCCCCAAAGACCCCGACGACCAGGGTGGCTGGCGCTATCATCCGGATGCACGCGATTCGGATACGTCGGTGACCGGGTGGCAGCTTATGGCCCTGCGCGGGGCGGCCAACATCGGCGCGCCGCTGCCGCAGCGGGCGATCCGCGATGGCATCGCCTACATCAAGCGCCGGGCGGTGGACACCGACACGGGCGGATTCGCCTATACCGGACAATCAGGTTCCGATGCGGCGCTGGCGGGAACGGGGATTCTGGCGCTGGAGCTGCTGGGGAAACACCGCGAGCCCGAGTCGATTCGCGCGGCGGATTATCTCCGGCGAAATCCCATCACCGAAGTGGGTAACGGGTTTTACTACTACACGGTGTACTACTGTGCGCAGGCGGCGTGGCAGCTTGGCGGCGATTACTGGACGGACATCAACGGCCCGATTCGGCGTTCGCTGCTGATGAAGCAGCAGGCCGATGGCTCGTGGCCGGTGCGGGGAACGAATGAATCGATGGCGGGGACGGCGTATGGGACATCGATGGCGATTCTGGCGCTGACGGTGCCGTACCGGTATTTGCCGATTTATCAGCGATAGTATTTGACAGTCCTCGTGTCTTTTTTTAGGCTCAGTTCATGGCGAACAAATTCAATATTTCGATTCCCTCTCCGTTGAAGAAGTGGGTTGATAAGCAAGCCGCCGAGAAGGGCTACGGCACAGCCGATAAGTTTGTGCTTGAGGTACTGCAGCGCGAGCAGGCGTTGGAACAGCGGGAAAAGATCGACGCCAGACTCATCGAAGCAATCGAGAGCGGGCCATCTACACCAATGACGGCCATCGAGTGGGAGCGCATTCGTGCAGCAGGTCGACGCCGGGCACGCGAGCGGCGCAGGAAATGACGCCGGTAGTTCTTCGGAAACCTCGTGTCGACGAAGATCTCATTGAGCATTTCGCATTTATCGCTGAAGACAAGATTGCCCCTGCAGATCGCTTTCTGGAGGTCGCGGAAGAGTCTTTTCAGCGTCTCGCATTCATGCCGTCGATCGGTGTGAAGTGGGAGTCAACCCGCGTGTACCTGGCGGACATCCGATACTATCCGTTGCCGCCCCCTTATCGCAGCTATCTGGTGTTCTACCGCCCGATCGCAAATGGCGTCGAAATCCTGACCGTTCTCCATGGTGCCCGTGACTTGGAGACTACTCTTCCTGAGATTCTCAAACCGAAAAAGCCGGAGAGGTAAGGGCTTCACTCTCTTCCGTAAGCTTCCGCCAGCACCTCCACCACGTGGCGCACGCGGATGGGTTTTCCTTCTTTCTTCAACATGCGGGCGATTTGCAGCGAGCAGCCGACGTTGGCCGTGACGAGATCCTCCGCGCCTGTCGCCACGATGTGCATGATTTTCCGGCGGCCGAGCCTTTCGGCCATCTCCGGCTGGCTCAGATTGTAAGTTCCCGCCGCCCCGCAGCACATGTCGCTCTCCGGCAGGGGAACGACTTTCAACCCCAGCACGAGCCTAAGCAGATGGCGCGGCGCGTCGCTGATGCGTTGCGCATGCACCAGGTGGCAGGGATCGTGATACGTGACGGTGCGTTCGACGCGCCCGGTCGGCGGACGGATGCCGATCTCGGCAAGAAACTCGGTCACGTCCCGCATTTTTTTTGCCACGCTCTCCGCCTTGTCGCCGCCGACGAAGTGCCCTATCTCCTTCAGTTGCGCGCCGCAGCCCGCGATCGGCGAGACAAAATAATCCGCGCCATGGTCGGCCAGCTTCTCCACCATGTCGCGCGCGAATGTCTTCGCGGAATCTGGATCGTTGCTGTGCATGGCCATCGCGCCGCAGCATCCTTCGCCGGCAAGCAGGTGCACGTCGTATCCGTTTTCCGAGATCACCTGGATGCAGGCCGCATTCACGCCGCCACTGACAATGCTGCCGACGCAACCGCGCAGGAGCAGCACGTGCCCCTTATGCTCGCCCTTGGCGGGCGTGAACATCGGGAGCGGCTCGCTGCCGGATTCCGTTTCGAGCATTTCCGCCACATCCGCCATCGCCCCCACGCCTTCCATGCCGGCCATCTTGGCGAGTTTCCCCGCCACGCCCCCAAGACCGATTCGTTTCGCGACGCGCAGCGGCGTCATTGCGGCCGCAGCGCGATTGGAATACGGAAGTACGCTGCCGACCATCCACTGCAACACGCCGCTCTTGCTGCGGCGCTCTTTCCCGAGCACCGCCTCCGCGACCTGCGGACGCACCGCTTCGATCAGCGCGTGATAGTCGACCCCGCTCGGACACGCCGTCTCGCACGCCCGGCAGACGAGGCAACGGTCGAGATGCTCGAAGACCACCGCGCTCGGGCCGCCGGTGGCACTCTCGCCGATCCTTCCGTCGACCAGTGCCTTCATGAGATGAATGCGCCCGCGCGGCGAATCCGCTTCATCCGCGGTTTCAACATAGGTGGGACACGCCGGCAAACAGAGGCCGCAGTGCACGCAGGCATTGAACTTGCCATACACCTCCGCCCCGACCGAAACCACCGGCAACGCTGTTGACGCCATTACCCGTCCCTGGAAAAAGGGAATTCAAAACCTGATTTTAGCAGACCGTGCGCATCGCGGCCTGGTTGTCGCGGACCGTCATTCCCGCGGCACGGGCTTCGACACCGCTCTGCTGCTTGCATCCCAGAACCGCAGAAGTTCGTGTTTCCAGTCGCCGGAGTAATCGACGCCGATGCGAACGCCGCGCCGAATGCGCCCTTTCCATCCATCATCCACGAAGAACAGTTTGTCCCCCGTCAAATTCAGCCCGTAATCCTTTCGCGTGATTCCCATGCCTTTGGCGAAACGCCCGGGACCGGAGAGGTTTAGCTTGCGGTCCGCAGTCTCAAATCCGTGAAGCGCTTCCGCCGCGCGGATCAGAACCGCCTGCGCACTGCCCGCGTGCCCCGTGACCACGTTGAACATTTCGTGCATGCCGTAGATGAAATAAACGTACGCATGTCCGCCTTCGCCGTACATGACTTCGGTGCGTTTCGTCCGGCCTTTCGCAGCATGGCACGCGAGGTCATGCTCGCCGACATACGCCTCCGTCTCGACAATCCGCGCCCGCAATTCCCGACCGCCGTGACCCCCGACGCGGTGCACCATGATCTTGCCGATCAAATCCTGCGCCACCGCTTCCGCATCGCGCGTGAAGAATCCCCGCATTAATCTGCTCTCGATCCCGCTGCCGCGACTTGTCGCCATACCGCTCACCTGCTCGACGGCAGCGAATGATACAGCACCGATTCCCCCAATTGAACGCCGCTCAGATGCCGGTCCCGATCGCTTCTTCCGCGGCTTTCTTCTTCGGCACGCTGTTGTTCGAAAACAGCACGTCCGCCGCCAGCGGAATCGTCGTCAGCACGCCGACGGCCACGAGAGTCAATCCCACGGCACGCCGCTCCTCCGGCTTCATGCGATCCGCCACCAGCAGGCCGATCCCCATCCCGAGCATGCCCCGCGTCCCGGCGATCAACGCCAATTCGGGCAAACTGATGCTCCTCGTCATCATGGAACACCTCCCAGTATGAAGGCTGTCATGCAAATGATTCTATCCGCCAAGCCGATCCGCAGCCCCGGTTGATGTGCTCAATCCTGCTTCTTCGGCCGCGTTGACGACGCGTTCGCGTTCACCGGCGCCAGGCGCCCGCTCTCCAGCGGCTCGATCATCGGCACGACAATGTCCGCGGGCAGGGCATACGTTTCCGTCCGGCCGGCCCGGGCGATGTTGATGCCGATCACCTTGCCGCTCAAATCGACGATCGGCCCGCCACAGTCGACGGGACGGATCACGGTGTCGTGCTGGAACACGGAGGCGAAGTCGCTCGCACGCTTGCTCACCGCGCCGCCCAGCAATTTCTCCATGCTGAACTGCGACGGCTCTTCCGCCTGTTCCTCCAGCCCGAGGCCCAGCGTCGCCTGCAGGTCCTCCGACTGCCCGCTCTTGGCACGCCGCACGGTGAACACGACCGCATCCCCGGGATGGTACGCGGTGATCTGTTCCTTGAGATCCGCCCCGTTATGCACCGGCTTTCCCCCCACTGCAATAATCGTGTCCCCGACCTTCACCCCCGCCTTCTCCGCCGCCGATCCTGTGATCACCTGCTCTATCGCCGCCCCGCCGTTGTCCGGCGCGTTCCCCATCATCACGCCCAGAAATCCGCTCTGCCCCGCGATCTTCCGCCGCCCCACGCTCACCACCCCCACCGCCACCGGCTCCTGCTTCATCATCGCCGCCGGCCCGCACGTCGCCACCCATTCCCCCACCTCCACCTTCGCTTGGTTCAAATCCGCCCACTCCACCTGCTTCCACCTCGCCCCCGCATCGCCGTCAACCTTCAACATCGCCAGATCCAGCGGTTCGCTCACGCCGACAATCCTCACCGGCCATTCCTTCGATCCCGCCGCCACCTTCAGGTCCTTCCGCGCGACCACTTCGCTCGCCTTGGTCAGGATGTACCCTTCGTCAGAGACCACCGTGCCGAACGCGACCTGCTCGCGCCCGGCGCTCCCCTGCGCTCGCACGGTGACGGTCGATTCATTCCCCCGCGCCGCAATGCCATCAAAAACGGAACGCAGATCATTGCTGCTCTTGGTCTTCTTCAAATCCGGCCGCACGTTCTGCGCCAGGCAAATTCCGCCGGCCAGAAACATCAGGCCAACCGCCACAATGTTTTGTGCTTTGCGTTTTGTGTTTTGTGTTTCCATGCTCACTTCGCCGCTCCCAGCGTCGCCTTCAACTCCAGGCTCTTCCCGCCCCGCAGAACGGTGAGCGTGACCACATCGCCCGGCGAATGCTCGTTCACCTTGTCCACCAGTGCATCAACGCCGTTGATCTTCCTGCCATCTATCGCCAGCACTATGTCCCCCACGTGCAGCCCCGCCTTCTCCGCCGCGGTCCCGCTCTTCACCCGCGTGACGATCGTACCCGGGCCGCCCCCCTCGACATCATTCCCCCGAATGCCCAGCGCCGCCCCATCCGCCGGAATCGACTCCCCATCACCACCAAACCCATGCCGCGCCAGAAATCCCGTCGCACCGCCCCACTCCTCCCCCTTCGCCAGCCGATCCCACGTCTCCTCGAACGTATCGATCGGCACATGAATGTTCGTCGTCGTCGTCGCCCCGATCCGCGAATTGATCCCGATCAACCGCCCATCCAGATCAAACACCGGCCCGCCCGAATCGCCGTTGATCAACGGGCAATCCGTCCCCATCAACTGATGCGTCGCCAGCAGCACCCGCCCCAGCCGCACCACCGGCGGCCGATCTGCGCGATACCCCCCCGGATGCCCCAGCGCCACCACCCACTGCCCCGCCTTCAACTCCTTCGCCGAACCCAGCGGCACAAACGGAAACCCGCTCTTCGTCGGCGGCTTGTCGATGATCTTCACCATCCCCGAATCAATATTGTTGTTCGCCCCCAACGCCTTGCCCCGCAGTTCCTTCCCGTTCGCCAGCACGATCGTCACCGGCTGCCCCGGCTTCCCCGAGACATGCCCCGCCGTCAGCACATACCCATCGCGCGACACAATCACCCCCGACCCCTGCCCGTCATCCAGCAGAATCGCCACCGTCGCCGGCAACGCCTCCTTCACCACCGCCTCCACCCGCGATTGAATCGCTCTTAAATCCGCCACCCCGTTCGGCACGATCGGCGCCGCCGGCAACTGCGTGATGTCGTGCCGCGCCTCCGTCGAATACGCCACCGGCGCATCCCCCCACGCACGCCCAGCGCCCAGCACACAGACCGCCATTACCACCAGAACGCGCCATCCCGACATGCAATGCACTCCCGTCGCTAAACCCTCCCTCAACTATAGCACGGCAGGACGGCACCGGCACTTCGCTTTTCCCGCTTGCCCGACCGCCAAACTACCCCCCTTCTACCAGCGGCCATCCCCAGGCGGTGCATACCCCAGCCGCACCGTCGCCTCCCCAAACAGCGTCCGATACATCCACGTCAACCGATCCGGGAAATGATTCCGCCAGTCCCCCGCCTCTCCCTTCCGCATGATCGACTTCGGATCCGCATCCCCGCGCTTCCGCCCGGACGCCCGCTCAAAGCTGTGCTTCGCCACGATCTCCCGCAGCCGCTCCTCCCCCACCTCAATCTCGCAGAACTGCAGAATCTCGCGAAACCCGCCCAGCTCATCCCGCAGCAGATCCTCATACCGAAACATTCGCGCCCCCGCTTCCAGCCACGTCATCTGAATATTCACCGCATCGTAAAGTTCCCCGCGCAGGAGAATCGCCAACCCATCCACCGGGTCGACTGTTTCCAGAATCTCCCGCACTTCCGGCACCGTCGCCCAGTCATCCCCATGCGAATAGCGCAGACTGTAATACCACGACACCAGCGTGTCCCGCGGATCGCGCACCACCACAAATGTCCGCTGATCCATCCCCGCCGGAACCACCGCCCGCAACTGCCCCTCCGACGCATACACCGGCGTATACACCCCGCCCGCCACAATCGGCTTCCCAAACACATGCCCCTGCCCCGGCAACGGAGGCACGATCCGCCCCGCCGCCGCCTCCTCCAGCACCCCGCGCACCCATTGCGACCCCGCCTTCCAATGCGTCACATGAAAAACCGTCGGCTGCATGAATGCCCCCTTCTGAAAACGATCACCGCACAACGCGCAACACCCGCCACGGATTCCCCGCCACCACCGTCCGCGCCGCCACTTCCCCCTCCACCCGCGTCCCCGCACAAATAATCGCATCATCCCCGATCCGTGCCCCCGGCAGAATCACCGCCCCCTCCCCGATCCAGACCCGATCCCCAATCCACACCGGCGCCCCCGCCTCCGACCGGATCTTCACCCCCGGCCCGCACACCACGCAATCCCCCATTCGCACCGGCCCATGATTGGAGATCTCGCAGCCCGCCGAAAGATACACCGAATGCCCCAGCGTCAGCTCCGCTCCCCGCAAAATGGAAATCGGCCCCTCCACCTGCAGCTTCTCGCACGCGCATCCCAGCAGCCGCGACACCAGCCCGGGAAGTAGCGCAGCGTCTCCGCATTCCGCAATCTGCCGGGCGAGCGAAACCGATGATTCTTCTACGTTCAAAACATTTCGCAATGGACCCACCACTTCTTCATGAAACGCAGTGCCTGAGCGCGGCACGCCTGGTGCAAGCGCCACCGATCCATGGATGATCCATGGTTTTCGCCAGGCACCACGCGGGTGCTGCGCAAAAGTCGCAGATGACCGCCTCACGCCGCCAGCGTAGCCGTATTATATGCACCTCATCTGCATGTGAGTTGCCAAATCCGGAAGAAAAAGCCATGGATTTCGGTCGTTACCCACCCCCACCCCGCTCCGTCGGGATCGCCGATTTGAAGGTATGCGTTAGGGCAGCGGCCCCGCGAAATTGGCCAGACTCGTCGTGGTGCCTCCACCGCCCCCGCTTCCCCGAGGATCGAACCATGGCGCCGTCGTCATCGTGATGGAGGATTTGCCACTGTTCGAGCGGCTGAAAGTCCCTGCGACGTAAATCAATCCCGTCATATCAAAGTGCCCCGTGGTCAGTGAGCTCGCTGCGTACAGCGAACCATACATCGTGTTGTTGGAGAGCGTCACAGCTCCCGCAGCGACGATATTTACCGGTGCGCTGGCCGTGCCGAATGAACCAAGGGATGCCGTGCCACTCACATACAGCGTTCCGGAGCCGACGAACGTGGGATTTGACAGGTTTCCGTTGATGTAAACGACTTTGTTCGTCCCCGATACCGTCGTGAAATCAATGACGATGTTGCTCTGATTTCCGTTATACGTCCTTCCCGCCGCGTTGATCAGCGTCGTTCCCATTGCGCTCATATCCACGGCGGTGAAGGTCCCCTTCGTGACGCTTCCCGTGACGCTTCCCGTGTTCGACGCGGTGCCGGAGTAGGTGAGATTTCCCGTCAGCGATCCGCTGCCGCCATTGGTATAATCTCCGCCTGTAGCCACATTCCCAGTCACATCAATATTCTTATTATTAAAGTCCCCGGAGGATGCCATCACCGCCGCGCCCGGACCTGGCGGCGCCGCCGTCTGATAGCACGTATACGCCACGCTCCCCAGCGATCCGATCGACGTGATCCGAATGGTGCTCCCCGACACCGTCGTCCAGCTCGTCGAATACGCATAACTCCCGACGGAACCGGTCAACGGCGACGTAATGGAGCCCATTTTGCCGTGCTTGCAATACCACGCAACACGCTGCGCCCCGCTCTCCGCCGTGTAAAACGCCTGGTCGATCTTCTTCACATTCGAGGTCATCTCCGCCTGCACCCCCCCCCGCCCACGCCAGCGTCATCACCATCCCCGTGATCACCACCGACAGCACGATCGCCATCACCAGCGCTGAACCCCGCCGATGCCGTGGATTTCGCTTCCAGTCAAATGCCTTCATGGGCTCCTCACAGGTTCCGGCAGTAAATGGTGACGCTGCGCGTAACGACGGGATTGCTTCCCGCAGTGATCGTCACCGCCACCGACTGCGGCGAGGTCAGCGATATCCGTTTGACCGTAAAGCCCGTGACCCCGGTGGCCAGCGTATTGGCCGACGTATACCGAGAATCGCTCTCCGTCAGGCTCCCGTTGGACAGCGCGTACGTCACCGTGTACGTCGCGTTGCCGTTGCTGCTGTCCAGCTGCGTCACCAGCGTCAGCGTGCTTCCTGCAGTGGTCGTCGTCGGCGTCGTGATCGATGAGCACGCCCGCAGGTTGTGCAGGATGCGCCGGTACGCCGTCTCCACCTGCGAAACTCTGTCCGTGCCGCTGGTCACGAACAGGCTCGTGTTGGCGGCGCCGGCGATCATCGCCGATACCGCCAGCGAGATGATGCTCATCACCACCAGCGCGCAGATCAGCTCCACAAGCGTCAAACCGGCGGAACATCGCTTCCCAAACATCATGCGATTCCTCATGGTTGCATCACATAACAGGTGAGCGTCTCGATCGCCGAACCCTGGTAGCTCATCGTCACGGTGATCCTCTCGAAGTCCGAATCATTCGTTCCGTCGCCGTCCGCGTCCGCCGCCGTGACCGTCACCGTGCACGCGTACGTCTTGCCGGTGGTCGCGGGAATGGTCATGTTCCCGCTCAGCGCGGCCGCCTGCGTCGAGAGGTTCGCAAACGAAGTCGCGCGCATCTGCTCCATCACGCTCACGCACTGTGCGTTGATCGCCAACTGCAGGTCCGTCTGCTCCGGCGTCTTCGCCACCGACTGCAGCCCGATCCCCGCGCCGACGCCCACGATCCCCACGATCCCCACCAGCAGCATCGCTTCGATCAACGTGAATCCGCCGTGCTTTCGTCTTGTCTTCCTGCCATCGCTGCCTTATTGAACCGTCGGATCGCCCACCGCCGGTATGGTGAGGGTGCTCGTCACCCCCGCGCACGAAAACGTCAGCGTCCCCGCAACGCCGCAGGAACCCGTCTGCTTGAAAACGAACGCCGTCGTGCCCGACGGAGCGACCGTCATCGTCGTGCCGTAGAGATCTTGCCGCGTCGACATCGTGATGCTCATCGAACCATTGCTGATCAGGCTCTGCGACACCGGCGAGCTGTTCCACGTGATGCCGCTGGTGTCCTTCGCGCTGTAAACGGCGAACGTCCCCGTCGACGTATTGATCTGCACTTCCGCCGGATATCCGGTCGTCATCGCCAGGTTCCGCGCGTACCGCAGAAACGCCATGCAGTTCCGCGCCGCCCGTTCGGCGCGCTGATGCGAATCAAACGAGGCGATCGTATCGATGCTCAGCGACGTGCAGATCGCCATGATCAGCAGCACCGCGATCAGCTCCATGCTCGTGAAGGCCCGCCGCTCTTTCCGCCGGCGGAAAATCGAAGTTGTCGCACTGCGCCATTGCATGACGATCGCCTGTTACCGAGATCTTCGCGCACATCCGCCGCGCGCGAAGCGCCCGCACGGACATCACTCCATAGTTATCGGTTCGCCAAAGCCCCTACTTCGGCCACCCGCCCCGTTTCCCAGGCACTCACCACCCCACGCCCGATAACGCCCCCCAGCCCCCTCACTCCTCCCCACCCTCCCCGCCCGCCTTCCGAAAAATCGCCAGCACCTTCTCCAACGGCACCACGAACAACCGATTGTCCGCCTCAAACTCCACCGGCACCGCATCCCGCGGATCAAACAGCACCTTGTCCAGCTTCTTGATCGGAAAATCCTCATCCCGCTCAATCTGCTTCGAGATCGCTATCACCCGCCCCGTCAGCACCGGTATCTCATGATTTCCCGGCAGCACAATCCCGCTCTTGGTCTCCCGCCGGTTGTCATCCTTCCGTATCACCACCCGCTTCCCCACCGGCTCAATCACATCCCACTGCCCCGAAATCTTTTTCGCCGATTCACTCACAAAACGCCTCACAATCTGATAAACACCAACCCCCATCTTAATCTTATTCTTGTTCTGAATCCCCTCCCCCTCCCATTTCGGTTCAGGAAATCCCCGCCGTGACATTCCGGTAACAATCCCCTCCCATAATTCCAGCAGATCGATGACCATTACACACCATTACACAAAGGATCTGCCATGAAAACCGCCTCTTCTGCCATCGCGATTCTCCTTGCCGTATTCTCCGCCGCACCCGCGCTCGCTCAGTATCCCACCCCACCCGCCACCGCGCCCTCCCTCGGCGCCCTCCTCGAAAGCGGGATCTATCAGGAGGAAACAGTGGGCGATCTGAACGCCGCCGCCAAAATCTACGCGCAAATCCTCACCGACGCTCAAGCCAACCGGCCCTACGCCGCCCAGGCCGCCTATCGCCTCGCCATGATCCAACTCAAACAAAAAAAGACGCAGGAAGCCGTCGGCACCCTCACCCGCATCGTCACGGATTACCCCGACCAGAAAGAGCTCGCCGCCAAAGCCGCCGCCCAAATCGCCCAAGCCCGCAGCAACCTCTCCGACGCCGACATCCAATCCCTCGTCGACGCCGCCGTCAACAAGATCTCCACCCTCGGCGAAACCGATCCGCAACTCCCTCCGACTCTCGCCACCCTCAACGGCATCGATGGCAAACGCGTCTCCGCCGACCTCGCCCCCTGGCTCAAATCCAATATCCCCGAAGAACGCCGCGCCGCCATCTACATCCTCTGGCGCGGCCCCCTGTCCAACGAAGACATCGCCCCCGCCGTCCCCGCACTCCTCGACGCGATGAAGAACAGCGAAGACACGACTCGCGGCATGGCCGCCCTCGCCCTCGGCGGCCGCAAGGTCGCCGATGCCAGCGACCCCATCGCCGCCATGACCCTCCACGACCAAAGCCCCTACGCCCGGCGCGCCGCCGCCTACGCCCTCGGCCTCCTTGGCGATCAAAAAGCCAAACCCATCCTCGAACAGGCCGTCAAAGACACCGATCCCAACGTCGCCGCCAACGCCCGCGCCGCCCTTAAAATGCTCGCCATGAACACCACCGATCAGAATGACCCCGCCACCAAGGCCGCCATCAAAGACGCCGCACCCGTCGCCCAACACTGGGCGGAATTTCTCGACAACGCCCAATACGCCCAGAGCTACGACTCCGCCGCAGCCGTCTTCCGCAACGCCATGACCAGCGAGCAATGGCAATCCACCATCCGGTCCATCCGCGAACCCCTTGGCAAAACCCTCTCGCGCACCCAGCTCAACGCCACCTGCATGGTCCTCTCCTCCGAAAACAAAACACCCCTCCCCAACATGCCCCCCGGCAAGTACGTGATCGTCCAGTTCAAAACCGACTTCGAAAACAAAAAAGGCGCCATCGAAACCATCACCCCCCGTCTCGAACCCGACGGCAAGTGGCACGTCGCCGGCTACTTCATCAAGTGACGATACACCCGAATCGCCTCTGTACAGGAACCCACCCTTGCACCAATCCTCCTCCATCCTCGTCAGCACGAGCCAGTTCCGGGGCGGCTGGCTCGTGCTTGCTCTGATCCTCGCCGCTGTCCTCGTACCCACCGCCTGCGTCCTCTGGTTCGCCAATATAGCGCTGAAGAACGAGGAACTCGCGGTACGGCAGCGTTTCATGGGCCTTTACACGCAGCAGCTCACCACCGTCCGCGACATCATCTCTCGGGATCTCAACAATCGCGTCCAAACGGTATTCACATCGCGCGCCCATCCCGAAGCGGAGGCCTTCGCCGCCATCGTACAGGCCCACGCCGCCGATGGCGTGCTCCTCTTCGATCAGGGCAACGCCCTCGCCTACCCCATTCTCAACGCGAGCCTCACTCCGCCTGCATCACCCTTGCCCTCTTCCTGGCCCGACGCCGAAACTCTCGAATCCCAAAACCACTGGACCGCTGCCGCCGGCCGCTGGGCCGCCACCGCATCTGCCGTTACCAATCCCGATCTCCAAGCCCTCGCCCTGCGGAATCAGGCCCGCTGCCTCGCAACATCCGGCGGCATCCCCGCCGCCATCGCCATCCTCAACGACACTCTCCAGCAGGAACGCTTCGCCACCGCCCGAGACCCCGGCGGCAACCTCATCGCGCCCGCCGCTCAGCTCCGCGCCGTCGAACTCCTCCTCCATTCCCTTCAATCCGCCGACCAACCCGCCAATGCCCTCTTCTCCCACATCAATCGCTACGACGGCCCCCCCATGCCCTCCCCACAACGCCTCTTCCTCATGCGCCAACTCCAATCCGATACCGGAAAAACCTCCCCCTTCCTCCAGGCCGAAGCGCTTTCCCTTCAGGCCGCCGAAACCTTCGACCTCGGCCACCCCTTTCCCGGAAGCGGCATCACGCTCCAACCCACCTCCATCCGAGACGTGTGGGGTCTCGACATCACCGCCAACGCCACTACCCCCCCTTATCGCAGCGTCATCCTCTACCGCACCGAAACCCTCCGAGATATCGAACGCCACGCCATGGCCAGTGCCTCCATGCCCGCCAATCTCCAGATCAACCTCTTCCCCGATCCCGTCAACTACGCCAATCAGGAGGGGCATCATCATCTCCTCGAAATGAACCTCGGCGTCTTCTTCGGCGATCACAACATCGGCCTCGCGCTCGTCGGCGGCTTCGACGACCCCGTTTTCACCACCGCCTCCCGCCAACGCTCCGCCTACCTCTGGACCGCCACCCTCACCATCGCCGCCATCACCGCCCTCGGCCTGCTCCTCGCCCTCTACACCTCCCGCCAGCTTCGCCTCGCCCGCCTCAAAAACGACCTCATCGCCACCGTCTCCCACGAGCTCAAAACCCCCCTCTCCTCCATGCGCCTCCTTACCGACACACTCCTCGAACATCGCACCACCTCTCCCCAGCAATCCGACGAATACCTCGCCCTCATCTCCCGCGAAAACACCCGCCTCTCCCGCCTCATCGACAACTTCCTCACCTTTTCCCGCATGGAACGCAACAAACACCGCTTCGACTTCACCACCGTCAATCTGGAAACCATCATCCACGACACCCTCGCCGCCCTCCCCGAACGCACCCCGGCCATCACCACCCAGATCGACGCAACTCCCGACCGCCCCCTCCTCCTCCACGCCGACCCCGAGGCCCTCATCACCCTCCTCTCCAACCTCCTCGACAACGCCTGGAAATACTCGAACCCGCCGCGCAAAATCGAAATCCATGCACGCCGCTCAAACTCCCAAATCCTCCTCTCCGTCTCCGACAACGGCATCGGCATCCCACGCCGCTACCAACGCAAAATCTTCAAACGCTTCTACCAGATCGACCAGTCCCTCTCCCGAAAAGTCGGCGGCACCGGCCTCGGACTCTCCCTCGTCCAATTCATCGCCACCGCCCACCACGCCACCATCTCCCTCGACTCCACCCCCGAAATGGGAAGCACCTTCACCCTCGCCTTCCCACTAAGCACTAAGGACTAAGCACGAAGGACTTCCGAGAATGCCCGAAACCATCCTCATCATCGAGGACGACCCCACCCTCCTCCGCGGACTCGCCGACAACCTCCGCTTCGAAGGATACAACGTCCTCACCGCCCACGACGGCCAGCTCGGACTCGACCTCGCCCTCGCCAACTCCCCCGACCTCCTCCTCCTCGACATCATGCTCCCAAAAATCAACGGCTACGAACTCTGCCGCCGCCTCCGCGCCAAAAACCTCGAATTCCCCATCATCATGCTCACCGCCAAGGGACAGGAAGCCGACATCATCCTCGGTCTCAATCTCGGCGCCGATGACTACGTCACCAAGCCGTTCGCCCTCAAGCCCCTCCTCGCCCGCATCAACGCCTTCCTCCGCCGCAAGCGCGCCCGCCAGCCAAAAAACCTCTCCTTTGGTCCCTTCACGCTCGACCTCCCCGCCCACAAGCTCCTTAAGAAGGCCCCCAACAACGCCCCACTGAATATCGAACTCACCCCGAAGGAATTCGCCCTCCTTTCCCTCCTCGCCCGCCACCCCGGCCGCGCCTACACCCGCGACGAAATCCTCCGCCAGGTCTGGGGCTTCGACGTTTTTGTGACCGCCCGCTCCGTCGACCGCTGCATCACTACCCTCCGCAGCAAAATCGAACCCGACCCCGCCTCACCGCTTTACATCCACACCCTGCGCGAGATCGGCTATCGCTTCGATCCCCCCCACGATTCGTCATCCTCATCTTGATTCCGCCAGCCATGCCCACCCCGCGCCCGCGCCCCCTCACACCACCGGCGCCGTCCACCACGCATACAACATGATCACCACAATGATCCCCCCGATCACCCCGAACACCCACGGCGCCAGCCGCTCCATTCGTTCCGAAGGCTGCCGCAGGATCTCCCCCAGAAATTGATAAAACGACCACATGTCCTTTTTTCCTTATCGGACGCCATTCCGCTCATCTGCACGGTTTTCCCCGGCAAATTCGCGTATTGCGAACCCCTTTTCAGGATTCCTCTCAGCAACTCCCAAGCCGCCACCCCGCCAGCTTCACCCCCTCTGTTGCCTGTTGACGCCGCTCAGCACCCTTTCGCCGCCCCTCCGCATCAGCCCCCTACAACCCCTACACCCTGCCAGCCCCACATTGATTTACAACTATCTATCATTGCAAAACTTATGTAACTGCACTCCCGCTGGCACACCCCCGGTCACGCCCTTTGCTTTTATCCCCCGGCAAGGAGCGTGCAATGGATGTAGGTCAGATTCAATCCGGTCTCGTGGGAATGGCCCTCTTCGATTCCTACATGAGCAGCGTCGATGCCGCCCACCACAAGAAGCACCAGCAGGGCGACCCCCTCGTCGCCGCCGCCTTCGCCGCCTTCGAAGGCTACCTCAACACCGTCGAAGCCTCGAACGCCGCCATGATCGCCGGCGTCAGCGCTCAGCTCGGCGCCAACGCTGCAGGCGCCGGCGGCGCTGCGCTCAACGTCTACGGCCTCAACTCCCAGGGCACCGGCGTCATCTCCCAGCAGCAGATGGCCCCCCTCCTCGCGCTCAACGTGCTCGCCTGATCCCCCCCCAAATCCTCCCCATGCCCCTCCAGCCCCTGCCAGCCCCTCCCCCTTTTGCCTGATTCCCCTCCCCATAATCGGGCAACCCCCCTTCCTGCATCAAGTTGCCTTCTAAAGCCACCGAATATCCTACAGAAGCGCCTCCCTGGCCCGCGCTCTTCATGCGTTTCTTCCTTCTCGGACCGCATGACTTCGATCGTGAAGCTGGAACGAGGCGTTCGAGGCACTAGGCAATGGCAATCCAATTCCGCTCCACGACACTGGCGCGGAGACTCATCCTCCTCATGCTCCTGGCGACCATCCCCGCCATGTTCGGCGGCATTCTCGTCCTCTACGTCAACGCCGCCGCCTACATGAAGGCCAATGCCTTCGGAAAACTCGCCGCCACCGCCAACACTCTCGCCGACAGGGTCGACACCTGGTCCACCGACGCCGCCGACGACCTCAAAGCACTCGCCCGCAACACCGACCTCTCCGTCATGAACGCCGCACGACAGGAACAATTCGTGCGGCATATCGCTTCGGTCTACCCCCAGTTCACCCTCATCCATACCCTCGACCTCTGCGGCCGCGACATCGCCCGCAGCGACCATCACGCCCAGATGTGCTACGTCGATCGCCAATACTTCCTGCAGATACTCAACGGCGCTCCCTTCGCCCGCGAACTCATCATCGCCCGAACCCTCGGCCGCCCCGCCCTCGCCCAGGCAGTCCCCATCGTCAATGCCGATGGAGAACTCCAGGGCGTCCTCACCACCATCCTCGATCTCTCCAAACTCACCGAAATCTTCGGCGCCGCCCGCTACGGCAGCACCGGATTCTCCTGCCTCGTCGATGAAAACGGCCGCGCTATCGCCAGTCCCAACCTCTACGACGCCTCCCAGTTCCAAGACCTCACGCACCTTCCCCCCGTCAAAGACATCCTCCTCCACCATCAAAGCCACCCCTCGCGCTATCGCGACGAGAACGGCATCTGGTGGCTTGCACACGCCGTCCCACTTAACAACGGCTGGTCCGTCGTGAGCCTCCAGCAGGAATCCGAAGTCCTCTACTCCGTCCACGCTATCTTCGCCCTCGCACTCGGCGTCATGCTCGTCACCGCCGCCGTCATCACCCTCCTCACCGCACTCGTCGCCCGACGCATCACCCGCCCCATCGCCCGAATGACCGCCACCGCCGGCCTCATCGCCTGCGGCGACTGGTCCCAACGCATCCCCGAAGACCGCTCCGATGAACTCGGCACCCTCGCCCGCGCCTTCAACACCATGGTCGCCGACCTCGTCACCGCTCACCGCTCCGTCTCCGAAAAGGCCAGCCAGCTCGCCGCCAGCGAACGCGACTACCGCACTCTCTTCGAAACCACCAACGAAGGCATCTGGCTCATCGACGCCTCCGAACACTTCACACTCGTCAACCGCGCCTTGGCCGACATGCTCGGCTACACCCCCGAAGAAATCATCGGCCAGCACCCCTTCCTCTTCCTCCACCCCGACGAAATACACCGCGCACACACCATCCTCGACCAGGTCAAACGACAACCCGACCACCAGGAATTCCGCGTCCTCCACCGCGACGGCTCCATCCGCTGGGTGCTCATCAGCGCCAGCCCCCTCTTCGACCCCCACGGAAACCTCACCGCCATCCTCGGCATGCAAACCGACATCACCCAGCGCCGCCGCGCTGAACAACTCCAATCCGGACAAAATCTCGTCCTCCAGCTCCTCGCCACAGGACAACCCCTCGAAAAAATCCTCTCCGAGCTCATCTTCGTCATCGAAGAACAACTCCCAGGTCTCCACGGCGCCGTCTACCTCCTCGATCCCGACCGCGAGTTCCTCCGCTTCGCCGCCGCACCCTCACTCCCACCCACTTTCGCCGATCTCGCCGCTCACCACCCCGTCGGTCCCCACGCCGGCGCCAGTGGCGCCGCCGCATACCACAACCGCCGCGTCATCATCCCCGACCTCCACGCCGCCGGCCTCCCCCCCCTCTTCACGAATCACGCCCGCGAAAACAACCTCCGCGCCGTCTGGTCCCAGCCCATCCATTCCAGCGACAACACCCTCGTCGGCACCTTCTCCGTTTACGCCGCCGACGTCCACAACCCCGGTAACGACGAACTCCTCCTCATCGAAACCGCCGCCCGTCTCGCCGGCATCGCCATCGAACGCCGATACGCCGAGGACGCCCGCAACGAACTCCAGCACTCCACCGAACAAACCCTCGCTCTCCTCGACACACTCCAGACCCACGCCCCCGTCGGCTTCGCCTTCATAGACCGCGACCTCCGCTTCACTCGCATCAACGACACCCTCGCCGCCATGAACGACCTCCCCGCCACAGAACACCTCGGCCGATCCGTCGCCGAAATCGTCCCCGACCTCTGGCCACAGGTCGAGCCCATCTTCCACCGCGTCCTCGCCGGTGAACCCGTCCTCAACATCGAAATCGCCGGCGAAACCCCCTCCCGCCCCGGTGAACTCCGCTACTGGCTCGAAAACTTCTACCCCGTCCGAATCCGCGGCGACGACATCGCCGGCATCGGCGTCGTCGTCGTTGAAGTCACCGAACGCAAACGCGCCGAGGCCGCCGCCCGTGACCACGAACTCGCCGCACACCGTGAAGCCGTCCGCGCCATGGAACGCGTCCTCGGAATCGTCGGACACGAACTCCGCACTCCACTCGCCGGCATGCGAGCCATCTCCGAATTCCTCCTCACCGACATCATCCCCGCCTCCGCCCAGCACGATGAACTCCTCCGACACCTCAACATCGAAACCATCCGCATGTCCGAAACCATCAACGACCTCCTCGAAGCCACACGCCTCAACTCCGGCCACGTCAAATGGCGATGGTCCACCGTCGATCTCCACGCCATCTGCCAACAGGCCATCGACACCGTCCGCCCCCTCGTCGACACCACCCGCGTCCAACTCCTCCTCCACGCAGACATCCCCGAACCTACCATGAACGGCGACGCCGACGCCATCCGCCGTCTCGTCATCAACTTCCTCTCCAACGCCCGCAAACACACCTCCGCCGGCCACATCGCCATCCACATCTCCCTCCTCACCCTCAACAACCAACGCTGGGTCTACATCGACGTCGAAGACACCGGCTCCGGCATCCCTCGCAAAACCCTCGACCGCCTCGGCGAAGCCTTCGCTCTAAACGCCGGCGTCGTCAGCCCCACCCAGCTCGAAGGCACAGGCCTCGGCCTCGCCATCTGCAAGGGCATCGCCGCCGCTCACGGTGGTCACCTCGCCGTCTCCTCCACCCCAGGCCAAGGCACCCGCATCACCGCACGCCTCCGCGCCGACCTCGCCCAACCCACCAACCCCTCCCACACCCACCAGCACATCCACGCCGCCACACACCCCCAACACCTCCGCAATTGATTCATGGATTCATCGCGTCATGACACCATTTCCCCCCCGCCTCCAAAGGATTCAATGACTCAATCCCCAAAAATTCCGAATTCACTGACTCGCTTATTCTGAATTCCCCACTCTTCCGCTACAATCGCCCCGTTTGCCCCAATCACCCGCTAAGGAGTCCCCATGCGCGCCCTCGTCACCGGTCAGATCGGCCTCGATAAAAAAGCATTCCTCGACCAGGTCGCCAAAATCGCCAAACTCAACGGCGAAGACCTCATGATCTACCACATCGGCGACATGATGTACCGCGAAGCCCCCGACGTCCCCCACGGCCGAATCCTCGACCTCCCCCTCGCCCGACTCAACTCCCTCCGCCGCGCCGTCTTCCGCGACGTCCTCGCGGATATGCACAACCACAAAAATGTCATCGTCAACACCCACGCCACCTTCCGCTGGAAGCACGGCCTCTTCTCCGCTTTCGACTTCGACCAGCTCGCCCACTTCGACGCCGACCTCTACGTCACACTCGTCGACAACATCGAAACCGTCCACCAGCGCATGCTCCGCGACCACGACTTCGAACACAACCTCAAAGACCTCATGGTCTGGCGCGAAGAAGAAATCCTCGCCACCGAAATCCTCGCCCGCTCCATCCGCCGCATGCCCACCAACCAGGGCGGCGCTGCAGAATCAAAACCCGAAGATGCCGCCAAATTCTTCGTCCTCTCCCGCGGCCGCCACACCCCCACCGCCGAAACCCTCTTCCGACTCATCTTCCGCCCCAACATGAAAACCGTCTACCCCTCCTTCCCCATGTCCCACGTCATGGACCTCCCCGACACCCTCGCCGAAATCGACGCCTTCCGCGCCAAAATCGCCGAAAAAATGATCGCCTTCGACCCCGGCGACGTCGACGAAAAAGTCCTCTCCGACAACGCCATCAAAGCCGCCACCGAAGGCAAACAAACGCTGACCATGTCCATCAACGGCAGCCCCATGTCCCTCAAGGTCGCAGACCTCCTCCAGATCGTCCCCGACATCGACGGCCAGATCTACGCCCGCGACTTCATGCTCGTCCGCCAGTCCGACATGATCGTCTCCTACATCCCCGAACTCCCCGGCACCCCCGGCCACCCCGGCAAACCCGGCCTCTCCTCCGGCGTCGAACGCGAACTCCAACACGCCCACGAACACGCCAAAGACGTCTACGTGATCTGGAAGCCGAAGAAGGAGCCGAGCCCGTTTGTGACGCAGACGGCCAACAAGGTGTTTCGGTCGATCGAGGAGGCGTTCGCGTACTTCGACCAAAAAGGCTATTTCCAACCCTACTCCTTGTTCGGCTCCTGAGGCCCACGCTTGTCACATGCAAAAGATTCAAACATCGGTGCCGGCGGGCATTGGGACCACGAATCGGAAATCCCCGACCACGCCATGGAAATGCAGGCTGGCCCCTTCCACTGCTTCGCCGCATGCGCAGCCGCGGTGCTGCGCCAGCGCGGCGTTTCGATCGAGCAATCTGCCCTCGCCGCCAAACTTGGTGTCCCCACTCCCTGGTGCGATCTCATGGTCGACGAACTCAACCTCCATGATCCTCATTTCCTCTGGACACGCGATTGGCTCGACCCCAATTACCCAACCGAAGCCGCCGACGTCCTGGCAAACCGCCTCCCCTGCATCGCCTTCTTCAAGGAATTTGGCAACAAATACCTCCACGCCGTCGTCGTCGCTGCCTTCCTCTCCCGAAAGCGCTGGCTCATCCGCGATCCCTGGAACACCCATGGCGCCCCCTCCCAATACGTGATGCGCCCCGCCCACCTCTCCAATCCTCAGCACGGGTGGACCGGACTTATCCTTTACGTCGCCCGTCCCCGGCTCACACCCTAATTGCCGCTCCCTTCCATCCGATATGGTATCATTCACTGATCTTTCGGAGGACCTCATGAACATCACCCTCCATTCGCTTCGCAAAACCCGCTCCGGCTCCACCCTTTCCCCGATTTACTCCCTCTACCTCCTTGCCGATGGCAAGCGTCGCACCGTCCACGCCACCGTCCGCACCCGTCAAGCCAACGGCATCCGCTTCCGAGAAGCCTGGTTCGACTCCCTCCTCGCGCTGAACATGGACCAGGGGCGTTGCGTCTATCAAGCCGTCTCCGAATTCCACCGCAACCGCCGCCTCCCGAAATTCCCGCTCGAACTCGGCAACCTCGACCCCGCCCCCCTCCAACCAAAACGCCGAACCCTCGTCCCCGCCGGAGCTTGATCCTCGGGTAGGGCGATAACCATGGAACTGAAACTGATCCGCCTCAGACGAATTCCAAAATCGAAAACCGGTTTCATCGTCGATCTGCTCATCGGCGGCCGCCCCCTCCGCACCCGTGCCTTCGTCCATCCGAAATTCGGCCACTCCATCGAATTCCCGGAAGTCGCGGAGATCGCGCCGCTCTTCGAATCAGGCCGCAAAATCCGCTACCTCGCCGACGCCATCGTCCGCGCCTACTGCGGTGAAAAACGCCACTACCCCATCGTCTTCACCGATCCCCCCCAGTCCGCCGGCACCCTCCCCCTCACGGTCAAACCCAGCCGTAAACCGCTGTCCCTCATCGGCGCCGGATAACCCGCATGATCGTCTCCTAAATCCCCACCCCCCCCCCCGCCCGGGCCCCGGGCCGCCCCCCCGCCGGGGAGGCGGGCCAGGCGCCGCGCGGGGCCCCCCCGCGGGGCGGAGGGGGCCCCC
>Ga0335069_10001173_pt1 | contig 42348 bp, 51 predicted proteins | sample Lox_Sample_11_FD_206714 | JGI IMG/M metagenome (GOLD analysis project Ga0335069, IMG submission 206714) | Soil microbial communities from Loxahatchee National Wildlife Refuge, Florida, United States - Lox_Sample_1.1 | ecosystem: Environmental > Terrestrial > Soil > Wetlands | place: USA...
TCAAACCGCATGGGCGTCCTCCATCGACAGATAGGCGTGGGCGAAGGCGGACGCGGTCGCTTCCTCGTAGGCCCGCCGGGCGCGCGCGCACGCTTCCTCGTAGGCCCGCTCGGCGGGCGCGCGCGCTTCCTCGTAGGCCCGCCGGGCGCGCGCGCACGCTTCCTCGTAGGCCCGCCTGGCGGGCGCGGTCGCTTCCTCGTAGGCCCGCCGGGCGGACGCGCACGCTTCCTCGTAGGCCCGCCTGGCGCGCGCGCACGCTTCCTCGTAGGCCCGCCCGGCGGGCGCGGTCGCTTCCTCGTAGGCCCGCTCGGCGGGCGCGGTCGCTTCCTCGTAGGCCCGCCCGGCGGGCGCGCACGCTTCCTCGTAGGCCCGCCTGGCGCGCGCGCACGCTTCCTCGTAGGCCCGCCAGGTGGTCGCGCACGCTTCCTCGTAGGCCCGCCAGGTGGTCGCGCACGCTTCCTCGTAGGCCCGCTCGGCGGGCGCGGTCGCTTCCTCGTAGGCCCGCCAGGTGGTCGCGCACGCTTCCTCGTAGGCCCGCCCGGCGGGCGGCGACAGGAAATTATGCGCCGCCCATGTCCAATCGAACACGGAAGCGACAGAAAGGCACAGGTCGACGCTGATCTCGACTTGGCTACCGAATCGGCGCTTGAACTCGTTGCGCTGGTCGGCGCACGCGCCCTTGGCCTTCAACTGGGCGAGGGTAAGAATCTTCATGGTTGCGGATCTCCTATGGCCGGCGTGGTAGCCGTGCATGCGCGCCCAGGCGTTCGAGCGCGGCGTTGAGCAAGCGCCAATAGCGCAACAGCGGGGTTTCAAACCGCATGGGCTTCCTCCATCGACAGATAGGCGTGGGCGAAGGCGGACGCGGTCGCTTCCTCGTAGGCCCGCCGGGCGCGCGCGCACGCTTCCTCGTAGGCCCGCCGGGCGCGCGCGCACGCTTCCTCGTAGGCCCGCCAGGTGGTCGCGCACGCTTCCTCGTAGGCCCGCCAGGTGGCCGCGCACGCTTCCTCGTAGGCCCGCCGGGCGCGCGCGCACGCTTCCTTGTAGGCCCGCCTGGCGGGCGCGGTCGCTTCCTCGTAGGCCCGCCCGGCGGGCGGCGACAGGAAATTATGCGCCGCCCATGTCCAATCGAACACGGAAGCGACAGAAAGGCACAGGTCGACGCTGATCTCGACTTGGCTACCGAATCGGCGCTTGAACTCGTTGCGCTGGTCGGCGCACGCGCCCTTGGCCTTCAACTGGGCGAGGGTAAGAATCTTCATGGTTGCGGATCTCCTATGGCCGGCGTGGTAGCCGTGCATGCGCGCCAGGCGACGCGCATGGGCTGCGATCACGCGGCGAGATCGAGCACTTTACCAGCCTCGCGCTCGAGCGCCACGCGCTCGTCTTGGAAGCTAATGGTCTTGGCATGAGCGGTCATCGCCGTGGCGACGTCCCACAGCGACTCGATCGGACGACCTTCCTCGCGCTCATGCGCCGCCTCGATCTTGGCCTGGAAGTTTTGGGGGAACTTGCGCGCCTTGAGGAATGCGCCCAGATCCTCGACTTTCTTCGCCTGCGCCGCCTGTAGCGCGGTCTCGATCGGCGCGGCGCTGGCGTTGTGGTAGGCCAACAAGGCCGGCGACACCTCTTCCAGCCAGCGGTCGGGCGCGGTCGCCGTATGCCGCAGGCGAATCTCGCGATAGCCTTCAGCGCCCCAGACGATGCGATTGCAGCAGACATAATCGAACAGGAACATGGCGACGCCGATGGAAGCGGCGGCAACTTCGCTATTCCACAGAAAGAACCCCTTGGCCAGCGAGCCGGATTTGCCGTCGCGCCGGTTCGGCAGGTTGATGCGGTTCACTTCATCGGCCAGAAAGACGAACATGTCGCGGTCGGACGCGTACAGCGTCGTATTGGCCTTGGTGACCGCGACCGCCTTGCCGAACTCGCCAGGCACGCGCCAATCGCCGGTCACGCCGTCGCCGAACCGGTCGACCAGCTGGCGCGTAATGTCCTTGTTCCAGATCCGGCCGTAGTTCGGGCCGGTGACGGCGGCCAGCTCGCCAGCGCCTTCGCCAGCGCTGCGGCGCAACAGCACGCCGATATCCTCGGCGTCGCGGCCGAACTTCAGCCCGTAATTGACGCAGTCGGCGGCCATCGGCGACGGCAAGGTCCGCAGGTAGGACGCAGGCGCGCCAGCGCGCTGGCACAGCTGGCCGAACGCCCAATTGGTCGGTTGATAGGCGTGACCGTTCGGCCCGGTGATCGCCATACTTTCCATGTCGTTCGGATGCAGCGGCGTCGCCTCGATGCAGCGCGAGCTGACCACGACGCCGCGACTCGCCTCGCGCTGGCTCAGCGCATGCGAGTGCAAAGCATGAAGGGAAACAAAGCGTTCGTCGTCGGGACGGGAAGCCCATTGACGGGAAGCTTGCATCAGGTTGGTCATGTGCGGATCCTCAGGGCAGAATCGCCCAAAGGGTCTTTAACAAATCTTGCTAACAACTGTCAATAGCAATTTTTGCTATTCTGCTATCGGCGTCGTGGCCAGGAGCAACGATATGGCGTCGTCGCGAGCTTGCCGGGCCTTGTCGACGGCGCGCTCGGCCTCGGCACGGAGGCCGGCCAGACGGTTCGTGGTCGCTGCATCGAGGTCGGCCAGCGACCCGCTGTAGGCCATACGCTCGCGGCGATAGCCGGCCAGCGCCAGGCGGCGGATCTGGCGAAACAGCGCGTCGGCCTTGGCCATGGCCTGGTCACGGCGATGGGCGGCCAGCTCCTCAGGCCCCAGACGCGACGCCCACGTGTCGAGCTGGCGACGGGTTTGGCCGCGCCTGGCCAACAGGCGACGGGCTTTCATTCGCGCTCGCGCGGCGTAGGCCAAGCGATCGAAGCGTGTGATTTGGTAGGTCTTATAGACAGTGCAACGGATTGGGCGCATGATGCAACTTATATGTGTGTGTTTCAGGAGCTTGCCAAGCCAAAAAAGCGTGGGAAACGCATTTTGCATTCAGGCTGGCGAGGGCGGTTTAATTAGTAAATCGATAAGTCATTGAAAACGCTTGCAAACTAGTAATCATTTCGCAGCTGCGAGATTATTGTTATTTTGAAAGTTGTTTCATAGTTGGATCAACGATTTAGGTCGAGTGTGCGGTGCAATAATTACTAAAATGGAAAAAGGTAGGGGCACACACGTACGGTCGGAGAAAATCCCACAGCGAGGGGCGCGCAGGTTGTATTTGTGGGATTTTATCGCAATGTACTCCGGGGGCCGTGTTCTCCGGAATAAAAGATAATCAAGGTACAGTCCGGTATATATATATATTATCTTTCAAAGAGATAAACTAATAAACAACTTTTAGCAATGCACCCCTCTTTTCTCCATCCCACTGGTCCTACAGGCGAAAAGGTAATTGCCGATGCTAAATAACATAACAACATCGTGAGCAAAATCCATATAAAAGACACAATCGGAACGCCAGTTTGCCATAGTTTTCATAATCGTGCCCCAATTCTAGCACGTGTACACGTTAGCATATTCAACTGCTGGTTGAAATAGCAAGGTTTGCTTGCTAATTTTCTTGCTAAAACAGGCTTAGCAAAAATGATTATGTAAAGTTTTGTTGCTGAAATGTGTTCAGATTATGACTTTCGTTGCTAAAAGCTTTGCTAAGTCGGGCATAGCAATAAGTGTTAGGTACGCTGTGGGGCTGCTAGGCGGGGCTAGGCGTGCCGGCAATAGCAGACATTGCTAGCAAACTCGGGGTCGGGGGGCCTCCCACCAGCCGGTCGCGGAAATTCCAGGGCGCACTTTCAAACCGCACGCAAAATTTCGTGTTTTATGTTGCGTCGCACAAAATTTTACAGCACCTAATACCACGCATAAACTGTACAATCTGCCCCTGGTTGACACCCTCCGCAACCTGTTCCACATTGGCGCATGGTTAAGATTATTCTCACCACCCGACGCGAGCCGCCGCGCCGTCCCGAGCCTGACGACGCCATCCGTTATTCCGTCAATTCGCAGTGGATCTGGAAAGGCGACGCGCAGATCCGCGCCCGGCCGCAAGCCCGCCTGTTGTTCCTAGTCCTGGTCGGTCGCGCTGGCGAATGGGTGAGCCGCGGCGAGCTGATCCATATCTTTTGGGGCTGGCGTCTCGACGGCGGTCCCGAGGATGTGGTCGCCTGCCTGCAACAGGTTGTGCTCGAAGCCCGCGCCGTGGCCGCCCTGTTCGGGTTCGCCATCGAGGCCGGTCATGGCCGCGGCTACACCGCGAGGCGAGCGCTTGTCGACGCCGCTTGATCCGCGCGAGGACGCGATCCGCCAGCTGCTGCTGGACCCGGTGCTCGCCCATGACGTGTTCTTCGAGGACCGCCATGAGCACAAGTCGCCCAAGTTCCATCAGGAAATGCTGCGTGACTGGCACTCGGAAACGGCGCGCATCCTGACCATCGCCTTCCGTGGCTCCGCCAAGTCGACCAGAGCCGAGGAAGCGATCTGCATCGAGGCCGCCGCTTTGCGGACAATGAACTGCGTCGTCATCGGCGAAAGCGAGACCCGCGCCGCCGAGCGCCTGGCCACCGTCAAGCATGTGTTCGAGACCAACGACGCGCTGCAAAACCTGTTCGACGTTGGGCCGGGCGACACCTGGACCGACACCCGCTGCACGCTGTCGAACGGCGTCATGCTGCAAGCCTATGGCCGCGAGCAGAGCCTGCGCGGCGTCAAGCACCTGGACCGTCGGCCCGACCTGATCTTCATCGATGACCTGGAGGATGAGGAAAGTGTCAAGACGCCGCAGCAGCGCGCCAAGACGCGGTCGTGGCTGACCCGCACCGTCTTGCCGGCGCTGGAGCCCGGCGGGCGGATCCGCATGGCCGCTACGCCGCTTCACCCCGAAGCCCTGGCGATGACCTTGAAGCGCGCCAAGGGATCGTGGCTGACGCGCGTCTACCCGGCGATGTACAAGGGCGCGGACGGCGAGTGGATCGCCACCTGGCCGGACCGCTTCCCGGTCGACCAGCTCCTGGCCAAGTGGGCGGAAATGACCGAGATCGGCGAGAGCGAGGCGTTCGTGCAGGAATACCTCTGCGAGGCGGTCGACCCGAGCGTCATGGTCTTTTCCGAGGACATGATGCGTGTCGTGCCGCGCCAGCGGTCGTGGCACCCGGTCTACGCCGTCTACGATCCGGCCCGCACCAAGAGCGAGCACAGCGCCACGACCGGTAAGGTGGTCGCCTCGTGGATCGGCGCGCGGTTGGTGGTCTGGGACGCTTCGGCCAAAAAGATGCTGCCGGACGAGATCGTCGCCGATATCTTTGAGGTCGACCGGACCTACAACCCGGTGGCGATCGGGTTCGAGGAAGACGGGTTGAATGAATGGGCGCTGCAACCCATACGAGCGCGTCAGGTCGAGACCGGTCAGATCGTACCATTGAGACCGCTCAAAGCGCCGAGGGGCAAGCTCGACTTCATCCGCGGGCTGCAACCCTACTTCAAGGCCGGCGAGGTCGAGTTCGCGCAGGATCTGCCCGAGCTGCGCAACCAGCTGCTCGGCTTCCCGACCGGCTATATCGACGCGCCGAACGCGCTGGCCTACATGCTCAGGCTCAAGCTTGGCGTGCCGGTCTACGACAATTTCCGCGACGAGCTGATCGTCGAGACGGTCGCCGTCAATCCGCGCGCGCCGCTGTGGCTCTGCCTCGGGTCGAACGGGGCGGCGGTGACGGCGCAGCTCGCCCAGATGGCGCAGGGGCAATTGAGCGTCATCGCGGACTGGCTGGCCGAGGGCGATCCAGGGTCCGTATTGCGCGACGTCGTCGAGGAAGCTAGGCTGACGGCGCTGAGCAGTAAGGGCGGGACGCGCGCAGGGGCGGGGGCCGGGTTAAGCGGATCGCCTGGCCTCCGTCTTGTCGTCCCCCGCGCCACCTACGACTCCTACCAGTCAATCGGGCTCGGCTTGGCGGCTCGGAAGCTCCAGCGCGACGTCACCCGCGGCGGCGACCCGATGGCCGGGCGCGAAGAGATCCGGGCGCTGATGCGGCGCTCCGCCCATGGCGCGCCGGCTCTGCGGATCAGCAAGGACGCCCGCTGGACGCTCAGGGCGCTGGCCGGCGGCTTCGCTCGCGACGCCGACAAGGCCGATCCGCAGAACAACGCCTACTCGGTGCTGATGGAGGGTCTGGAGAGCTTCGCGGCGCTGCTGCGCGGCGGGGCGGGCGACAGTGACACCGAGACGCAATATGCTTATACTGCTGACGGCCGCCGATATATTTCGGCTCTGGCGACGCGCAGGGGTTGACCGTCATGTCGGACATGCTTTGGGCGAAGATCGAGGAAATGGGGCAGCGCCTCCAGAAGATCGAGGACGCGCTGGAGATCCTGGGCGCATGGGCGCAGGCGGAAGCCGCCAAGGCCGAGCGCGAGGCTGAGCACCAGGCGGCGCTCGCCAAGCAGGCGGCCGAGCCCGCCAGCGAGCCCAACAAGCCAAGCGAGACCTGAACCATGAAGCGCATCCTGGCGGGCCTGCTGCTGCTGCTGGCGCTGGCCGCCAGTGGAGCGCAGGCGCAAAACAAGACGACGCCCGACAACATCTCTGGCGGCGTCTACAACCAGATTTTGCCCACGCTGTCGAACCTGCAACCAGGGGTGTTGCAGGTGGATCAGAACGGTCGGTTGATTATCGACCTCGGCGCGGGTTCGATCAGCAACACAACGTTCGGGGCGTCTCAGAACGGCAACTGGAACGTCGGCGGCTACGACTCCGGCACGTCTCCTGTTCAATCTGCAACACCCGCCAATGCCTCGCACACCGCGGGGCAATCAGTTGGCGGTCTGTTCTCGATCCCGCTCGCCCGAACGAATGGCGGTTCTGGCCTTCTCACTCAGATCAACATCACCTCAGTCGCAGGCGACACGCCGACGCTTCAGGTTCGTCTGTGGGATCGCGCGCCGACCAATTCGAACTTCGCCTGCGCTGACAACTCGGCTTACGCGGCGGGCTCGGGCTCGACTGGCGGCACGGTCGGCGCGGATCAAGCGCATCTGCTGACGCCGCCGTTCTCGGTGACGCTCGCCGCGCCGACCTCAGTGACGGGTGACGCCTACACCTACGGCTCATACTCGTTCTCCCCGCCGCTGTCGTTCAAGAACCAAGACGGCACGACAACGAAGAATGTCTACGCCTGCTTGCAGGCCACGACGACCTACACCCCCGGCGTCGGCGCCTATTACGTCGATGCCATCGGCCCGCAGGACTAACCCCATGCGCTCTACCCTCTCCCTCTCCCTTGCTCTTTGTCTCGCCCTGTGGGGCGGGGTGGGAGAGGCGGCTCAAGTGTCGAATGGACGAGCGGCGGCGCTATTCTCTGGAGGCGCACCAATTCTTCTCCCGTGTGATGCTGCGGCTAAGGCTGGGACGCCGTGTGTCGCCGCTCACGGAATCGCGAGGAGGTTATTTCATAGTTACATTGGCGCTCTTTTTCAGATAACGCGCGCGTCTGATAGCGCTACGCTGAATATATTTCCGAATTCAGACAACTCCGCAAATATTGCCCCAACGGCAGCCTTCTGCGCGGCAACAAAATGCAATATCACGACGATATATGATGAGGCAAACTCGGGGACGCCAAATAACAATCTAACCAGCGCCGTCAACAATAATCAGTTGATGCTGACGATCACTTACGGCGGCCACGTAGTGCCGGTTTTTGATAAAGTGTATGGGGTGTTTCGCAACAGAGCCAGCACGACCAACATCCCGACAGGAAATTCCTCAATCACTGAATACGCGGTGGTTGATAACGGGGCAAACTCTGCTTGTTGCGGTTTTTACGGAAACGTCGAGACGACCGTGGCTGATACGGGTAACGGGCACATGTTTGAATTGGCCTATGTATCGACCGGAACTTCTGTCGGGATCGGTCCTGGCCCTTGGGTTGGAGTTGATTGGGAGAACGGAACTTACCTATACGGCCCGACGCAGACTGCTTACGAATTCTCAATTGTGGCAAAATACGATAGCGCAGCCACGACTTGGACCTTGGAAAGTGGGGACGCAAAATCGTCCGCACTGGCTATTCTCAATTCTTCCGCGCCGCCGGCAGAAGAGTCCGCCGCGTTCGAAGGCGGCTTGTCGTTGGGGGAGGGCGGCGACGGGTCGCCGTCGCCGACTCATTTTCTCGAAGGTGCGGTTATTGCCGCACCGACAAGCTATTCAACCGATGTTGCGATACAGAGAAGCATAAGCGCTTTTTATGGCGGTTCGCCGACAGCCGTTCCCGTTCCAAGCGTGACGGTTCCGAGCGGTCTGATCGGGCGTTGGGCCGTCGACGGCTACGGCGTCAGTGGGGCAGGAATCGTATATGATCAATCTGGCTCTGGTTTCCATGCGCCGATGCTGGGATTGTCTCCATCGGCAATCGTAACCGGCAAAGTCCTTACTGGATTGGCGATCGACAAGAATGGGTTTGCCAATGCCGGTTCGATGAATCGTCTATCATTAATGGCGTCATTCAGCGTCACGGGTTGGTACCGATACGACAGCACCCCCACAGTTGGTTACGAGGCGATTGTATCGAAGGACACGGTGACCAGCTATGGCTGGTTCATCGGTGATAACAATAAAACTAGACAATTAGCTCTTATGTCGCCAGGATCAATCTTAGAGGTTTGCTCAACCGCAGATGCTGTTGGAGCATGGCATTTTGCCAGCTTAACGGTTGATGGAAGCAATAACTGGACCTTGTATCGAGATGGAGTGTCTTGTGGGGTTGTCCAGCCAGCAAGCTTGATCGGAAACCCATTGGCAAATCTTATGCTTGGCGCAGATACAAGTAATTTCGCGGCAACGTTTCCTGGCACCATCAATGACATAAGAATATACAACCGTTCTCTATCATCTACGGAAGTGAATGCGATCTATACGGCGGGGCAAGGGGGCAATCCTTAGCCGAATGCGACCATTTTCATCTTCCCGCGCCCCGCTGATCTCCTGACCCCGAAAGTCCGCCATGACCGACGCGCTTCCGGCGCGGGGCGCGTTGGTAAAGGAGCGGCATGTGATTTTGACCGATGATCACGGCGGCCTTCTCTCCGCCTATGCCGCCAAGTTCACGGCGTGCCTCTTGGCGAAATGCCATGTCGTCGTCGCTGGCCTGTGCGCCTCGGCTTGCACGCTGGCGCTGGGTTTGCCGCCTGATCGGGTCTGCGCAACGGACGAAGCTGAGCTTCAGTTCCATGCCGCGTCTGATGGGCCGTCCGGCTCTTACACCGCGTTGCTGTTCGCGGCTTACCCGCCGGCGCTGCGAGCGCGGCTCGGCCGGTTGACGGACGCGATCGTCACCATCCGCGCCCCGGAGCTCTGGCGCTACGTGAGGCAGTGCTGACATGGCTGATTACGTCATCCAAGCCCCGGACGCCGCGACCTTGCAAGCCTTGGCGCAGAGCATGGGCTTCTGGAACGCAGCGAACGGCGCGTTCGTCACGCAGGGACCGCTGCCCGGCGACCCGAACCCGCAGGCGAGCTACTTCCTCAACGTCGTCGGCGCGGTTCCCGGCCAGAGCGGCTATTGGGCGCGGCTCCGGATCAACGGGCTCAACCCCTTCGCTTCTGGTGCGCTCGCCGTGCCGCCCGGCCTGACGATCTATCCGCCGACCGGCGACCCGTCGCAGCCGGCCGACTACGTCCAACCGGCGATCGGCGAGATCGCATGATCTGGCTCGTGACCCTCTGGCTCGCTTGCCTCTGGGTGTTTCTCGATGCAATCGAGCGCGCCCCGCTGATCGACTGAATCTGCCGAAAGAATTGTCATGCCCGACGCGCTTCCGGCGCGGGGCGCGGGTCGACGAGGGCTGAAAATACAGCTATAACGTGCAGCATGGCCAAGCCGAAAAAGATCCGCAACGACGCTGCCGATCAGGCGCGAGAGACGCCAGAAGCGGTCGCCGACGTCGAGGAAGAGCTGGGGCGCGACGCGCAGCTCTGCCACGATAAGGCGGTGCGCGAGGCGCTGCTCGACATTTACAAGGACATCGAGAAGGGTTGGGAACAGCAGGCGGAGCGTGCCGACAACAATCTCGACTATTGGGAAGCCTACAACTGCACGTTGGGGCAGCGGCAATTCTACCAGGGCAATTCCCAGATCTTTGTGCCGATCATCAATCAGGCGGTCAACGCCCGCAAGACGCGATTCGTCAACCAGCTCTTTCCGCAGAACGGCCGCTATGTTGAAGTGTCGACCGAGGACGGCGGGCTGCCCTATGACGAAATGTCGCTGGTCGAGCACTACATCCGCCAGAACCGCATGCGGACCCGGATCGCGCCCGCGCTGGTGAAAAACGGCGACATCGAGGGCCAGTACACGATCCAGGTGACCTGGGAGACGACGCGGCGCGATGTCATGCACCGAGTGCAGAAGGCGGCCGAGATCGACCAGGGGTTGCAGGCGGAAGGCGTCGACGAGATCGAGGACATCGCCGAGGAAGAGATCGAGAGCGGTCGGCCAGTCGTCCGGATCATTCCCGATTCCGACATCCTGGTGCTGCCGCAGACGGCCGATTCGCTCGACGAGGCGTTGCGCGACGGCGGCTCGGTGACGACGATGTGTCGCTGGTCGCAGGCCAAGATCAGTCGCATGATCGCCGAGGGCGAGATCGACGAGGAAGCCGGCGAAGAGCTGCTGGAGGAATTGAAGGGCGACGGGCGCAGCGAGAAGGTCGACAAGCCGAAGGAAATGGTCGACGCCGCCGGGATCAAGGGCGACGGCCGTGGCAAATGGGCGCTCGTCTACCGAACCTGGACGATGCTGACTGTCGATAAGGAGCGTCGGCTCTACCTCGTCTATTTCGGCGGCAAGGACCGCATCCTGTCGTGCAAGCGCAACCCCTACTGGTCCGACCGGATCGACGTGTTCTCGGCGGCGGCCGACAAGGTCGACGGCGCGTTTAAGGGGATCTCGCGCCTGCAACCGGTTGTGGCGCTACAATATCAAGCCAATGACGCCTGCAACGAGGGCATGGACGCGGCGGCCTATGCGTTGTTGCCGATCATCATGACCGACCCGGAGAAAAACCCCAAAGTCGGTTCGATGGTGATGACGCTGGCGGCGGTGTGGGAGACCAGTCCGAACGACACGCAGTTCGCCAAGTTCCCGCCGCTGTGGAAAGATGCGCTGGAGATCATTGCTTCGACCAAGACCGAGATTTTCCAGGCGCTGAGCGTTAACCCGGCGCAAATTACGCAGGCCAACAACCCGCGCGGCAAGAAGCCCAATCAGGCTGAGATCGCCAACGAGCAGCAGATCGACATCCTGACCACTGCTGACGCGGTGTCGACGCTGGAGGATGAGATCCTGACGCCGATGCTGGCGTTCATGCTAGAGCTTGACCACCAGTACCGCGACAAGGACTTGCGGGTGCGCCAGTACGGCGAGATCGGCATGCGGCAGGAAATGAAGTCGATCCCGCCGATTCGCATGAACAAGGTCTATCAGTTCCGTTGGTACGGCGTCGAGCAGGCGCGCAACGCCCAGCGCATGCAGCAGCAGATCGCCGGGCTGAACGTCATCCGCGGCATCCCGCCACAGCTCTATCCCGGCTACAAGCTCGACCTCGGGCCGGCGCTGGCGCAGCTGTTCGAGGATCTGTTCGGGCCGCGTATCGCGCCGCTGGTGTTCAAGGACCAGCGGCAGGAGTACGCTGTCGACCCGCAAATGGAGAACGAATGGCTGGAGCAGGGTATGTCCACGCCCGTCCACGCGCTCGACAACCACCAGCAACACATGCAAGTTCACGTCCAGGCGCTGAAGGCGACCGGTGATCCGGGTGGCGCGATCCGCGCTCACATGCTGGCGCATATGCAGGCGCTTGAGCAGCAGCAACGGCCGGCGCAGCTCGGGCCGCCGCCTGGCGGTGCGGGACCGCGGGTCGGCGCAACACCGGGCGCGCCGCGCGGCGGGCAACAGCCGCCGGGCGCGATCCACGCTGATCAGATTAAAGACGCGCGTGCCGCGCCGAGGCCGCAGTAAGCACACCCGTAAGGAGTTCTGATCATGCCTGGACTGTCGCCCAACCTGCTCGACGTCATGTGGCCCATGGCGGCGCATAGCCTTGTCGACGGCGTCGCTGCGTCGTCGGAAGTGACCTTCGCCAAGTACGGGTTGATCACGGCGCAGGAGGTTGCCGACTTCATGGCGCAGTGCAGCGAGGAAACCGGCGGCGGCACGGCGATCGAGGAAAACTTGAACTATTCCGCTGCTCGGTTGTGCCAGGTCTGGCCGACCCGGTTCTCGTCGCTCGCCGCGGCTGCGCCGTTCGCCCACAACCCTAGGATGCTGGCCGACAACGTCTACGGCGGGCGCTACGGCAACCGGCCGGGGACCGACGACGGCTGGAACTTCCGCGGTCGCGGGTTGATCCAGATCACATTCCGGTCGTGGTACGAGAAGATCGGCGTCGAGGTCAGCCTCGATCTGGCGGGCAATCCAGGTCTCGTCAACGATCCGGGCAACATCTTGGCGGTGGCGGCGGCTTTTTGGCGTCTTGACGGCGTCAATGCGTTCGCCGACAAAGGCGACTTCAGGGGCGAGACGCTACGTGTAAACGGCGGCTTGACCAACTACCAGTTGCGCCTGCAATGGCGGGCGCGGTGGCGGCAGGCGCTCGGCCTGCCGAAGTAGTGGAGGTCTGCATGGACTGGTCAAAGGTCAACACGACGAACATCAAGGCTGCGGCGAACGTCGCGATCGCCATCGCAGCACTGTTCCTGTCGGGCGCGATCAGCTTTCCGCCCGGAACGTCCGAGGCGACGCAGCACACAATCCTCGCCTGGGATTCCTGGATTCTGGCGGTTGTCGCGGCGCTGAACGGCATTCTGCACTTCGTGCCGGACTTCACGGTCCCGACCGCGAGAATCGCGCCGCCGATCGTCAAGACGCTCATCGTCGGGTTCCTGCTAACCGGCGCGCTGACGCTTGGTGCGCCGCAGGCTCGTGCCGCCTCGGTGCCGGTGACGACTTCGCCGACGCTGCCGAATCCATTCGCGACGCTGTTCAACTCGGTCAAGACTTTTACTGTGGCGGATCTTCAGGCGGCGCTTGACGACGCCAATGCGCAAAGTCCGCCTGACACGCGTCACGCCGCCTGCTGGCAGGCGCTAATCCCGATCGCGCAGGCGAACCTTACCAATCCGCTTCCGGCTGGTGTCGGCGCGGCGCAGGCGATCCAGAAGGTATTCGATGATTCGAAGATTTTTGGATCGCAGCCGTGGAAAGACGCCGTGGCGCAAGCGTGCGCGCTGACCGAGCTTGATCTTCAGACGACCTTGAACGTGCTGCTGCTGAAGGTCGGGGTATCGGCGGTGACGTTACCGAAGCTGTGAGGACATGATGAGCGTCACGCTTCGCTTTGTCTCATCCGGGGACATGATTTCGCGCATCATCCGGGGAGCTGAACTTGGGTTCCCCTATCAGCACGTCGAGGCCAAGATGCCCGACGGGACGTTGCTCGGGGCGCACCTTGACGGCGGCGTGCAGGCTCGCGCTGCCGACTACGACAAAAGCTATGCCTACGACCTCTACGTCGAGGTTCCGTGCAGCGCCGATCAGGCCGCGGCGTTCGAAGCGTTCCTGCGGTCGCAGGTCGGGAAGCCTTACGACCTGGAAGCTATTGCCGAGATGGCCGATGGCTTCGTCACCGGCGAAGTGCCTAACTGGCCGAGCAAACCGTCATGGATTTGCTCGGCGCTCCAGACTGCTGCGCTGTTGACGGCGGGGATCATCAAGGGCGCGCCGGCGACGGTGCGCTTGGCGACGCCGCGCGATGTGCTGGTCGCTTGTGCAGTGCTGACGCCGATCGGGAAGTTTTCGACGTGACTGCGCCGGTCGACAACCATTCTGACGGCGTTCTGTCGTTCGCGACCTATTGGGGCGTTGTCGAGTGGTTGTTGACCGGGCTGATTTCCGCCGTGATCGGCATATCGACGTTCGCCTGGCGACAGGCGACCGAAGTGAGGACGCTCAAGGTGCGTATGGACACAGTCGAGAGCTGGCAGACCGACCACAACGAAGAGACACATGAGCGGGTGCGGGAGATCAACGGCAAGATCGAGGCGATCCGCGAGGGGCTTCCCGACAAGCAATTCATTATCGAGCGGATCAACCAGCTGTCCGACCGTATTGACCGCTTGATCGACGCCAAGTTGGCGCGCTGAAAAGTTGACGTTTTCGGCTTATGCACGTATAGATGGCGGGTATCGAGTTGCGCCCGTAAGGCGCTACAATCGATTGGCGACCGTTAGCCGCTGGACGAGTTGCGACCGTTAGCCGCAGGGGAGAAGCAAATGCCTGGTCCGCGAGTGCCGAACGATGAAGAGAACTTCGAAATCCCGGAAGATGGCGAGCAGCACGGCGAGGAAGGCTCCGATGCCGGACAGCTCGACGACGAAGGCGGGGATGAGGCCGAAGATCGGCCGCAGCCCGAAGGTGAAGAGGCCGAAGAAGGGCCGGTAGACGAAAAGCCGCAGCGCCAAGAGGGGCGCGCTGATCGGCGGTTTCAGAAGCTGTCCAATAGCCTGAAGCAGGCGAACGAGCGGGCGGCGCGGGTCGAACAGGAATTGGCGGCGTTGCGCGCCGAGCGCGCCAGGCCGCAGCAGACGCAGGAGACACCGGAGCAGGAACGCGCTCGCATCGCCCTGATGACGCAGGAAGAGCGGGTCACGTATCTGCTGGAGAAGTCGGCGAAGCAGAATGAGCAGGCGATCAGGCAGGTTCAGTTCGCCGCCGCTGACCAATCGGATCGCGCCGCCTACCAAGCCAAGGCGGCCTACGATCCGCGGTTTCGCAAGTTCGAGGGCGAAGTCGAAAGTCGCCTGGCGGACTTGCGCAGACAGGGCGGCAATGCCAATCGCGAGGTTGTGCTGGCCTACCTGATCGGGGAGAAGGTTCTTGGAGCGCAACCGAAGGTTGATGACGCCAGACGGCAAGGCCAGCAGCGCATTCAGCGCCAGCAGGCCCGCGCCACGTCCGGTCGATCCGACCTTCCGGCCAACCGCGCTCGGGCCGGCGCTGGCAACAGCCTGGCGGACATCGAACGCCGGCTAGACGGCGTTCCGTTGTGAGGACTCGGCGGGCGGTCCGTCGAGCAATGGGGTGAGCGGACATGCCCGTTAATCAGTCGTCGTCCTTCCAATCGGACGTTGAAGCCTATATCGCGCAGTCGACTCTGCCGCTTGCTCGGCGTCGGCTGGTCGTCTACCAGTTCGGCGATCCTCTGGAGTTGCCGAAGGGTCGCGGGATCACCTACCAGGCGGCGCGCTGGAATCGCGTGCCGCTGCCGTCCGCGCCGCTGTCGGAAGGCGTGCCGCCGAACGGCCAAAACATGACCGTGACGATGGTCAGCGCCAACGCGATCCAGTGGGGCGACAAGATCACCCTGACCGACGTCGCCGAGCTGACGATCAAGCACCCGATGTTCAAGATCGCCAAGGAACTCTGCGCACTGGCGGTCGCTGAGACCTTGGAGCGCAACACTTTCAACAACCTCAACGGCGGCACGCAGATCAACTACGTCAACTCGCGCGGCGCGCGCGCTTCGCTGGTTGCCGGCGACGTGCTCAACCTGCATGAGATCAACCGCATGTATGCGGCCCTGGAGACCCTGGGCGCGCCGCGGTTTATGGGCGACGAGCAGACCGACATGAAGATCGAAGCTGAGGCTGGCGGCTCGCGCGCTTCTGACAATCCGCGCGGCTTGCCGCACTACACGGCGGTCGTCCACACTTTGGCGGTGCAGGACATCCGCGAGAATTCGACCTTCGTCACCGCGTCGGCCTACTCGGACATCAACAAGCTCTACAACGCCGAGATCGGCACCCTGGGCGGCGTGCGGTTCTGCTCGTCGAACATGATCCCGACCTGGACCGGCTATGCGGCGGTGCAGGGTACGGCCGGCACTGCCGGCTCGCTGGCGACCGGCAACTACTACATCATCGTCACCGGTTCGGACACGCAGAACCAGTACGAGTCCTACGTCGCGCAGGTATCGAACCTGATCGCGGTTACCGGCCCGAACGGCTCGATCTCGGTGACTACGCCGAACGTCTCGGGATACTCGTTCAACGTCTACATCGGCCTGACCAACTCGCCGGCCAATCTGGCGCTGAGCGCGTCCGGTCCGACGACCGGACCGATGCAGGGTCAGGCGACGCAGCTGCCGGGCAACACGACGGTCATCCTGACCGGCACGGGCGTCGCCCAGACGCCGCCGGCCGCGCCGGCAACCGGCGTCACCGTCTACCCGACCTACGTGTTCGGGCGCGGCGCTTATGGGCAGGTGATGCTCGACGACATCAAGTACACCTACCTCGCGACGGCTGATAAGAGCGACCCGCTCAACCAGCTGCGCGTTGTTGGGTGGAAGGTTATGTACGGGACGATTCTGCTCAACCAGCTGTTCTTCGGTCGCATCGAGTCGACGTCGGCCTTCGCCGCGACCTTCGGCTGACGCGGGAGCTTCTGATCTGAAGGCGCAGGGGTGCTCCCTGCGCCTTTGAACAACGAGGGTAAGGACGATGGCGCTCAAGACGCTTGGCACCAGCGCGACCACGACGCTGCGCGCGCTGGTCATGAACAGCAACCTCACGCCGGCCGACGCCGCGACGTTGCGCGCCAACATCAAGAACGACAAGGTCAACGGCAATCCCGTCTGGCCGGGCGGCTTCGAGTTCCAGGGCGGCCAGGGGCTGCTTTACATTCCCAACCGCGGCGTGCTCCAATGCCTGCCGGGCGATTACATCGCTTACGATCCGAACGGCTGGCCGGTTCTCGTCGCGGCGAACTCGATCGCCGGCAGCGGTTGGTCGCACAGCTAGGAGTGAGTTATGGCGAGAGGGAAGAAAGCGCCGCCGTCCGACGCGACGCAGCGCGAGATCGAAGCGTTGCTGACGCCGGAAGAGCGCGAGAAGCTCACCGAGCAGGCGCGCGCCAAGATCCAGGCTCGCGACCGGCTCGACGCCGAAGAGGCGTTTTTGGCCGCTGAAATGGAGCGCCTGGACCGCGAGGCGCATCCCGACAAGATCGAGGAAATGCGCGAGATCACGCTCGATCTGGCGCTCTACGCCGACCGCATCATCCTCGACGGCAAGGTCTATTTCCACGGTCAGCGCTACACGGTCACCAAGCCGGTCTACGACGTCATGCGCGAGATCATGGCGCGGACCTACCGGCACGATGACGAGATCCATTCGGGCTCGCCGGGCGACGACTTCTACCGCAAGAGTCGCGCCATGTCCCTCAACATGACGACCGGCGTGGCGACGGCGGCCGGCCAACCGATCAGGTTCTGAAATCGTGACAAGATCCGCAGAGCATCCGCAGGACGTGCCGGCGATCGGCATTTCCATTCAGCATCAGCTCGACCAGGAGCGCAATCTGGTGTTCCAGTGCCATGTCGGCGCTGATGAAAGCGACGCGGCGATCGACAAGCTGGTCGATCGCCTGTTCCGGGCTTCGAACCGCCAGGCGGCGGTGCTCGGCCTGCCGGCTGCGATCAAGGCGCTCGACCGGCTCAAGACGATGGAAAAGCGCATGGCCGAGGACGTCGTGCGCCTCGACGCCGAAGCGCAGGAAGCCCAGCGCCTGGCTGAAGAGCGATACCGCAACGAGGGGCGCAAGGGGCCGATGAAGCCGAGCCCGGCGCAGATCAACGCCCGGCAGAAGAATGAGGCTGACCGCACCAATGCGATGACGACGATCAGCCGGGTCAAGGAAGACATCAAGGCCGCCGAGGAACAGGTCGCCAAGTTCAAGGCGCAGATCGGCGAGCCGGCGGAGAAAGGCGATTAGGCGATGCTGGCCGCGCAGGATCTGATCTCGCAGGCTTGCGCGACCGCCAAATGCCTGTCGTGGACGAAGCAGGCGGGGCTCTTGCTCAACGCAATCCTCGCCGAGCTTTGCCAGGACTATGATCTCGCCGTCTGTCGCACGACGGCGAGCTTCAGTTTCAACAGCGCCACTGGCAATCAGTCGGGTCCGTACGCGCTGCCGGCCAACTGGCTGCGCGCCGATCGCGACGACGTGTTTTACACGATCCTTGGCGTCAAATACGTTATGATCCCGGTCGAGCTGGCCGAGTTCAATGCGCTGGTGCAGCAGGCCGGCCTGAACGCCTACCCCGAAAAGTACGCGGTCGACAACTCGCCGCTGGCGACGCAGGGCGCGCCGTTGATGTACGTCTGGCCGCCGCCGTCCGGGTCGTTCCCAGTGACGATTGTCTACTACGCTCAGCAGGCCGACATTGCCGCGCCCGAGTCGAGCGCGGCGATCCCCTGGTTCCCCAATCAGCTCTATCTGCTGCGCCGGCTGACCGGCGAGCTGATGTTGATGAGCGACGACGACCGCGCCGACAAGTTCCTTGGCGGCGTCGACCGCAGCGGCTTCGAGGGCGCGACCGCGCTGCTTGATCGCTATTTGAAGAAGCAGGGCGACGACCAGGTCGTCAAGACGGTGACGCTCGATAAGCGTCGGTTTGGATTGAACTTTTCTAAATTACCGAATACCAAAGTGATTGGCTGGTGAGCTATGGCGCTGCGCAACACAAGAGCGCGCCGCTTCTCGCCGCAAGGGTTGTCGGACAGCCTCGACGCGACCGACGAGTTCCCCGGCGCGTGCGCCATTCTGCAAAACCTCATCCCCGACCCGACGACGCGCAATATCTGGACGTGTCGCCCGGCGGCGACGTTGGCCACTGACTTCACCGGCTACACGACGCCCGGCGCAGTGTCGGTGTGCAAGGTCATCGGCTCGCTGGTCTATGGGCTGGTCGCCTCGGGGCGAACGGCCAAGCATGACGAGCCGTTCTGCTACAATCTGGCGACGTCGAGCTTTGTCACCGTCAGCGGCATTACTGGCGCGAATGTTCCGTTGACGCAGGCGACGGTCGGCGACTGGATGCCGCCGACGATGGACCTGTGCGGCGTCAATCTGGTCGTCACCCATCCCGGCTTCGACGGGGTGACGAACTTCTTCGGCTGGTTTGACACGACGAACCCCGCCGCGCCGGTTTGGCACGCCGGCAACACCGCGTCGGGTTCGGCGATCACGCTGACGACTGTCCCGTCATGGGTGCGTCAGTTCAACGGCCGGGCGTGGTTTGGGATCAACCCGCTGACGGCGCAGCCTTCGGTCGTTTTCACCGACTCGCTGACGCTCAAGGTGACGAACGCCAACCAGGCGCTGACGTTTGGCGACAATTTGCCGCTAACTTGTGCGATCGGCCTGCCGCTGTCGAATCAGCTCGGCGGCGTCATCCAGGGCTTGCTGGTGTTCAAGGGCGTCGCCAACATCGAGCAGATCACTGGCGACGCGGTGACCAGCAATCTGTCGGTCAACGCGCTCAACGCTGCGACCGGCACCCTGTCGCCGCGGTCGCTGTGCGTCACGCCGCAGGGCGTGGCGTTCCTCGCGCCGGACGGCTTTCGGATCATCGATTACAACGCTCAGGTGTCGAAGCCGCTTGGCGCAGCCGGCAAGGGCGTCAACGTGCCGTTCCTTGGGCCGCTCTACCCGTCGCGGGTCGCCGCCGGCTGCAACGCCTCGGTGCTGCGCGTCAGCGTGCAGAACGCGCATGCGCTGAACACGCCGTGGCAGGAATACTGGTACGACTTGACCCGTGAGGTCTGGTCGGGTCCGCACACGCTGCCGGCGACGATCTACGACACTTACAACTCGGTGTTTGTCATCGCGCCGCAGTCGATCTCGGCGACGCTTTTTAATTCCAAGACGACGCCCGACACGACGACCGGCGTGGTTGAGAACGGCTCGACGCTGAGCTGGCGCTTGCAGACGGCGATGCTCGAAGATAACGAGATCATGGCGCAGTCCGAGTTGGTCGAATTGCAGGTCAAGACGTCGTTGATCGCCGCGGTCGGGTCGATCACCGTGTCGGCGATCAACGAGAACGGTTCAGTCTACAACACGGCGCTTTATGCGTTCAGCGGCGCGCCGACAGTTTGGGGCGGGTTCAATTGGGGCGCGGCGGTCTGGGGTGGCTCGGAAATGGGGCTCTATCCGCGCTACATTTCGTTCGACAAACCGGTTGTCTACAACCGGCTGGCGGTCGACATGCAGGGCGCGAGCGCGCAGGACTTCCGTATCGGTGACATTTTCATGCGCGAGCGCAGGCTCGGCTACACGCAACCGGAGGCGATGTGATGCGCAAATGGCTATTGGCTTTGGGGTTGCTGTGCGCGGCAGCGCCCGTCCATGCGACGATTTGCCCCAGCGTGCCCTACACGTTCAGCAACGGCGCGGTCGCCGACGCGACGCAGGTCAACGCCGACTTCACGACCATCCTGAGCTGCATCAACGCCAACGTCGCCAAGAGCGGGATCAACAGCGACATCACGTCGCTGACGGCGCTGACGACACTGTTCGCCTCGGGGCTCGGCACGTTCGGCTCATTGGCTTTCGCCACGGCAGCTGTCAGCGGCGACATCGTCATGTCGGGTACGGGCCAGTTGCAGTTGCCAGTCGGCACGACAGCGCAGCGTAGCTCATCGCCGGTCGCCGGCATGGTGCGCGTCAACACGACGACCAAAAACCCGGAAGGCTATGGGCTCTACGGCGATACCAGCTGGCAGAACATCGGCGTCCCGTCGCACGCCGTTATGGCGTTCAATTTAGCGAGCTGCCCGACCGGCTGGCAGGCGGCGAATGGATCGAACGGCACCGCCGATATGCGTGGCGTCGTGGCGCGCGGTCTCGACAATGGTCGCGGCCTTGACACGTCGGGGACCGGCCTCGCGGGCTACGAGGCTGACATGCTCCAGGACCATACGCACGGCGCGCCAACCAACGGCAATTACGCCGTGAACAACGGGGCCGGGCTCGGTTCAGGTGGCACGTACTATGCGGGCAGCAACAGCACGACTGGCGGAGTTAATTCAGGCAATCACGGCTACGAGACACGTGTCAAAGCGACGGTGCTGCTCTACTGCGAGAAGCTCTAGCGAAATGCGCGGAAAGCGTGTATTAATCAGCAGTTTTCTGGAGGGTGCGACCATGTCGCGGATGAAACTCGGTGTGCCTTCGTTCATCGCTGCGGCGATGCTTGCAACCGCGGCTCTGGCCGCGCAGGTGCCCTACGTCTCGGGGCCGGTCGATCCCTCCAACCCGGCGGCGATCGTCATTCCGTCGACCGGCGGCACGACCGATGTCATCAACATCCCGGTCATCACGCCGGTTTTGACCGGGCTCGCGGTCTACGGCGCGAACGGTGCAGGGCCGGGCAGCGCCGGGTCGACGACCGCCTCCAAGACGGCGGGACAGGGCTGCACGCTGGTCGGCGCGGGCGGCGGCGCGTCGTTGCTGGTCGGCGCGGACTTCTGACGGGGAGCCTCGACAATGGCGACGATGAAGGCGAACTACGGCGGCGGCAAAAAGGGCGCGCTGCTCAAGGGCCTCAAAACCCGTAGCCCGAGCGTGGACGATGCGAGCAGAAAACCCCGCGGCGGCAGCGTCGACAGCGGCGCGACTCGATCCGAGCCGTCCAAGCAGCCGCCGACCATCGGACCGCGCTCGGCTTAGAGCCAAGTGGGAGCCGCTGGCGCTCATCTATCGAGAGCTGGCGGCTCTGCTGGCGCAGGCGGAGTTCAACACCCCGCCTGGCCAGCCCTTTGAACCTGATTGGGATCGCTATTTCGAGTACGAGCGCGCCGGCATTCTGAAGCTGTGGATCGCGCGCTCGCCCCGCGGCGCTATCGCCGGTTGTGCAGCGGTGCTGATCGTCCATGGCCTACGCTCCGCCTCGACGCTCTTCAGCTTTGGCGACCTGTTCTGGCTGGCTCCAGAATGGCGCGGCGGTCTGCTTGGACTGCGGTTCCTTAGGAGTGTGGAGCAGGCGGTCAGGGATTTGGGTGTGCGAGTCGTGCGGTGGGAGACTGACGACAGCTTCGAGCCGGACGAGCGAGGCCGCAGCCGTGTTGCCGGCTTGCTTGAACGCCTCGGCTATGAGCAGATTGGCACGATCATGCAGAAGGCTCTGACACCATGAGCGGCGGCGGCGCATCCCTCCCTCCCCAACCGGCCAAGGCATACACCTACCAGTATCAGCCGCAGGCCGACACGGGCGCTTACGGCGGCATCACCGGGCTGAACACCAACGTCAACAGCGCCTACAACTCGGGCGCGTCGACGACGGCGGGATCGAACCTGACGACGTCCGCCAACTCGCTGCTGCCCTACATGTCGCAGATTCTGCAAACGTCGTTCGACCCGCAGAGCGCGCTCTACGCCCAGCAGTACCAGCAGAACCAGGATCAGGCGAATGTCGTCAACGCCCAGAACGGCGTCGCCAACACGCCCTACGGCGCGGGTCTGGTCAACCAGTCCGACCAGAATTTCAACCTGAACTGGCAGAACAATCTGCTGTCGCGGATGCTCCAGGGCGCGCAGGGCGCGGGCTCGCTGCTCGGCGCGGCGTCGGGCGGCGCAACCGCTGGCACACAGATTGGCCAGTCGGTGCCGGCCTTCTCCAACCAGCAAGTCCAGCAGCAGATTGCCGACTACCTGGCCTACCTGTCGGGCGGCACGTCGGCTTCGAACGCCGCCAGCAACCAGTGGTCGCAGGAAGCCAACGCGGCGATCCAGAACCAGCAGCTATCGGACAGCGCTTGGGGCGGGCTTGGCAGCGGGCTTGGCGACATTTTTGGCGGCGTGCTCAGCGCATCGTCGAAGCCTTGGTGGATGGGAGCCTGAGCCATGGCGGGCATCGGCGGCCTCGGCGCATTCATCGGCGGCCTCGGGCAGGGCGTCGACCAGTCCTATATCAACGCACTGCGTCAACAGCAGGCTCAGCAGCAGCAATCCCAGACGCAGGGCGATGCGGCGTTCGGCGACGCCCTGGCGCAGCTTTACGGCACGCCCAATGCGCCGCAGGCTCCGCAGCCGGGCAACCCGCTGCAAGGGCTGGCGCAGCTCGGTCGCTCGATGTTCGGCGGCGCGCCGGCCGGACCGACCACCGCGCAACCGCCGCCCTCGCCAATGGGGCCGCTCATGCCCGGCCAGAGCTTCGGACCCGCCGCGCCTCCCACGGCGGCAGGCCCGCAAGCGGCTCCAGCGCCTACACCCCCCGCGGGCGCTGGAGCTGGCCCACAACCGGGCGCGCCCAGTCCGCAAGGCGGCATGCCGCAGCCGGGCTCGCTGACGCTGCCCGATCTGGTGCAGGCGATCCAGCGCGCCAAGCCGGGCATCCGTGGCCAGCAGCTCGCTGCCGCGGTCAATGCGGCGATCCCAATGATGAATGTCCAGGGGTTGCAGCAGTGGCGGCAGCTCCAGGGCGCGCTCGGCCAGCAGCGCGTGTTTCAAGGCCAGGAGCGAGTCGACCAGGGCGCGCAGCGCGTGCAGCAAGGGCAGGAGCGGATTGACCAGAGCAAGGCGAGCTTCGAAGAGCGCAAGCGCGAGTTCGACACCCGCCAGGCGAGCATCAGCCAGCGGTTCGACCGCGACATCGAGCTGAAGCTCCAGCAGCTCCAGTCGACCAAGGACCGGGCGCAGGCGGCGCAGCTGGCGATCGACGTGCGCAAGGCGATCGATGCCAAGCTGTCGGCGCATCGCGAGGCGATCCAGGCCGCCAACGCCTTCGACGACACCGAGAAGCCCAAGCTGGAGGCGCAGGCCAAGGCGGACGCCGAGGACGCGCAGGCGCGACTCGACGCGGCGCTGAAGGCGCAGCGCGACTTCGCCAAACAGAATGCTTCGACCAGCAAGTCGGAAGCGCCGCGCGCCGACGGCTCCAAGGATCAGGCGCGCAGCCCGCAAGGCGACTACAAGCTCGGCGACACGATCGTCGTCGCCGGCAAAACCTACCGCTACAAGGGCGGCGACCCGGACGTTCAGGAGTCGTGGGAAGAGGCCAAGTGAGCGATGGTCGATCTGCCCGCCTGGGCGCAGGACCAGCAGCGCCTGCTGCCCAAATGGGCTCAGGCGCAGGCTAAGCCGCTGCCGAAATGGGCGCAGGCTCAGCCCGCGCCGCTGCACGATCGTCCGCCGTTGCCGCGCGAACAGATCACTGACACTGGCCAGCGAACGGGCGGCATTGCGCCCGCGCCCAAACCCAACGAGCCGACGCTGTCGCAGGGACCGGACGCCGCCTGGTGGACGCTGCGCAACCAGAACCTGCCGGCCGGCGTGCGCGCCCTCGCGGCCGGGGCGGAGGAAGTCAAGAATATGGGCGTCGGGATCCTCGACCGGATCAAGACGTTCATGGACCCGAGCACGCCGGATGACGAGAAGGCGCGCGCGGCGGCCGACCTGACGATGGCGTTCGGGATGCGCGAAGCGCCGGGCGAGCTGGCCGCCGCGCCGAAGAAAGCGCCAGCGGCGCAACCACTGGAAGCGCCGAAGGTCGAACCAAAGCCTGCCGAGGTCGCGCCAGCTGCGCGCAATCCGGAAGGACGGCCGGTGCTGACGCCGAAATGGGCGCAGACTGCGCCAGAGGCAGCGCCGTTGCACGATCGCCCGCCTTTGCCTGCGAAGCCTGAAGCGGCCAAGCCTGCACCGGAAGCGAGCGCAGCGCATGAGGCTGGTCTGAAAGCGGTTGGCGCGGCCGTCACGCCGACCGCCGACATCTTGAAGCAGAACATTGCCGATCTCGAAGCGCGCCTGCCGAAGCCGCCCGGCTTCAAGGAACGCTTGCGCGACGTCGCCAATGTGTTTCGCGAGACTTTCAACCCTGAGAAGATCGACGCCTCCGGCGCGTTCGCAGGTGCAAAAATCCGGCGCTACGAGGGGCGGGCGACGCGCGAAGTCGAGCAGGCCAAACACGACTTCGACCAGTTCCGCCAGGCAGTCGACGCCCAGACGACGCCGGAACAGAAGCTGGCGCTGCTCAAATGGATCCAGAAGCCCGATGTCGCCTCACAGGCGCAAGCTAAGGCGGGCGGCGCATTCATGCCAGGGTCTGACATCGCGCCGCTGTTGACCGCGATCAAGGATCTGATGCTCAAGTATCGGCTCCAGCTGGAGAACATGCCCAAGACGGCGCAAATGGCGTTCAAGGACGACTATCTGCGCCAGGTGTGGAAGGATCCCGGCGCTGCGCTGGAGCACCTGAAGTCCATGCCGGCGAAGCAGGGATCGAATTTTTTCACCAAGCGCACGGTGTTCGAGGACTATGAGGAAGGCATCCGCGCCGGCTACGTGCCCGAGACCATGGATCCGATCGAGCTGTCGCTGCGCTACGCCGAGAACGCCAGCCGCTACATCGCCCTCAACCATGTGCTCGACGACGCGACCGAGGCCGGGCATGTCGTCTGGCGCGCGCCCGAGCATGCGCCCAACGGATGGGTGAAGCTCGAAGGGCGCGCTGGCAGCTATCACGGCGGGCCGGGGCAGGACGCCTACGCGCCGCCGGGCTTCGCCGCGGTCTACAACAACTTTGTCTCGCAAGCGCCGAAGCGCGGCGGAACGCTGCTCGGCTGGCTGCAACGCGCTTCCAACCTGTCGACCGCCTTCAAGCTCTCGCTGTCGTGGTTCCACGGCGGGCTGGAGACGCAGGAAGGCATGACCAGCGCCATCGCCAACGCGATCGACAAGCTGACCGGCGGCGACGTGGCCGGCGCGCTCGAGACGGCGGCCGGCGCGCCGCTCGCGCCGATCAGGAGCGTCGCCCGCGGGCGCGAAATGCAGAAGGTCTACCTCGGCCAAATGGTCGGCGCGCCGCGCACCGAGCGGATCGTCGACGCGCTGACCGACGCCAACTTCAACATCGCTGGCCGCGGCCGCACCGCCGACGAGTTCCGCGCCTCGCGGCTCGGCGGTTTCTTCGAGTCGTTCCGGCGCGGGCGGCTCAAGTACGAAGCGCAGCTGCACGCCGAGGACATCAAGGACCATCCGGTCGCTGGCCCGGTGCGGCTGGCTGGCCGCGTGCTCGACACGGCGATGGAGCCGATCTTCCAATATTACGTGCCGCTGCTCAAGAACGGCGCGGCCTACGACATGCTCGACACTTGGCTGAAGGCCAACCCCGAGGCGACCGACGAGGCGCTGGCCGCTCAGGCGCGCAAGGTCGCCAACATGATCGACGACCGCTTCGGCGAAATGAACCACGACAACATCTTCTGGCAGCGCACGACCAAGATGATCGCCCAGAGCATGTTCGTCTCCTACTCCTACACCCTCGGCACGCTGCGGATGGCCAGCGGCGCGGCGGCGGACGTCGCCACCATGGCCTCGCGGCTGAAGAGCGGCGACAAGCTGTGGACATCGCGGATGAGCCAGGCGCTGGCGATCCCGGTGACGGCGATCATGACCAACGCCGTCTACCAGTACCTCAAGACGGGCTCGCTGCCGCAGGATCTCAATCAGGCGGCTTACCCGCTAACTGGCGGGACCGACCCGACAACCGGCAAGCCGGCGCACGCCGTGCTGCCGTCCTACCTGCCCCAGTTCCTGAACTTCTACGACAACCCGACCGGCGAGGCGTCGAACAAGATCAACGCCTTCTGGCACACCCTGTGGCAGGTGGCGAGCAACAGCGACTGGCGCGGCGACCCGGTGATCAACAAGAACCTGCCGCTGCTCCAGCAGTTCGAGCAGCTGATGGGCTATGTCTACCAGGAAGCGGTGTCGCCGATCTATCTCAGCGGCGCGCGCAAAGAGAACACCGCGATCAGCGAGCCTGAGCGATTCTTCGGCGTGCGCGACGCGCCGATGCGCGCCAACGACCCGGCCGCCTACAAGAAGCTCAAGGGCTACGTGACGGCGCGCGACAACGCCCGCAAGGCGCAGCACGACATCAACGCCCAGCGCGTCCAGCATGGCCTGCCGCCGCGCCGCTGGTCGCGCGCCGAGACCAACGCCATGATCCAGAAAGAACTGAACCACTACGGCGGCACGCAATGAAGACCCTGATCGTCGATCCAGCCGGCTCGGGCCTCGACTGGGCCTACCGCGCCAAGGAAGCAGGCCATGCGGTCAAGCTCTTCATTCGCCAGACGCCCAAGACCGAGCACATCGGCCGTGGGTTGGTCGACGTCGTCGAAGAGCTGGATCCCTGGTTGCGCTGGCCGGATCTGATCGTCAACACCGACAACACCCGCTACCTGCGCGATCTCGACATGATGCGCGTTTTGGGCTGGCCGGTGATCTCGGCCTCGCAGGAGTCGGCGAAGTGGGAGCTGGACCGTGACGTCGGCCAAAAAATCCTCAAGAAACACGGCGTCGAGACGCCGCCCGCGAAGGAGTTCAACGACTATGACCAAGCCATCGCCTACGTCAAACGCACTGGCAAGAGACTGGTCAGTAAGCCATCGGGCGATGCTGACAAGGCTCTATCCTATGTGGCGAAGACGCCTGCGGATATGGTCTATATGCTTGAACGCTGGAAGCGGACGGGAAAGCTTAAAGGAGCCTTTATTCTTCAGGACTTCATTCCTGGTATTGAAATGGCTGTGGGAGGCTGGTTTGGTCCACACGGCTTTAACGCCGGATGGTGCGAGAATTTCGAGTTTAAAAAGCTCATGGATGGAGACATGGGCGTGGCCACCGGAGAGCAGGGAACTGTCCTCCGTTACGTGACGCGGTCGAAGCTCGCCAAGCTCGTCTTGTCGCCGCTGACCGAAGCGCTGGCGGCGCTCGACTACTGCGGTTACGTCGACGTCAACTGCATCATTGACGAGAAGGGCCAGCCGTGGCCTCTGGAGTTTACGATGCGGTTCGGCTGGCCTACATTCAATATCCAGCAGGAGTTGCATCCTGGCGATCCGGTTGACTGGCTATGGCAGCTTTCGCAAGGGCGGGACGCCCGCAATACCTGGATGGACAGGGTCGCCATCGGCGTCGTTTTGTCGGTGCCCGACTATCCCTACTCGCACCTGACGAGAAAGGAAGTGGTCGGGTCGCCGATCTATGGGCTGACGCCGCAGCTCCAGCCGCACGTCCACTTCTGCGAGACGATGCTGGGGGAAGCGCCGATCGACCGCAACGGCAAGGTGGAGACGGCGAAACTGCCGGTGACGGCGGGCGACTACGTGCTGGTGATGAGCGCGACGGGGGAGACGGTCTACCAGGCGAAGCAAACCGCCTACCGACGTTTGAAGCACTTGACACTTCCCAACTCCCCGATGCACCGGACGGACATTGGCGACAGGCTCTCAGCGCAGCTGCCCTTGCTACAGAAGCACGGCTTCGCGACGGGGTTGGCGTTTTCGACAAGTCCGCCGCCCTAGAAGCCAACACCGACAAGGCGCTCGAAGTCACTTACGAACTGCTGCACACCGACCACAACGCGCCGCCCGAGTGGAAGGATCGCGCCCGCCTGGCGCAGATCAAGGCCAGCGCGGCGCGGACGATCCTGGCGGCGCAAATCCGTGTCGACGACCAGCGGTTGAAGCGCAAGACGGTCGACTACCTGCCAACGCTACTTAAGCGGATCGACGACGTGCGGCGACGGCAAGCGCAAGAGCAGACGATCGACGGCATCGTCGCGGCGGAGTGATCACTGCGCCGCTCGCAACCGGTCGACCGCCGCAGCGCTGCGCACGTCCTCGCGCGCCTCGCGCATCAGGCCATCGAACCGCGGGTGGTTGGCCGAGAACCCCAGCGCGTATATCTGGCCGCCGCGAATGTCAGAGCCGGCGGTCAACGTCACCAAACGGTTGGCCGCCTTGAGCATGCCGAGCTGCTTCAGCTCGGCCACCAGGTCACTGTAGCCGCCGCCCGTGCGCTCCAGGAACTCGCGCAGGGGTTGGACTGCGATCCAGACGCCATCGCCCTCCAGCTCCATCCGCACCGTCACTTTGCGCCGCGGCGCTTCGCCGATCGGTTGCATGCGCTTGCGCCCTTCCGCCGGTCCCGGCATGGTCAGGGTCTCGTCGAGGCGCTCGTTGAGGAATTGCGCCAGCGCCGGCAGCATCGAGCGCGACGCCTCGCTCGGCTCGCCCAGCCGCTTGCCGGCGAAGTGCTCGACCGCCCAGCGCATGATCCGCTGCGACGAAAACGAGATCAGGCCATAGCGCTCGACGATCGAGGCGGCGACGCCGACCGCCGCCAGCGTGCGCACCCAAAACCGGTGCTCTTTGCGGAAGCCGCCCTTCTGGTAGATCTCATCCATCATCTTCGGCAGGCGCTCGCGCGCATGCGCCAGCACGCCAGGGATCATCAGCGCTTGCAGAAAGGCTTCGCCGGCCCAGCCGGCGTTGCGCTGAAGCAGCTTCTCCATCGCCTCGGCTTCCGACGGCTTGAGCTGGCCGGACGACTCGATCGGCAGCTCCAGGATGCGCATGGCCGGCGCGTCGCCCTCGCCGGTCGACAGGATGGTGTCGACCAGGCTCTTGTTCGACGCCGTGAGCAGCAGGGTCTGCCAGGAGTAGGCATTGTTGACCAGGCCGGTGCCGTTGGACTCGGCGCGGTTTTTGTCGCGACCGCTGGTGAAGGTAACGATCAGCTCGCGGACGACCGATGGATCCTTGCTGGTCAGCTCGTCGAAGATCACCGGCAGATTGCCGAGCTGACCCATCAGAACGGCTTTGGAGACCTTGGTGTCGATCGTGACGATCGACAGCGCGTGCAGGTTGTTCGCCCATACCGTGTAGGCCCCAGCGAGCGACGTCGACTTGCCTGCGCCAGAATGTCGCGTCATCAGGCTGATCACCGCGCCGCCCTCGTCGACGGTCATGAACCGCATCAGCAGCGCCGCAAAACTGGCCAACACGGTGAAACTCATGCCTTCCGAGCCGCTGCCCATCAGCGAGTCGACCGCCTGCTTCCAGCCTTCGAGCGAGCCGCCCGGCGTCGGCTGCAACCACTGCGAGCGGAATTTCAGCTGCTCGCTGATCGCCGAGACCTCGATCCCGGTCGGGGTGTAGAGCCGATCGCCCCACAGGAAGCAGTTGCTGTCGCCCTTCCATCCGAACTGCTCGTACTGCATCCCTGATCTCCGCCGTTTGTGCAGCGCGTCGACCGCGTCGCGCACGAAGGCTTGAAACCGCGTCGGGTCGTGGACGATGATCCCGAGATCGGCCAACGTGGTGGTGGTCTCGCGGCCATGCAACTGCGCCGCCTTCAGCGTCACTTCGCGCCAGCCGGCGTGCGGCTTATAGTGCCGCAGGCGGTAGTAGTTGCGGTCGCCGTTCAACTCTCCGGTGTGGACTGAGGCGATCTGCACCGGAAAGCTGGTCAACTTGACCAGCACTTCGTGCTTTTTCAGATCCTCGCTGACGTAGACCAACTCGCCGCCGCGGTACTGCCATTCGCTATGGCCGTCGACTGCGTCGCCATCGGTCAGATCGATGGTTGTGGGCGCTGGCGGGCTTGCCGGCGATGGCGTGGGCTTGGCTGCCGCATGCTCGCCGCGGGCGGCGTCGAGCGGCGTCCCCTGGCCATAGCGGCAGCCCTGGCAGCGCTGTCCGTCGAGATCCTTGAACTTCGCGCACGTCGTTGGTCCAGAAAGAGAGCGAAGGCGCGCCAGGCGAGCGTCAGTTTCGCCAGCGCTGTAAGTCGGGTGGCCGGCTGACCAGGCGTGAGCAATGCTGTCCCCTCCAGCGCAGAACGCCAGCACGCCGAGGCCGGCGTACCACAGCGGTTCGGGAATGCGCCCCTGCTCGGCGGCGAAGCGCGACAATTGCGCGCAGCCGTGGCAAAGCGCCGCAAAGTCGATCGGTTCGGGCGCAGTGACGTTGGCGAGTTTGTCGCTCAGCCGACGAACTGGCTCAGTTCGACCAGCACGATGAGGAAGAGAATGGCCAGTAGCAATAACGCCAGGGCGTATGGAAAGTCGTTCATTCAACTGCTCCAGGGTCAGCTTAGGCGGGATGGGACCGCAGATCACCGGCAGCGGCGTCTCGCCCTTGCGGTGCAGCGTGCCGGGTGGTCGCAGGATCGACGCCGCGTCGGCGGTGCGCTCAGGCCCGGCGTGTAGCCCGCGCTCGACGCACAGCGCCTTGAGCCGGTCGGCGTAGGGTTGCCACTGATCGCGGGTTAGAGCGCTAGCGAGAGGAAAATAGACGTGTAGACCGCGACCAGAGCCGACAACAAGAGGATGAGCGCCCAAAGCAGCGGCGAACTCGCGGACCGCGATGATGGCCTGCTCTTGGTCAGCGTATGGTTTTTCGGGTCCAGCGTCCACGTCCAGCCACAGTGCGGACAGCGCACGGACGGATCCTTGGGTTCGTCGGGTTGTCGAGTAAGCAGCGCACCCGTGGTAAACTGCGCCATGAGTCCCCTCCAGCGTTCGGTCGAGCGTCAGCAGGCCATCGGCCAGCGCCTCGACCGTGTCGTAGAAATATTGACGGCGGACGTTGCGCGCTTGGTCAATGACGACCGCGCAAAACTTCCCCTGCGCGGGCAGAATGGCGCGCAGAAAGTCGAGCGTTGTCGGCATTGCTAAACGCCGCCCGGATGTAACTTGGCCGGTCGTTCTTGGGGATCTCGTACGGGACGGGCAGAGCCTTGGTGTGCCCCAGAAGCTTGAGCCGGCGGGCGCATTCGTCGAGCACCTTTCCACTGCGCGGTTGACGCTCGCGCATGAGCCAGGAACGCACGGTCGGCACCGGGCGGGCGAGCCAGACGGCGAGATCGCTCGCCGTCAAGCCCAGCCGCTTCGACGCCTTCACAAGGTCGCGAACGAAGATCTCAGGCGACACGGATTATCCCCCGCCGAACTTGCCGAACGCCTTGTCGAGCGCCGCCTGAAGGCCGGCCGGCGGCGGAGGCGGACTGCCCTGTACGCCGAAGGCCGCGGGCGCAGGCGCAGCGGCTGGCTCGGCTGTCCCCGGCGCAAGGAACGTGGTCGGCGGCACCGGACCGGCGGCGACGACCGTTTCGCCCGCCTGCACCGCGCCGGCCGGCTGTCGGCCACGGCGACGCGCCGGAGCGGCGGCGGGCGCAGACGTCTGCGCGGCGGCTGTCGCCTGCATCGCCTTGAGCTGCTCCTGGAGCGCGGCGATCTGCTTCTCGGCGGCGGTCGGTTCTGCGGCCGGCGGCGGCGCTTGCGGGCTCTCGATACCGAACCCTGCTCCCAGCGCAGGCGACACCGCGGCTGGCCTCGGCGCGCCGAAGCTCGGTCCCGGCGCGGGCGGTGCGGGCGGCGGCGACAGCTGCGCAGCGGGCGCATGCGCAGGAGGCGGCAGCGCGCCCTGGCGCGGCCGGTCGCGCTCGCCAGTCACGATTGCCGGCTCGTCCGATTCAATGATCTTGTCGAGCGACGGCAGCAGCGCCTCGGGCACGAAGTCGACCGGCTCGAAGCTCAGCGTCTTGCTCTCCAGCTTGATCCGGGTGATGACCTCGGTCGCCTCGGTCTGGTCGAGGTTCTGAAGATGGGCGATGTAGTTGCGCCACGGCTTGAGGCTAGCCGGCGGGATCTGGAGCAGGAACACCGTGTCGCCCGCGCCGGCCACCAGCACCGCGATTTTCTTGACCGTGGCGCAGGCTTGCACCTTCGAGCCCATCGCCGAGATCTTGGAGCCCCACACGTTCTGAGGGCAGTTCGCACAGGTCTCGCTCTGCGGTTGCGACGAGCGCTCAGACGGGCCGACGCCGTTGTCGGACCAGCAGATCGGCGTGCCGGGGTTGTCCGGATCATAGGTGTCGTAGAGGATCTTGCTGGCGTTGCCGTTGCCGCCGACGACGATCACGTCGAGCGACAGCGACGGCTGCACGGTCGGGTGCTTGTCGCCGTTAGCCATGTAGAGCGTGAATCGATCGTCTTTGAGCGAGATCCGCGGCGGCTGCGCCACGCCGAGACCGGCGGCGAGCTTGGCCGACAGATCGGCGCGCGGGCCGCGCGCCTGGAGATATGCAGGACGCTGGAGCGTCATGGTTCAAGCCTTCCTGATGTTGCACCGCATGATGATTGTGGTCTCGACGCCGGGCGGCGGCTTACCGGTCGTCTCGACAATGGCTTTGACGGCGTCCTTGGCGACGGCGTTGGTGAAGAGGTCGAAGTTAGCCGACTCGATGACGTAGTCAATCAGCGCCTGGCGGTCGACCAGGCGCGCCTGGAAGAACGGCGACTGGTAGGCGGTGCCGTCGTCGGTCTTGATCTGCTTCTCGCCGCGCTCGATCATAGTCTGGAGCAGGAAATTCTCGCACGCCTCGATCCCCTGGTCGAGCGGCAGCAGCTCTTCGGCGTGGCGCTGCTCCATCGCCTTTTTCATTTCGCGCAGCTTGAGCGCCTGAGCGATGACTTGGGCTGGAGTGTAGCTCATTGCTCCCTCGCGAACTTGAGCACGACGCCTTGCAGGCTCTGGTTGGCGTCGAGGCGTTGGTAGATCTCGCGCTCGGTCGGCGTCGACACCAGCTGGACGATCGTCGTCGCTTTGGTCTGTCCCGGCCGATCAATGCGCTTGTTGGCTTGCAAGTAAAGCTCCGTCTTGTCGATCGGCGAGAACCAAATGATGGTCGTCGCCGCTGTGAGCGTCAGTCCGTGCGCCATAGTCGCCGGGTCGGCGATCAGGATGCGAAGCGGATCATCGGCACGCTGAAACCTGGAGAAGATGACGGCGCGCTCATCCTGCTTCACTTCGCCGTTGACGATGGCGCACGGCCACAGCGGCGACAGCTCCTTATGTAACATGTGTAACACATTTGTCAATGGCGCGAACACAATCACCTTGTCGCGGCATTCCTCGATCGTCTCGCGCAGCACAGTCAGGCGCGGCGCATTGTCGATCGCGTGCGATGCATGGTCGACGTCGTAGACCGCGCCGGACAGAACCTGAAGGATCTTGGTCCGCAGCGCTGCCTCGTTGACCGCATGGACGAGCGAACCGTCTTGCAGCGCCAGCACCGCCTCGTGTTTGAGCTTTTTCAGCGCCGCCTTCTGCGCCGCCGACAGCTCAACGTCGCGCTGCTGCGTCGTGCAGGGCGGCAAATCGACGCAGTCCTCGATCGCGTAGCGGATCGACGGCTGCATCAGCTCGTGCGCCATCTTGGCCGCGCCGGGACGCGGCAACCACTTGAACTGTGTGATTCTCAGCATGACGCGATCGCGATAGTGTGTAAAACTCTCGCCATTGGCGTTGTTGATCAGTTTTGCGAGCCCATAGGCGTCGGTCGGACCGTTCGGCGTCGGCGTGCCGGTCAACAACCACAGGTAGTCCCGGTTGCCGATCAGCAACCGAGCGACGCGGCTGCGGCGGGTCTGGGCGTCGCGGTACGCGCCCGCCTCGTCGACGATCGCCAGCCGGATATCAGTGCGCTTTTCAAGATCGGCGGCCATGCCGTCAAGCGTCGCCTTGCGCCCTGACGGCACGCCGGTCCCGAGCCCGTCGTGGTTGATGATGTAGAAGTCGACGTCCTTGGCCAAGAGCTTGCGGCGCTTGTCGGCGGAGCCGTGGACGACCACCGCCTTGCGCCGGCCGATCAGATTGTCGAAGATCGCCTGCTCCCAGACGGCGCGCAGGATCGACAACGGCGCGACCACCAAGGCGCGAAACGGCGTCGGCGACTGCTGCATCAGATAGTCGGCCGCCCACAGCGCGCTCAGCGTTTTCATCGTTCCCATGTCGTTGAAACAAAAGGCTCTTTTGCGAAGGGCGAGGAAATTGGCAGTCACCCGCTGGTGGATCAGCGGCGTCCACGGCCGCTTGATCGGCCAGTCGTAATCGTCCAGCTCCATCGGCGCAGGCGTGTCGAGCCCGAGCGCAGCGCAGGCTTGCAGGTTGGCGAGCGTCGCCGGCACCGCGACATAGCCGGGCGTCACCTGGCGCGCCTTGTCGGTCGCGGCCAGGATGCGCAGAGGCGTCCCGGTCGCGTAGACGACGCAATCATGCTCGGGCGAGTAGAACATCAGATTCCACTGATGACGCAGTACGCAAACGCCGCTAACGCCACGGCTTGTAGAGCGCCGTTGATCAGTAAGTCGCCCATGTGATACTCGTTCGCCGGTAGCTTTCGATCCAGTGCAATCAGCAGTACAGCCAGAGCAAGTGCTCTCATTTTCCTGCCCTCACGCTAAATTATTCTTATGCGCTAACCATTCCGGGACGGTCAGGGTGCAGAGCCGGCCGCGCTGGCGTGTCCCCTGCACCCATTCGACCTGGCTCTTGGGCAACCAAGTCGTTTGCGCTTTCTCGTCAGTCTTGACCGCGTAAGCGCCGTCCGTCTCGGTCTCGTAGAGGAAGTCGAGGTCGACGACGTATGAGCCGAACTCGTCACGCGCTCTGCTCATAGGTTGAACATCCTTCTCACCGCCGGCAACGCCGGGTCGTTCTCCAGGCAGGCCGCGCCGCCCGCGTGGACGATCTTCGACATCGCCAAAGCCTGTTCGGGCGTCGGCTGGTCGACGCCAGGTCGCTTAGTCTCGATCCCGTAGAACGCGCCGCGCCAGCAGACGAGGAAGTCGACCGTGCGCGCGCCATAGCCAGTCGGCACCGGCATGAACCAATAGGCCCCGATCTCGGTCAGGAGCTTTTTGACCGCGCGCTTGACGTCGGACTCGATCATGCTGCTGGCTTCCCTGGAAACGCCACGACGTTGTTGCTGTCGGTCGCCTCGTAGCCGGTCGGCGGCGACAGCGGCGCTTCCTCAGCCAAGAGGATCGCCTGGATCGCGTGGTACGGCACAAACACGCGCTGGCCGTCGAAATAGTGCTGGTCAGCTTTGACCGCGTGGACCAGCGCCGAGAGGTTGAACTCGGGCGGGATCTCGGTGATCATCATCAGCGGCGCGTGGCCGAGAATGTGCAGAAAGCGTCGCGGTTTCGGCTGTTCGTTCATGGCTTCCTCTTGAGGTGAGGGCAGGCCGGCGCGTCACAATATGAGCAGAGGGGGTTGGGCTGCATCGGCCAATTGTTCTGCTCGGCGCAGGTCTGCGCTTCGGCGAGCGTAGCGCGCGTGCCGGCGAGCGCGCGGTCAGTGTTGGACAGGTCGTAGACTTCGCCAATGCGCCCCTCAACCAGCCAGCCATACGCGCCGGTGATTCGGCGGATCTCGGGATAGTTGGCCTTGACCAGGATCGCCTGGACGAACAGCTCGCGCGGATCCTCCCGCACCTTCCCGGTTTTCCAGTCGATCAGCAGCGCGGAGTCGTCGCGCGCCACCAGCGCGTCGGCGCGCCCGCGCAGCCATGGATCCTCGAAATAGGGCGCAGGTTTGAGGAGCGCGTCGCAGGCGAGCTGAACCTCGGCCCGCGCATTGAGTCGCGCCAGCGGCGCGGCCATCGCCTCCATCGCGGCGGTCCAACCGTGCAGGTGGCGCGGATCGCCGGTCAGCCGGTACTCGAACGCCTTGTGGACGTCGCGCCCGCGCTTCAGCTCGGGCGTCTCGACCTTGACCGCGTCGCGGGCGACGTAGCGATGGAACGCCTTCTTGGCGCAGTTGGCGAAGTCGTTGATGAACGAGTAGCTAGCCGGCGGGAGTTTCATTTGCGGCCCCTGTACGCCTGATCGCGAGCTTCAGCAGCCGTGCCGTGGCGCTGCGGCGCTTCCTGTGCAAGCACGCGCTCGCACTGCGCCTTTACCTCCGCCAGGGTGCGGTAGCTGCTGGGTCCCAGCCGGCGAAGCAGCGTCGGGTTCTCGACATCCATGATCCACGGATAGAACCGGTCGTCAGCAAACTCTTCGATTCGCGCCAGCAGCTCGTTCTTGTCGTTGGTCAGGACATGCACGCGATGGTGCTCGTCCTCGCCTTTGCGCTCGCTCCAGATCACGGCTTCTCACCTTTCTGTTCCTTACGCTTCTCGTTCAGCATGATCGCCACCGCTTGCTTGCGGCGCTTGACCTTCGGGCCTTTCTTCGACCCGCTGCGGAGCGTACCGCGCTTGAATTTCTTCAAGACGTTTTTGCTGGGCATCGTTTGCTCCTACCTCTCGTCGTAGTCGCGGTCCATGCGATGCTCACTGACCAGCAGCGCGAGCGCATCGTCTTCGCGGGCTGTCAAGTCATCGAACGCTTCACCCTCTTTACCACCATCGAGCAAAGGCGCGATCCAGTAATCGCCGGGATCGCTCGCGCGGTAGACAACGATGCACTTCTGGCCGCGAAAGTCGTGGAAAAAGTCGTTGTACCCTGGTCTCCAAGTCATGAATAGAACTCTCCCACTTTGCATTCCGCCCCGAGCGGTAGGCCCGGAGCCCAGTCAGGCGTCGCCGCCATGACGCCGATCAGCGCCGCCTTGTGCGGCTCAGGGTCGCCGTCGTCGGGGATCAGGCACCAGACGTCGTCATGCGCCATGCCGACAACCTCGTAGCCGCCCTCGGCGATCCACAGCATCGCCTGGCTGGCGACGACGCGCGACAGGAACTGGATGCAGTTGTGGACGAGCATCGGACCTGTGTTGCCGAGCACAACAAACTGATGGCGCGGTCCGCAGTTCACTAAGTCGTAAACCTGTTCCCGCGTCGGGCCGGAACAAACCACTTCTCTGGAGCCAACCCGTTGGCAATTCTGTAGTGAAGCGTGGTCACTCCAAGACCCGAACGCTTCGCTGCTTCCGCAACCGTTATCTCCCCCCACGGCGTGGATATAATCCGGTTCGTTCGGCGGTTGCACGCTTGCGCGAAGGTTGACGCCCAAACGCAATTGCTCTTGGAGTAGCCTAAGCTGTTGTTCTTTCGCTCCAGCGATAAACCCATCTGGTAGGTTGTACCCATGTCCCTCCAGAAATTCTCGAAGCTCTGCTTCCACTGCGGGCACACCTTGATCCCACGACCGCCGTAGTTCATCCATGCGCGATGGGTAGGGTTTAGACACCGCGCCAGCATTGACCTGTACACAGCGTATGCAGGGTGCCTCGACATCCCATGCGTCTTTGGCCGCCGCAAAGCCGAGTACTTCTGACAGCCGCATGAACCTTTCCGGTGCAATGCGCTCGAATCGCACATGATCTCGTTGCCGCAATCGCAGCGCAGCAACCATATCCGCTTCTGACCAGTCGAGCCCACGTCCCGTATAGCCGTCAGGGATCCGAACTTTTGGCCGCTGAAATCCACCCGCTTGTGCTGCCCGTAGCCAACCATTGCATCCTGCCACCAAGTGGTCCGCGGTCATTCCGACGCCGTCAATGTTTCCGACCGGCTGGCAACCGCGGTGTGCAACGCGAAAGAACTCAACGAACTCAACGCCGTCCCAAACCAGCTCATCTTCGCGCAAATCCGCAATAGCGCACCACCCATCTACGGTCAACACTTTTGTATCGCCAGTTAAACAGTTTTCGACCAGCTTGCCGCCGTACATCTTTTGCCATCCATCGCGGGTCTTGAGCCGCCAGAACCGGTCACCGGTTTCCTTGTCGGCGTGCCAATTGAGCGTCGAATAGTCGAGCCAGACGCCGTTGGGGTGGTAGAGCCGTCCCTTCGAGCCGTGCAATATCCCCCATTCAAACTCGATCCCGGCCGCCAGCTTGGATAGCACGTTGGTCGCTTCGTCCCATAGCGCCACTACCTGCTTGTGAGTGCCGCGATAGACGTTGCGCGCTCGCACGCCTTCCTCAAGCGTCAGAATAACCTTGGGACCGTATTGGCCACGCGCCGCGGTGCGGACGATTGTCTCAGCGCCGGCCCCGTAACCGCAGCTCAATTCAAGCTGCTTGCCGACGCCACGCTCGGCCTTGTCGGCTTTGGTGATCGGCCGCCGATAGAACTCGCTGGCGACGCCGACGTAGGGATCCTCGCCGCGCCGGAACCGGTCGACGACGTCCTTCTGGCCGGCGAACCAGTTCAACAGCCGGCATTCGCCCTGGCTTTGGTCGACGGCCGCAAAAAGCTTGCCCTGAGGCGCTCGCAAGCCGCGTCGGAGATCAGACCCTCGACGGAGATTTTGAGCGTTAATTTTGTCACCGCCGCCCCATCGTCGAGTATGGGCCGCGCAATATGAGAGGTAAATGCATAGAGGTCCACGTCGAGACATTGCAGCAAGTCGACCAGCTCTTGTCTCGTCAATTGTGCTTCTAACTTCTGTTCGCGCAAGCGCGAGATCACTGATCCGCTCATCGGGATGCTCCAGCAGTTCCTGCATGAATTTGTCAGTCTTGGCGATGGCCGGGATCGGCCCGTTCGCCCCTTCCTTGTAGACAACCTTAACGCCTTCGGCTTCGAGCAGGGCGACGAACTTGTTGGGGCTCATCAACTCTTTCTCGCCGACGCCCAGCTCGTAAAGCCGTTCGTTCTTGTGCAGCGCCTCGTCGTCGCGCACCTTGTCGAGCAGCGCCGTGTCGCCGACCAGCTTGGGTTCGGTGAACATGCGGACCGTCAGGTCGATCACCTTCAACTCTTCACGCGGGAAGCCGGCCTTCATGAACCGTTCGAACAGATTCCACGTCAGCTCCAGATCGTGCAGGCAGCCGTCGATCACCTGGCGCTGCGTCGCCGGGTCCATGTCGGTCCAGCGTCTTCCACGCATCAGGTCATAAGGCACCGTCTTGGGCGACAGACCGAAATGGCGCGCCAGCGAGTCGAGCCCGGCCGAGACATGGTTGCCCAGCATCAGCCGCGCCATGCTCAGCGTGTCGAACCAGTGCGCCGGCTTGATCCCGTAATGGTGCGACAGGATCAGCCCGTCGAAATGGGCGTGGTGGGCGAGAACCGCGGTGTTGCTCCAGTCGCAGCACGTCCGCAGCCAATCGGGATTGGAGCCGTCGATCCACGTCAGCCCGCCGCCCGGCCAGCGCATCCCCCAGCCGTGGCAGGAGAAGCGCGGGTCGCGGATGTATGCCTCGGTCGTCATTTTCGACAGGGTGAAATCCTTGTCGAAATAGGTCTCTGCGTCGAGGGCGACGATGTTCACGTCAGCACCAGCCCTTTCCGATTGCGTAGACTACCCATTCGTCATAGCCGGTACGCACCAAGCCGAGCAGATCGTAGACACCGTAGTGTCGCTCAATGGCGATCGTCGCAGCAATTGCTCGGAATTTTCGGATGACTGGCAGTCGCTTCCACCAGACCGCCGGTTTGGGCAACACCCAACCAAAGTCGGCACCATCAGCTAACCATCGGCGGTCGTCATCTGTTCGGATTTCAATCTTGACCATCACGCGCCTTTCAGGAACGACGTGTTCCAATCCTGATGTTCGCCGCCGATCGTGTTGCAACCGGCCAGCGCCAGGAGCGCGGCCAAAAAATAGAATCTTCATACCTGCCTCCGTCGCGGCTCGCGTTCTTTATACTCGCCGCACCACGCGCTGGCGTTGACTTGCGGCCACACGCCCCAATCGTAGGTGATGTCGTCGCTGGCTTGCCCAGCCAGCCGCGGTGGATAGCGACAGCACGTCCCGACAGATTTGTTAGCGTAGCGGTCGAAGAATCCACAATTGCTGCATGCTGCTTCGCCGTTCATACCCGCCTCTTCATGGTTTCGCGCTCGCGCTCGCAATTGGCGAACGTCTTCTCAAGCGCCGGCCGCGTCCAGTTGCATTCGACTGTCATCCAACGCCGACCGCACTCGCGACAGACGCGCGTGCGCCGCACTTCGCCGGCCGGCGTGTCGTCGCGCGACAATTCGCCGCGCACGTTGGCGACGTAGCTCCGACCGCCGCAAGAACACAGCATCATTTCGGCTGCACCCGGTCGGCGGTCAAGGTGGCGTAGCCGGCCGTGTCGTCCCAGTGGTCGCGATGGTCCGGGTCGCCGGCCAGGACGCGCCCCAGCTTGTGCAGGATCATCTCGACCGCTTCCTTCTGCACGTCGCTGAGCTTCGCCCAATTGGCCGAGTCGCGGGCGGCGCGTTTCAGCGCCTGCGTCACCCGCGCGTGCTCGGAAAAGTCGCCGTGGACCGCGCCGCGCTCGCGCAGGATGGTCCGCACGTCGCTCGCCGCCGGCCGTGGAGCTTCGACAAACCCTTGGGCGACCACTTTAGTTGCGTCCGGATTAGCCAGCTGATCGATCGCCTTGCGCGCATACAAGTCCTCTTCGCGCTGGCGCGCAGCCTCCAGCTCGACGGCGTCGTCGACCGCAGCCATCGCCGCGGCGACAGGGTTGGGCGCAGCTTCCGCCTTGTCAAGCTTGCGCTTGGCCTCCGCACTGGCGGTCAGCCAATTCGTCACATCGCTCATGTGTATTCCCTCGTCAGCCCGGTTTGCACTCATGCGCTTTTCTGTTCTTTCTGTCAATCCTGTTCCTTCGCCATCAGCCGGTCGCGGCTGGCGGCTAGGGCGCGCGTCATCGCCTCGGCGGCGCGCAGAGGCACGCCGCTGCGCGACCAGGCCGAGACGGCGGTCTGGCCGATCGGATAGCCGCATTTGGTCAGCAGCTCGGCGACGTCGGCTTGCGACAAGGTCGCCAGCTCGCGCCAGCTGTTGAACTGTTCGGCGGTCAAAGCGTGTTTAGCAGCCATTGCTAGGAGCCTCACGGGTTGGGCTCGCGCGTCGCGTGCAGCACGCAACGGACGAGCAGCAGCCGTTGGTCGGGATAATGCCCGTCCATCCATTTGGTCACGACGCGACGGGAAACCGACCAGGTCAAAGCCTCGCCGGTCGCCGCGTCAACGACCAGGTATAGCGGCCTCTGGCGCGAGGTTGACTCGCGCCAGAAACTGCAAAGGGTCCGCAGGTCGCTCATGCGGTTGGATCGTGCGGACCGTGGCGACCGATCGTCCCGACGAACGGGACTTTGACCGCCGGCGTTACGAGCTTCTTTCCGAGCAATGCCTCGCCAAGATCGACCAGGGTCTGAGATCCTTCGTCGGGGTCGCCAACCCACCATTTTCCTTCGCCGCGCGCGTCGCGTCGCCAGACGTAAGTAAACTCGGTCCAGGTATCTTGCTCTGGCCAGACCTGCGCCAGAGTGTCGCACACGGTCGCCGATGTCCCTTTCTCGCCGCGGTCGCGGCCGTAAGCCCTGCATTGGCCGTTGGCAGCGTCGCGCCGTTTGTCATATTCGGCTTCGGAAAGCTTCCCGTCTCGGTATAGGCTGTAGAGTTTCATTGTGATGTCGAAATCGATCTTGCGGCCGATCTCTGGTCCCAGCCACGACAGGTCGCCGAGCGCGACCAGCCGATCGACCTTCTTTTGGTCGGTGTAGTGCTCAAACAGGATTTTGCCGTTGTGCGACAGGTAGCCATCGCTGTGGCAATAGATGCGCGCCCATTTGCCATCGGCGCGTTGAACGATGATATCTGATCGGGTTGGCATGTGCGGATCCTTGGTTGCCGGCGTGGTCGCCGTGCATGCGCGCCAGGCGACGCGCATGGGCTGCGATCAGCGGCGGACGGGGACGAGGGCGAAGCCCTGGGCGCGGGCGACGAACAGAGCGGCCTCTTCCGGCTCACGCCAACAGGCGCGCATGGCGGCGGCCTCACCGAAGGTGACGGAATGCGCGCCCAGGCGTTCGAGCGCGGCGTTGAGCAAGCGCCAATAGCGCAACAGCGGGGTTTCAAACCGCATGGGCTTCCTCCATCGACAGATAGGCGTGGGCGAAGGCGGACGCGGTCGCTTCCTC